>OCTW011599530.1_pt1 | contig 50001 bp, 49 predicted proteins | sample 1539671 | NCBI WGS metagenome assembly OCTW01 (sample SAMN02144230, study PRJEB22623) | gut metagenome | biome: sheep rumen | host: Ovis aries | place: New Zealand
CTTCACCTACGGCGACTGCAAAAAAGAGATGGACATGGTCAACAAGGCCTTCATCGAGATCATGATCGAGGGCGACGCCAACGGCCGCGGCTTCCAGTACCCGATCCCGACCTACTCCATCACCCGGGATTTCGACTGGAGCGAGACGGAGAACAACAAGCTCCTCTTTGAAATGACCGCCAAGTACGGCACGCCCTATTTCTCCAACTATATCAATTCCGATATGGAGCCCTCCGACGTCCGCTCCATGTGCTGCAGGCTCCGTCTGGACCTGCGCGAGCTGCGCAAGAAGACCGGCGGCTTCTTCGGTTCCGGCGAATCCACCGGTTCGGTGGGCGTCGTCACCATCAACCTGCCCCGCATCGCCTATCTGGCCAGCGACAAGGCGGACTTTTACAAGCGCCTGGACCGCCTGATGGACCTGGCGGCCCGCTCCCTCAAGGTCAAGCGCACCGTCATCACCAAGCTGATGAACGCCGGGCTCTACCCTTACACCAAGCGCTACTTGGGCACGTTTGAGAACCACTTCTCCACCATCGGTCTGGTGGGCATGAACGAGGCCTGCCTGAACGCCAAGTGGCTGCGCAGCGACCTGACGCACAAGGAGTGCCAGCAGTTCGCCAAGGACGTGCTGAACCATATGCGCACCCGCCTGAGCGACTATCAGGAGATGTACGGGGACCTGTACAACCTGGAGGCCACCCCGGCCGAGTCGACGGCCTTCCGCTTCGCCAAGCACGACAAGGCCCTGTATCCGGACATCATCACCGCCAACGAAAACGGCACCCCCTACTACACCAACTCCAGCCACCTGCCCGTGGGCTACACGGAGGACATTTTCTCCGCCCTGGACGTGCAGGACGAGCTACAGACCCTCTATACCTCCGGCACCGTGTTTCACGCCTTCCTGGGCGAGAAGCTGCCGGACTGGAAGGCCGCCGCTGCCCTGGTGCGCAAGATCGCCGAAAACTACCGCCTGCCCTACTACACGATGAGCCCCACCTACTCCGTCTGCGCCGAGCACGGGTATCTGGCCGGCGAGCAGTTCAACTGCCCGCACTGCGGCAAGCGGACTGAGGTGTACAGCCGCATCACCGGCTATTACCGCCCCGTCCAGAACTGGAACGACGGCAAGTCCCAGGAGTTCCGGGACCGTCTGGTGTACGACGTGGCCCACAGCCACCTGCGCCATAACGGCGTGCGCGCTGAGGAAGAAACGGTGGAAAAGGCCCTGTGCGGCGGCACTGGCGAGCTGCTCCTCTTCGCCACGAAGACCTGCCCCAACTGCCGCCAGGCGGAAAAGCTGCTCAAGGACGCCGGCATCACCTACCGCAAGGTCCTGGCGGACGAGAACCAGGAAATGGCCGTCCGCTACGGCATCCGTCAGGCGCCCACCCTGGTGGTGGATACGGAAGACCAGCCGGCCCACATCGTCGGCGTCGGGCCGATTCGGAAGTATATTCAGGATCAGACAGTCAGGCAGTAAATTGATCGCAAGGGGGTCTTGCGACCCCCCTACGGAACCCCCCAGACAGATTTGCCTCTCGCCCTTTCAGGGCTCCCGGGCGGCAAATCCGCAAGGAATGTATTTTTGCTCCGCAGAAGTGGTGAAGTCTTCTCTTCCTAACGATTATTCTGCTCCGCAAAAATACTCCTCGCGGCGTACATGCCGCCGCTGCGGATTATCATCAGGGGGAAGGGTCCCCCTGATCACCCCCTCTTTTTAAGCATCACAAACAGGTTGTTCGCTTCAGAAAGAGGAACAATTATTTAAAAAATCCAGCCGGAGGCATCGTCTCCGGCTGTTTTTGAAGGGAAGGAAAACGGATGGCAACGAATACGGATGTGCTGATCATCGGCGCGGGGCCGGCGGGGATGACGGCCGGGCTGTACGCGGCCCGGGCCGGGGCGAAGGTGATCGTTCTGGAAAAGGAAACGCCCGGCGGGCAGATCGTGTTCAGCCCGAAGGTGGACAATTATCCGGCCCTGCCGCACGTCAGCGGGTCGGACTTTGCAGAAAACCTGCAAAATCAGCTGGAGGAAAGCGGGGCGGAGCTCCGCTATGAGGAAGCCCAGAAGATCGAGCGGCTGGAAAAAAGCTGGAAGGTCTGGACGGACGCGGAGGAATACGAAGCGCCCAGCGTGATCATCGCCGCGGGCACCATGCACCGCCGGCTGGGCCTGGCCGAAGAAGAGGACCTGACCGGGGCCGGCGTTTCCTACTGCGCCGTCTGCGACGGGCCCTTCTACCACGGGCAGGACGTGGCCGTGGTCGGCGGCGGGGACACCGCCCTGCAGGACGCCCTCTTCCTCTCCGGCATCTGCCGCATGGTGACGCTGATCCACCGGCGGGAGGAGTTCCGGGGTGAAAAGGCCCTGCAGGACCAGGTCCGGGAGAAAAAGAACATCCAGCTCAAAATGAGCTGCGTGCCGGAGGCCTTTTTATCCGAGGACGGGGCGTTGACCGGCCTCACGATCCTGCGGAAAACGGACGGAGTGCAGGAGAATCTCCCCGTCAGCGCGGTCTTTGTCGCCGTGGGGAGCGACCCGCAGACGGAGGCCTTTTCCGCCCTGCTGGGGACGGAAGGAGCCGCCTATCTGCCTGCCGGGGAAGACGGGGCCACCCGCCTGCCCGGCCTCTTCGTGGCCGGGGACTGCCGGGTCAAGGGCCTGCGCCAGCTGGCCACGGCCATCGGGGACGGGGCCTGCGCCGGGATGGCGGCAGCCAGGTATGCGGAGGGTCAAAAATGATTCAGAAAATCGCGGTATTCTGCGGGTCCAGCGCAGGGAATCGGCCGGAGTATGCCGAGGCGGCCCGGCGGCTGGGGGAATGTCTGGGGCGGTCCGGGCGGACGCTGGTGTTCGGCGGCTGCCTGGACGGGCTGATGCGGGAGGTCTCCCAGGCGGCCCTGCAAAGCGGCGGCCGGATTGAGAGCGAGTTCATCCGCGGCCTGTACCGGGAAAGCGATCATCTGCCCGGGGCCACAGAGCACATTTACGATACTCTGGAGGAGCGGAAGGCCGGCCTGATCGGCCATTCGGAGGCGTGCATCGTCCTGCCGGGGGGCATGGGCACGCTGGATGAGTTCAGCGAGCTCTTCGCCCGCATCCAGCTGGGGCTTCCCAGAAGGCCCCTGGGTCTGCTCAACACCCTGGGCTACTACGCCCCCCTGGAGGCCATGCTCCACAGGATGTTGGAGGAAGGCTTCCTTTCCGCCGAATGGGACGGCCTGGTCATCATAAAAAGCAGCCCCGAAGAGCTGCTCAGTGAAATGGACCGGCGGATGGAGTCGTACCGGCGCGTTTAAAAATCGGGAGAATAGGGCAGGACGGCCACGATTTCGTCCTCGATATAGATGAAGCGGTACAGGCCGTCCGGGTCGTACTGGCTGTTGAAGTCGTAGACGCTGAAGGCGCGGATGGGCGCGGCGATGTCCCCGAAGTAAAAGACGCAGTTGGCCGCGCAGGGGTACTTATAGCTTTCCTTGGCCTTGTTCAGGTAGGTGGACAGGTTTCCGTCCGCGTAGGTGACGGTGCCCAGGTCCGCGTCGATGTACCACTTGTTCCCGGACTGGTAGATCCTGTTGACGGAGCCGGCGGAGACCCGGGTCCTCCGCTCGCTGGGCCGGCGCTGCAGGAAGACGGTGTAGCGGGTGCTGCCGTAGCGGTTGGAGACCTGGATGTCCACCTGCCGGGGCTGGTCGTCGAGCTTAAAATAGGAAGTGGAGCTCCCGCTGCGGATGATGCTGCCGTCCACCTCAATGGCGGCGGAAGGGTCGGACGCGACGGGGGTAAAGCTGACCCGGTTGACCCAGCTGGCCACCGTCAGCAGATAAGAGGTGGTGTAGGGGTCGAAGGCCGCCGGCAGCTGGACGCCCGTGGAGGCGCAGCTGTGCGTCAGGCTCAGCAGCACTGGGGCAGGGGAGTTTTCGCTGCCCGGCTCGTCGTAGTAGTAATAGGTGCCGTCGTAATAGATATTTTCATCTGCCGGCAGTCCGCCGTCGTCGCCCAGGCAGGGGCAGGCGGACAGGAGCAGGCAGAGGATCAGGAACAGGCTGACCGGGATGGTTTTCCGGCTTTTGCCTTGCTGTTTCATCAGGAATCACCTCGCGCTTCTTACTTTCATCATTATAACGCGATTTCCTGCCGGTTTCTTTCATTTTTAGAATGTTTTTAACCTTTGTAAACAGATTTGTAAAAAACGGAGCTTCTGCGATGCCGAAAACGAACTACCGCCTGCTGATGGAAAAGGAAATCGAAGCCATCCGGCAGGAAAACCGGTCCCCCCGCCTGCTGCTGCACGTGTGCTGCGCGCCCTGCTCCAGCGGCTGTCTGGAGGAGCTGTGCGAAACCTTCCGGGTGACCTGCTTTTACTTTAACCCGAACATTTCCCCCAAGGAGGAGCATGACAGGCGGGCAGCGGAGCTGGAGAGGCTGATCGGCGTCTTTCCCCTGACGCTGCCGCCGGACGTGGCCGTGGGGGCCTACGAGCCCGAACGCTTTGAACAGATCGCCCAGGGCCTGGAAGATTTGCCGGAGGGCGGGGAGCGGTGCTTCCGCTGCTACCGCCTGCGGCTGGAGGAGACGGCGAAAAAGGCCGCCCGGGAAGGGTACGACTACTTTACCACCACCCTTTCCGTGAGCCCCTACAAAAACGCCGAAAAGCTCAACGCCATCGGCGCTGAGCTGGCGGAACGCTATGGCGTCCCCTACCTGTTTTCAGACTTCAAGAAAAACGACGGCTACCTCCGCTCCATCCGAAAGAGCCGGGAATATGGGCTTTACCGCCAGAATTACTGCGGGTGCGTGTATTCCAAAGAGCAGGCGGAGAAAAAGCAGAACAGAAACGAATAAAAAAACAGGGTTCCATTCGCAAGACGGACGGAACCCTGTCTTTAATTTTATTGTTTACAATAGCCCCGGCACGATCAGCGGGACGAACACGATCAGCAGGAAGACCGCGATCAGGCCCAGCAGGTAGGGGACGACGGCTTTGGAAATCTTTTCGATCGGCAGGCCGGTGATGCCGGTGGCGACGAAGAGGTTGATGGCGACCGGCGGGGTGATCATGCCGATGGCGATGCCCACCACGAACAGGATGCCGAAGTGGAGGGTGCTGACCCCCAGACTTTCAATCAGGGGCAGGAAGACCGGGGTCAGGATGATGATGGCGGAGCTGGTTTCCATGAACACGCCGGCGATCAGGATGATGACTGAGATCAGGAACATGATGATGTATTTGTTGGTGGAAACGCTCAGCACCGCAGAGGAGATGGCCTCGGGGATCCGCCAGTTGGCCAGGGCCCAGCCGAAGGGGCCGGAGCAGGCGATGATGATCATGATGACCGCGCTGGTCTTGGCGGAGCCCAGCATGATCTGATAGAGGCCCTTCCAGGTCAGGTCCCGGTAGACGAAGGCGGACACGAGCACCGCGTAGATCACCGCGACAGCCGCCGCCTCGGAGGGGGTAAAGATGCCGGAGAAGATGCCGCCCAGAATGATCAGGGGCATCAGGATGGCGGGGACGGCCTTTAAGAAGGTGCGGCCCACGTTCTTCCAGGAGAAGGGCACGCCCTTGGGATAGTGCTCCTTGTAGGCCTGCACCAGGGCGATGACGATGAGGATGGCCCCCATCAGGATGCCGGGGATAAAGCCGGAGGAGAACAGGCGGGTGACGCTTTCCTCGGCGATAACGGCGTAGAGCACCATCGGCACCGAGGGCGGGATGACCACGCCGATCGTGCCGGCGGCGGCCACCAGGGCGGCGGCGCAGTCCTCTTTATAGCCGCGCTTCTTTAATTCCGGCACCAGGGTCGCGCCGACGGCCGCGGTGGTCGCCGCGCCGGACCCGGAGATGGCGGCGAAGAACATGCCCGCCAGCACCGAAACCACGGACAGGCCGCCCCGGATGACGCCCAGGAAGCTCTCGCAGAACTCGACCAGCACCTTCGAGATCTTCCCCTTGGCCAGGAGGTCTCCGGCGAAGATAAAGAAGGGGACGGCGATCAGGCTGAAGGAGTCGCAGCTCTGGAACATGCGCTGCACGACGATCATCATCTTCTGGTCGCCGTAGCCGGCGAACATGGTGACCGCCGCCGCCGAGCAGATGGAGAAGGCGACCGGCACGCCGATGATCAGAAAGAGGATGAAGATACTGAACAGAATCGCTGCCATCAGTTCTTCGCCTCCTTTCCGCCAAGCAGCATGGTTTGGCCGCTTTCCAGCATCAGCACGAGGGCGTGCCAGGCCATCACGCAGGTGCTCACCGGCACGCAGAGAAAGACCCAGCGCATCTTGATCGGCAGGCTGGTGGCGTTTTTGCCCAGCTTCTGGGTGTAGCGGATGCCGTAGATCGTCAGCACGACGAACAGCACCAGGCAGATCAGGTGGATCAGGGTTTTCAGAACGTCCTGCCCCTTCTTGGGCAGCAGGCCCTGCACCGCGGTGATGGCGATGTTTCCGCCGTGGTAATACACGCAGGTAGCCCCCAGGAAGGTGGACCAGATCAGCATGTAGCGGGTCAGCTCTTCCGACCAGGAGAGGGGGCGGATCCAGGAGACGGTGTCGCACAGGAACCGGGCGAGGATCTGCGCGCCGGTGACGAGCACCATCGCGCCCAGCAGGATCACGATCAGCGCGCCGCAGACTTTGTCCAGGACGTCGCTGACGCGGCGCAGGGGAAAGGGTTTACTCATGTCGCATCACTCCCATAAACACTTTCCGGCCGGCACAGGCCGACCGGATAGGTTCAGAGTGGAGAGTGGAGAGTGAAGAGTGGAGATGGATATAGTTTGCTTTCTTAAGAATCAAAACTATATTGCTCTTCACTCTGCGGCCGAAGGCCGCGAAAACTCTCCACTCTCCACTCTCATTATTTAAGCTCTTCCTGGATCCGGCCGATATACTCGGCGTACTGGGGATAGGCGTCGTAGACGGACTGGACGGCGGTGCGGAAGGAGTCGACGTCGGGGGTCTCGATGACTTCCACACCGTGGGACTTGATGGTGTCCAGCTGGCCGGCTTCCTGCTCGGCGACCCAGGCGCGCTCATATTCGGCGGCTTCCTGGGCGGCCTGCTTGAAGATAGCTTGGGTGTCCGCGTCCAGGGAGTTCCACTTGTCCAGGCTCATGGTGATGATGGCGGTGGAATAGGAGTGGCGGTCCAGGGTGATGTACTTCTGGTTATAATCCCACAGGCTGTAAGAATAGATGACGTTGATGGGGTTCTCCTGGCCCTCGATGGTGCCCTGCTGCAGGGCGGTCAGGGCGTCCTGCCAGGCCATGGGCACGGCGTTGACCTTGAGGGCCTGGAAGGTCTTGGTATAGACCTCGTTCTCCATCACGCGGAGCTTCAGGTTTTCCACGTCCGCGGCGGAGGCAACGGGCTTGACGGAGTTGGTGATGTTGCGGAAGCCGCGCTCAGCGTAGGCCAGGCCCTTGAGGTTGGCGCTCTCCAGCTTGTCCAGCAGCTCCTGGCCGATTTCGCCGTCCAGGATCTTGTAGGCTTCCTCGTTGTTGGCAAAGAGGAAGGGCATATCCAGCACGCCCATTTCCTTGCAGAAGTTGACGAAGGGGCCGGAGGTGATGATGCCCAGGTCCAGCATGTCCATGCTCATGGAGTCCAGCATATCGCTTTCGCCGCCCAGCACGCCGTTGGGATAGATTTCAATTTTGTATTCGCCGTTCGTGCGTTCGCTGACCAGTTCGGCGAATTTTTCCGCCGCGACCTGGAAGGAATCCTGCTCGTTGACGGTGGTGCCGAGCTGGAAAACGGTTTCAGCGCCGGCCGGAAGGGCCAGGACCAGGCACAGAGCGAGGGCGAGACAGAGAGAAAGATATTTCTTCATGATGGTTTCCTCCTTATATTTAACAATATCTCAGGCGCTCCTTTCGGAGCGGGTGATTCGGGGATCGGCAGGGACGGTCATTCAAGAATAGCGCCCTTGTCCGCCGAGGTGACGAGCTTGGCGTAGCGGGCCAGGTAGCCGGTCTTGATGCGCGGCTCCGGGCAGACCCAGGCGGCCCGGCGGCGGGCCAGCTCTTCGTCGCTGACGTCCAGATGGATCTTGCACTCGGGGATGTTGATGGAGATCCGGTCTCCCTCCTGCACCAGGGCGATGTTGCCGCCCGCGGCCGCCTCGGGGCTGACGTGGCCGATGGCCGCTCCGCGGGTCGCGCCGGAGAAGCGCCCGTCGGTGATCAGGGCGACGCTCTCGCCCAGGCCCATGCCGACGATGGCGGAGGTCGGGTTCAGCATTTCGCGCATGCCGGGGCCGCCCTTGGGGCCTTCGTAGCGGATGACCACCACGTCGCCCGGATGAATCTGGCGGTCGTAGATGGCGGCGATGGCTTCGTCCTCGGAATCAAAGACCCGGGCCGGGCCCTCGTGGACCATCATCTCCTGGGCGACGGCGCTCTGCTTGACCACGCAGCCGTCGGGGGCCAGGTTGCCCTTGAGCACCGCGATGCCGCCGGACTGGCTGTAGGGCCGGTCGATGGGGCGGATGATGTCCTCGTTGAGGTTCTTGGCGCCTTGCAGGTTTTCTTCCATCGTTTTGCCCGTGCAGGTCATGACGGAGGTGTCCAAGAGGTTCTTCTTCGTCAGCTCCTTCATCACCGCGTAGACGCCGCCGGCCAGGTCCAGGTCCTCCATGAAGGTGTCCCCGGCGGGGGCCAGGTGGCACAGGTTCGGCGTGCGAGCGGAAATGGCGTTGCTTTCGTCCAGGCTGATGGTGATGCCCGCTTCATGGGCGATGGCCGGCAGGTGCAGCATCGTGTTGGTGGAGCAGCCCAGGGCCATATCGACCGTTTCGGCGTTGTGGAAGGCGGCCTGGGTCATGATGTCGCGGGGCCGGATGTTCTTTTTGACCAGGTCCATGATCTGCATGCCGGCGTGCTTGGCCAGGCGCAGGCGGGCGGAATAGACCGCCGGGATGGTGCCGTTGCCCGGCAGGGCCATGCCGATGGCCTCGCACAGGCAGTTCATGGAGTTCGCCGTGTACATGCCCGAGCAGCTGCCGCAGGTGGGGCAGGCGTTTTCTTCGTAGTCGAGCACGCCCTTTTCGTCGAGGGTGCCGGCCTTGTATGCGCCGACGGCCTCAAACATGTGGCTCAGGCACGTGCGCCTTCCGTCCTTTAAGTGGCCGGCCAGCATCGGGCCGCCGGAAACGAAGATGGACGGGATATTCAGCCGGGCCGCGGCCATCAAAAGGCCCGGTACGTTCTTGTCGCAGTTGGGGATCATGACCAGGCCGTCGAACTGGTGGGCCATGGCCATGGCCTCGGTGGAATCGGCGATCAGGTCGCGGGTGACCAGGGAATACTTCATCCCCACGTGGCCCATGGCGATGCCGTCGCATACGGCGATCGCGGGGAACATGACGGGCGTGCCGCCGGCCGCCCGGACGCCGGCCTTGACGGCGTCGGCAATCTTGTCGATGTTCATGTGGCCGGGGACGATTTCGTTATAGGAACTCACCACCCCGATCAGCGGGCGGGAAAGCTCTTCTTCGGTATAGCCCAGGGCGTACAGCAGGCTTCTGTTGGGCGCGCGCTCCACGCCGATTTTGATGGCTTCTGACAGCATAGTTCTTGCCTCCATCCGAAAATGATCACAAGCTCCGGCACAGGGCCGGAGCCGGAAAAATCCACCCCTGTTCGGGCAGAGAGTTTGAAAAAAATATAGCAGGATTTCTATCAATTATCAACAAAGAACGGGAAAAAAGCAAAAAAAGTGCAATGCTGGAAAGCATTGCGTTGATGAAGAGGAAAAGATCACCTTTTTTGCCCTGATTTTTTCAGCAGATTCAGCAGAGGTTTGAGCTCCTTCCGGTACCTGTACAGGAAAGCGGCGGCGCAGGCGGCCAGGACCAGCAGGCGGGCCGGGAGATTGCCATATAAGAAGGAAAAAACACAGGAAAGCCCGGCGCACAGGAATACGGACAGAAATATCTGCCGGTCGTCGTACAAACGGATCTTCAGCTTTTTCCGAACGAACAGGAAGTGGATCAGCAGCAGGCAGAGGAAGCTGACAAAGGTCGTGTACGCCGCCGCGGAAAAGCCGTAGCGGGGGACGAAGAGGAAGTTGAGCCCGAGGTTGAGCAGGGCCGCCGCCATGGTGCCGAAGGAAACGTAGCGGGTCTTTTTTTCGTGCAGGACGAGGTTGATGTAGTGGGCGTACAGGCACTGACACACCACGCCCATCACCGTCGGCGCCACGGCGGAAAGGGCCGGGGCATAGGCGTCCCCGCCGAGCAGCAGCACCGCTTCCGGCCCAAGGCCGATCAGAAAGAGGCCGCCCAGGCAGGAGAGCGCCGAGATCAGGCGGACCATTCTGCGGACCTCGTCCCGTCTTCCCTCCTGCAGGCTGTCGTGGAACCAGGGCAGCCAGGCCTGGCTGACGGTATCGAACAGGAGGAAGAGCAGGAGGGCGTAATTGCGGACCAGGTGATAGTACGCTACCTCCGTCTGTCCGCCGAAACGGGCGATGACCAGCTTGTCCGACTGGGCCAGGAGGCTCATGGACAGGGCGTGGAGCATCATGGGCAGGGACAGGCTCAGGCCGTAGCGCCAGTATTCCTGTTGAATGCGAAGGCCCCCCGGGATGGCCCGGGCCCAGAACACCAGGGACAAAAGGACGATGGGCGCGGTCAGGCCCACCATGCGGGAAAAGCCTTTGTCCAGCGGGGAAAACAGGATCAGCCCCAGGGACAAAAGGGCGGGTCCCAGGGCCAGATACCACTGAACGGCGATGTTCTCCCGGTAGCGGTAGCGGTAGCGAAGGCCCGCCTGGACAAAGGAAAGGGCCGGGAAAAAGCACAGGTAACACAGGAGAAGCAGGGTTTCCCGCTCATTTAGCTCCAGGAAGGCGGAGACGGGACCAAGGAAGAGGACCGCTCCCAGAGACAGGGCCAGGGACACCAGCAGCGACAGTACGCTGACCGAGCTGATATAATCGTCCAGCCGGCCGGGAAAGTCGAGCTTGGCCCGGCCGACGCTGCTCATCAGGTTCAGGCTGAACACGGTGGTCAGCAGGGAACACCAGGACTGGAAGGTGCCGGCCGCCCCGTATTGCTGGGTGCTCAGCAGCCGGGTGAACAAAGGCGTAGTGACCAGGGAGACCAGGCGGATCAGCACGGAGGACACCACGTACCAAAGCCCGGCCTGTACGGCCAGGCGGTCCTTTGACGCTTCGGTTCGCATGTGAGCCTCCTTTTACCTGTTATTTTTTAAAAAGCCGTTTGAGCTTCTCGGCTCCCTGCTCGCCCAGGACGCTGCGCAGGGCTTCCTTGGCCTGGCTCTTGCCGGTCTGGTCGATTTTTTCCATCCGCTCGAAGGCCTCGGCATCCTGCTCGGCGTCGGTGAACACCTCGAAGAGGACAGGGCGGACGGAGGGCTCGGGGGAGACAAAATCAGGCAGGCATTTTTCAAAGCTCTCCTGATCGGAGGCGGTCAGGAAGCGGAAGCCCAGATTTTCGGCAAAGTCGCGCACGAAGGAGGGGGAGGGCCCGCCGAAATGCCCGCCGGAGCAGATGTATTCGTCCGCTTCCTCCCTGCCCAGCCACCGCTGGGAGGGATGGCCGTGATGGCGGAAGATGTTCCCGCCGTCGTTGTGGACGATCATGAGGCGGAGGTTCGGCCCTACGTGCCGGTTGCCCAGGACGGTCATGTCGTAAAAGAAGGTCAGGTCTCCCATGACGCCGAAAAACAGCCGGTCCGGGCGGGCCAGGGACGCGCCGATCAGGGAGGACACCGTCCCGTCGATGCCCCGGCAGCCGGAATTGCAGGCGGAACGGACGCCCTCCGGCAGGGGAAAATAGTTCCACGCGCGGATGGTGTCGCTACAGCCCAGGTGAACGCAGGACCCTGCCGGCAGCAGGGCGGACAGGCGGGAAGCAGCGTAGAGGCTGGAAAAGGGCAGCTCCGGGAGCTTCGCCCGGACCTCGCGCAGGGTTTCCCGGAAGGCTTCCAGCAGGGCGGAGGGCCGGGGCTCTCTGTCGCCACTGTATCGGGTGAAAAAGGCCTGCTCCTCCATTTCAAACACCGCGCCGAGCTTGTGCAGGGGGTCGCGCAGCTCCCCGTCCGGACTGACCCGCCAGACCGTCCGGACGAAGGTCGAAAGCTTCTGCATCAGCCGGTCGTCCGTGCCTTCCTCCCCGATGTGGATCAGCAGCCCTACGTCCCGGAGTACGTCGTAGGAAACGTCCTGGGCAGCCAGGATCGTCGCCTGGACCCGGAAGCGCCCGTAGTAGCGGCTGGCGTGGTCGCACAGGACGGCCGCGTCGTAAGCTTCGCAGAACCGGTCCAGGGCTTCGGTCTGGGCCTTCGTCCATTCATGATGGCCCCCTGCCAGCACGAGGAGCTTCTGCCCCTCCTCCAGATGGATGTCGGGCAGGCTGTCCCCGGGAAAATATCGACGGATGAGCGGCACCTGGGGCAGGCGCTGGGCGGAATACTCCATCTTGGGCCCGCCCCAGGGCAGGTCGATGTGGACCGGCCCGCCCCCGTGCCGGGTCAGCTCCAAAATGGCCCGGGTGATTTGAAGGACGCTTTCCCTTTCGTCCTCCGGGGAGGACACCGGATTCAAGCGCACCTTGAGGCGCACGGCGTCCGCGGGGGACACGCTCCGGTCAATGACCTGGGGAGAGAGCTGGCCGATGTTCCGGTAGCTGTGCAGGCCGGTGACGGCGAGGATGGGGAGCTTTCGGTGGTAGGCCTCGGTGAGACCGGGAAGGTAGTTGCGGGAGGCCGTCGCCTCCGTGCAGGTGATCACCACCGGCTCGCCGGATTCGGCGCTCAGCCCGCAGGCCAGGTAGGCGGCGCTCCGCTCGTCGACGCAGGAATACATCTGGAAAGCCCCGTCGTGCTGGAGGCTCCCCACCAGCTCCATGTTGGTGGTGCCGGGGGAGGCGACGACCTTGCGGATGCCGTGGGCCTTGAGCAGGGCGACGAGTAATTGTACGTTTCGGTTGGTGGAATAATAGTAGGCCATGGTCAGTTTTCCTCCCCGGGGTGTTCGGCAATATCGGCAAGCGCTTTGGAAAAATAGCCTTCCGCGCGTTTCAGGTCTTCCATATAAATGGGCCGGCAGGCCTGGGCCGCCCGGCGGAGCTCAGTCCGTCTGTCGATCCATTGGAGGGTGGCGCGGACGGCAACATCCGTTTCCAGCGTCCTCAGGTCCACCAGGTACGGGTAGTTCATCTTCTCGGTCAGGCCCTCAAACTTGGGGCTGTAGCCCGTGGGAATCACGGCGGTCCCGCTGGACAGGGCGGCGATCACCGCGTGCATCCGGGCGGCGACCAGGACGTCCATCGAGGCGATCACGGCCTTGGACTCCATCGGGTCCCGAAAGGGGGGCAGGACATGGGCCTTTGGAAACAGGCTGCCGAACCGGGGACCCGTGTCCGATCCCACGTGGGGGATCAGGAAGATTTCGTACTGCCCGTCCTCTGAAAGGCGCTCCAGCAGCTGGGTCAGATAGAGGTCGTAGTTGGTTTTCAGGGGGATTCGCAGGTCCGTCGGTTCCGTTTTGTTTTTCGTCAACAGGGAAGAGGCGTTGATCCCGACCCGGATCTTCCCGCTTGATGGCACCGGGGCCGGGGCATAGGGCAGGCCGAAGGCCAGGTCGCAGACGGGCAAAAGCTCCTTCCCGCTTTTTTCGGACAGCGAAAGGGCTTCGGGACTTTGGTCCCGGGTCATGGCACAGCGGGCGTGCCTCAGGATATTCGCGGCCCGGTCCGCACTTTTTTCCCGCTGAAAGGGGCCGTAGGTCTGGGGCCCGAGGATCAGGGGCTTTTTCATCCGGAGGATGATTTCCTTGATCCTCGTGAGCCCTGAAAACCGCCAGTCCCCGTAGATGTCGGTGAAGGAATCCCCCTGGGTCAGGTCGATAAAAAGGTCGCAGGCCCGCATGGCGGAAAGGACCTGACGGGTGAGCGCCGGGTGCCTGACCTCCGCCAGGGGATGAAACAGGGACGTGGTCCGGACGGCGGTGAGCCGGTCCGGGGAGATGGACAGCTTTTCGCATAAGCGGGCCGTGTCTGCATGATCCGGCTGGTACTCAAAGACCGTATAGGAAAACGTCCGCCCGGTATCCGCGGCGATTTTTTCCAGCAGGGCGAGCAGGGAATAGGTCAGGGCCGAGCAGCCGAGGTTTTCGGTGTGGATCAGGCAGCCTTCCAGGCCGATGCGGAGGGTGTTCTTCTTCATGAGCGCTTACCGTTGCCCGGCTTTGTCCGCGGGCAGGGTTTCAAGGAAGGTACAGACCAGGAAGATATACATGCACCTGCCCGGGTCCATCATGGACAGGTTGACCATGCTGACGGTGAGAAACACCACCAGGCTGCGGATCACCCGGGGCAGGACGGCGGAGGAGCGCCCCGCCCGGCGGAAGGCATAAAGCAGGAACGAGATCACCCAGAACAGCCCCAGCAGGCCGAACTCGTTGATCAGGCCCACCGCGCCGACATCGCTGCGGTAATACTGCCCCCTCGGGCCGTAGAGCAGCTCCCAGCCCGGGATGCTTTTGCTGTTGCTGATCAGTCCGATGCCTGTCAGCGGGTGGGCCCTGAACTGGGCCAGGTAGTGGTCGATGGCCCGGAAGCGGACCATGATGCCGGGGTCCTGCTCCATATAGGCCCGGACGGCTGGAATCAGCCGGTCCGACAGGGCGACGGCGGCGACCAGGAGGAAATAGATCAGGAAAAAGCTGAGGATCTTGAGCAGCGGGTGCACCCGCTTTTCCGTCATCGCCATCCAGAAAAAGGTGAGGCCCAGGTAGAGCATCGCCGTCCGGGTCTTACTGATGAACAGCACGTTGATAAGGCCGAGGGTCAGATTGAGGGCGTCCATATAGCTGGCCCGCCGGTGCAGAAGCCTGGTCAGGCTGATGATCAGCCCGGTGTAGACGACGACCCCCTGGACCCGCAGGCGCAGGGTGCCGTAGCGGAACATTTCCCGGGTCAGCTCTACTTTCAGCAGGTTTACGCCCCACAGGGAATACAGCGTAAAGGCGAACAGGGCCACCAGGGAGGAAAGGACGGAAAACAGCACCACCAGCCCCATGAACCGGGGCAGAAAATCCCTCCGGCGGATTTCCGGGTACTGGAGCAGGGCCAAAAAGCAAAGAGGAGGAATGAGATAGACGTACCCCTCTTTGACCACCAGCTGGATGGGCTGGCGGAGCCGAAGATAGCTGAGGACGATTTCCAATAGGATCAGGAAACACAGAGAGCAAAGCAGAGGAAGAAAGCGGACAGACAGGTGGAGACGCCGGGTCCGGGCCGCGGTGTAGGTCAGAGAGCAGACGGCGATGACAAAGAGCGACAGGAAGGTAAAGTCGGTCGAATACAGCTCCCCGATGACGGGCAGATGGACGTAGAGCCCCAGCAGCTGGGTGGTGCACAGCAGCAGGAAAAACAGGTAGACCATGCAGGCGGTGGGGTGTACCCGCAGCATCCAGCGGCCGAAGGGGTAGGCCTCGAGACCGGGCAGGGCCTCAAGGACGCGGGCCCTGAGGGCGCGCACAAGCCGCCTTGTTTTGAGGCGCATGAGTTGGAGCGTTCCTCTGCTCATGGCCGCTGCCTCTCTTTGGAAGTGCCGACAGCCTCTTGATACAGGGCGAGAACCTGCCCGGCGATCCGGTCCCAGGAAAGGGCCTGGCGTACCAGGGCCTGTCCGCGCTGGCCCAGGGCCGTCCAGTGTTCCCGGTCCTCGGCGGCCCGCTCCAGGGCAAGCGCCAAACTCCCCTCGGACCCTGCGTCAAACAGATACCCGGTTTCCCCTTCCCGGACCAGCTCCAGGAAGGAAGGGATCCGGGAGGCGACGGGCGGCTTTTCGTAGGCGTAGACCAGCTGGAGGACGCCGCTCTGGTAGACGTCCCGGTAGGGCAGGACGCACAGGTCCGAGGCGGAAAAGTACAGGCTCAGCTCCTCTTCGGGGATGTAGCGGATGTCCGCCCGAAGGCAGTCGTCCTTGAGGCCAAGGCGGCCGATCTGCTCCTGATAGACGGAAAAGTCGTCCTTCCACACGTTCCCGGCGACGATGAGGAAAAGGTCGCTCCGCTTTTGTTGAAGGCTGTCGAAGGCGGACAAAAGCAGGTCCAGCCCTTTGACCTTCTTGATCTGGCCGAAAAAGAGAAAGACGGTCCTGTCCTCGGGGATGCCGAGGGCCTTTCGGGCCTGGGCCTTGGAAACGGGGGCGGCGAAGTCCAGAAAATGGCCGTGGGGGATCAGGGAGAGCTTCTGTTTATCCTCCGGGAAGAGGGCGGAAAAGCGGGCCACATTGGCCTGGGCCTGGACGTAGATCCGATCGCAGAAACGGTAAATGAGACGGTAGAAAAACGGATCGAAGCGTTTTTGGTGCATGGGCAGGATGTCGTGTACCCCGGCCACGGGATGGACGCCCTTTTTCCGGAGCTTTCGGATAAAATAGGCGTCCGCGGGGGAGAGGTCGAACCACTGGAGGTGGACGACGTCAAAGCCCTCCCGCACCGCTTTTTTGTACACAAAGCGCCAGGCGCTCAGGTAGTTGAGGGCCTTTCGGAGCTTCCCGATGTCCTTTCGGGCGGTGCTGAAGCGCCTTGAGACGGGGCAGCGGCAATAAGAGGCGTCCGCCTCGGTGTCGATGACCATCTCCACCTGGGCTCCGGCGTCCTTCAGGGCGTTGGCCAGGCTGAAGCTGTATTTGTAGTTGACGGACGCGATCTGGTCCAGCACAAGCACCTTCATGAAAACGAAGTCTTTCCCTTCTCACCGGCCAGGAAGGAATGGACGCCCCTGCGCAGGCCGGCAAATGTATACTCCCCTTTGAGACAGCGGACGAGGCACTGGGCCGTGCAGAACAGGTAGGCCAGGGGACGGCGCAGGGCAGGGAGGCGTTTTTTGATCAGCAGATATCGGCTGCGGATCACGTAAGGACCCGTTTGGGCGGAATGTCTCTGCACCGTGGCGCTGACTTTGTGCAGAATCACCGCCGCCGGGACGTAGAAAATCTCCATCCCCGCCTCGCGGAGCCGGAGGCAGTAATCCGTGTCCTCCTCGTAGAGGAAATAGTCTTCATCTAAGAGGCCGACTTTTTCGATGGCCTCCCTGCTCAGGCACAGGCAGCAGCCGCTGGCAAAAGTGACGGGAGAGGGAGGGCCCGGTTTTTCCCGGTCTTCCTCCCCGATGGTGAAATGGCGGGTCCTGCCCGTCCAGGGGGAAACGCTGCCGCCAGCGTACCAGAGCCGCCCCGGGTCCGAAGCGAAACGGATGCGGCAGGTGGAGGCCCCGCAGCGGGGATTTTGAGAAAAGGGGGATAAAAGCTCCCCGAGAAAATCCGGCGTCACCAGGGTGTCGTTGTTGAGCAGAAGCACCTGATCCGCCCCGTTTTCCAGGGCATAGCGGATGCCAGCGTTGCAGCCGGCGGCAAAGCCCCGATTTTCGCCCGCTTCCAGGAGGGTAAAGGGGAGCTCTTCCCTGAGGGTGCGTAAAGCGAGGAGGGAAGCTTCCCCGCTCCCGTTGTCCACCACGACCACCCGGAAAGCGTGGGAGAGGACGGACTGGAGGCTGCGGATGCAGGCTTCCGTGTCCTCGGCGCCGTTAAAGTTGACCAGAACGATGAACACCATGGGCCTTACCTGCCTTGCTCAAGCTCCCGCCAGAGCTCCCCGTACCACCCGGCGATCTTTTCCCAGGTGTAGGCGGAAAGGATTCTGTTTCGGGCTTTTTGCGCCAGGTCCCGCCGGGCGTCTTCGTCCGTCTGTATAGGGTCGTCTATCCGGTCGATCAGGCGGGCCAGGCTGCCTGGCTCCCCGGTCCAGTACAGGGCGGCGTCCTGGGCCACCTCCCGGTTAAAGGGCACATCGATCAGCAGGTTCACTTGGGTGGCGGCCAGGGCTTCCAGCAGGGTCGGGTTAGTGCCGCCCACGGTGTGGCCGTGGAGGTTGGCAAAGGCGTTCTCGCGGATTTTCCGGAGCAGGTCCCGGTCGTACACGGGGTCCGAAAAGCGGATGCGGCTGTCGCTTTCAAAGCCGGTCTTTTTCTTGAGGACCTCCAGATAGGCCCGGTCCTTCGTCGTGATCAGGACCAGGGGGCGGCGGGTATGGCTGCGCATATACTCCCGCAGCATGGTTTCGTAGCTGTTTTCCGGCACCAGGCGGGAGCAGGACATATAGTATTCATGGGGCTTGAGGCCATTTTTTAAAAGCCAGGCGGTGAAGGCCGGGTCGTCGTCCCGAAGGGGAGAGGGCGTCAGATAGGTCCCGTAGGGGATAAAGACAGTTCTGGGATGATATTTTTGATAGGTTTCCCGGATATATTCCTCGATCTTTACGGAATCGCAGAGCATCAGGTCCGCCGCCCGGACGGTCAGGCGCTCGGACAGCTTCCAGTAGGCGCGCACGGGGGCGGGCCACTTGCCGCGCAGATATTCATGGCCGTCGGGGTTGACGCACAAGGTCCCGTGCAGGCGGCGGATGCGCCTGGCAAAGGACCTCAAGAAGGGGCCGATCCGGCAGGCCAGCAGGTAAAACACCGGGGCGTCGATCTTGTTTTCCTCGCAGTAGTTGAGGCAGTAGGAAAGGCCCTTCACATCCAGGCTGATGGCCTGGGCGGAGCCGATCTGGGGGACGGGGAGCTTGACGATATGGGCCCCGTGCCAGGAAAAGACGTTGTTTCCCAAGGGCTTTGCGCCTAAAAGAGCGCTTTCGTCCATGCAGCCGTAGCCGTTGGCCTTGACGGTGACATGGTAAACGTAGCCCGCGTCTTCGGGGCGCTGGCGGATCAGCTCGGCCAGGAAGGACTCGTAGCCCCCGTACTGGCCGACGCTTTTGGCCCCGACGATGAAGATATGCTGTTGTTGGCCGGGATCCCTGAGCTTCTGATCCATGGAGTCTCCTTGCGCTTTGCGGGGGCCGCCCGGAAACCCGGGAAGCCTTGGGCATAATTTCACAAAATAATTGTAACACACGCGCCCCAAAATGAAAATCGTTTCGGACAATTTCTTTTTTGGAAAACCAGGGCAAAACCGCTTGAAAGAAAGGACGAAGGCTTTTATAATGAACAGGAAGAACAGAACAGGCCGGAGCGCCTGACGAGGAGGAGCGGATGAGCATTTCCTGCCTGGTGATGGACCATGACGATACCCTGGTCAACAGCACCGCGACGGTGCATTTTCCCTGCTTTGTGGAATATACGCAGAAGTATTTTCCGGATTATCACTGCACGCTGGAGCACTATTTCCTGAAGAACTTCGATCCGGGCGTGGTGCCGTTTTTCCGCGACGAGGTGGGGATGAACGCCGAGCAGATGAAGCATGAGGAAAAGTTCTGGAACGCCTACGTCCAGCGCCACGTGCCAAAGGCCTATCCGGGCATTCGGGAAATCCTGCTGGAGCAAAAGAAGCGGGGCGGGTATGTCTGCGTGGTCTCCCATTCTCTTAAAGACAACATTTTACGTGATTTTAAGGAAAACGACCTCCCCGCGCCGGACCTGGTGTTCGGCTGGGACGAGCCCCCGGCGGAGCGGAAGCCCAGCCCCCACGCCCTGTATCAGATCATGGAAAGGCTTAAAGTAAAGCCGGAAGAGATGCTGGTGGTGGACGACCTGAAGCCCGGCTACGACATGGCCCTGTCGGCCGGGGTGCCGTTTGCCGCGGCGGGGTGGGCCAACGACATCCCCGAAATTGAGGCCTTCATGCGCAAAAACTGCGGACTGTATTTTAAGACCATAGAGGAACTGAAACATTATCTGTTTGCCTGACCGACCGTGAAATGAGGTTTGTGCCATGGAAAAGAAAATCACCCGGATCGTACTGACCGGCGGCCCCGCGGCGGGCAAGACCACCCTGGTCAGCCGCATCCTGCACGAATTCCGGCAGGAGGACGGCTGGCGGGTCATCACCATCCCGGAAACGGCGACGGAGCTGATTTCCGGCTTCGGCATCCGTCCCTTCGGCGGCTGCATGTCGATGCTGGCGTTCCAGGATTTCGTGGTGGCCGACCAGGTCCACAAGGAAAAGCTGGCCCTGCAGGCGGCCCAGGTGGTCCAGGAGGAGAACATCCTGATCCTGTACGACCGGGCCCTGATGGACGACAAGGCCTATATCTCCGACGACGAATTCCGGGAGGTGCTTTCCCGCGTCGCCGGAAAGACGGAGGACGAGGTGCTGGCCGGTTACGACGCGGTGCTCCATCTGGTGACCTGCGCCAAGGGGGCGGAGTTCGCCTACAACCTGGGCAACGAGGCAAGGACGGAATCCCTCGAATACGCCCGGGAGATGGACGACCGGACGCTGCGCGCCTGGTCCGGCCACCCCAATCTCCGGGTGATCGACAACTCCGTGAACTTTGAGGACAAGATCAACCGGGCCTTAAAGGAAATCTACCGGATCGTCGGTCAGGAGGAGCATACCTCCGAAAAGCGCAAATATCTGATCGAAATGCCGGACCTGGATGCCCTGGTCACCCGCTTCAACGGCCTGGCGCTGGACATGATGCAGACCTATCTGCAGCCCACCAAGCCGGACGTGGAGCGCCGCATCCGCCAGCAGAAAAACGGGGAGGATTACCTCTACTTCTACACCGAAAAGCATCAGACCGCCGACGGCGCCAGGTGGGACACCGAAAAGCCCATCTCCGAAAAGGAATACATCCGCTACCTGATGGAAATGGACAACAGCCTCCACTCCGTCCGCAAGACCAAGTACCGCCTGACCTGCCAGGGCGTGCGGATGGAAATCGACGTCTATCCCTTCGACCATGAAAAAGCCATCCTCTTCGTCTACGCCGCCGAAGAAAAACCCCTCCCCCCGGAAATTAAAGTAATCCGGGAAGTTACGGGAGACATGGCGTACAAGAATAAGCAACTGGCAAGGACGCAGAAACTTTAATTCAGGTAGGAGGTAGGAGGGAGTAGGTAGGAGGTTTATGGTCAGAGTGAGGAGTGAGGAGTGACCGCTCCCTTCGGTCGCTCAGTGAGGAGTTAATAGCGGCGAATGCGTAATGCGTAATTCGTAATGCGTAATGCATCCAACCAATTTCAACTTCTCATTCCTCACTCCTAACTCCTCACTCGACACTATCAACCTTAGCGAGCGGCAGCGAGCGCTACCTTCTACCTCCTACTTCCTACCTTGTCCTTCTTCCTTCTGCTTTTCTCGATATAGTTTCCTGCATAAAATACAAAAAAGATACCGTTGCGGGCTTGCGGGCGGCCTGCGGCGGTTTTATAATGTGATAATCAACGCGGGAGACCGCGGAATTGATCCTGAAGTCGAGGAGGAAAACATTCATGAAGAAGATGTTCGCTCTGATGCTGGCGCTGTGCATGCTGCTGGCTGTGACCCCTGTTTTCGCTGAAGAAACCGTGACGCTGAAGATCGCCCACATCGGGCCCGAAACCGGCGCGGCGGCCGTGTACGGCCTGGCCACCTCCCGCGGCGCGGCGATTGCCGCTGAAGAAATCAGCGCCGCCGGCGGAAAGTACAAGGTCGAGATGATCGACGAAGACGATCAGCACGACGCCGAAGTTTCCGTCAACGCCTACAACGCTGCCATGGACAAGGGCGCGCAGATGATCGTGGGCACCACCACCACCACCCCCTGCATCGCCGTAGGCGCGCTGGCCTATGAAGAGCGCGTGTTCATGCTGACCCCGTCTGCTTCCTCCACCGCCGTGACCGCGGACAAGGACAACGTCTACCAGGTCTGCTTCACCGACCCAGCTCAGGGCTCCGCTTCCGCTGAGTACATCAGCCAGAACGCCCTGCCCACCAACGTGGCCATCATCTACAACAACGCCGACGCCTATTCCACCGGCATCTACCAGACCTTCGAAGCCAAGGCCAAGGAGTTGGGCTTCAACATCGTCTCCGTGACCACCTTCACCGACGACACCACCGACTTCACCGTCCAAGTGGCGGACGCCAAGAACAACGGCGCGGAACTGGTCTTCCTGCCTATCTACTACACCCCCGCTTCCATGATTCTGCAGGCTGCCCGCACGATGGACTATGCTCCCGTGTGGTTCGGCGTGGACGGTATGGACGGCATCCTCAGCATCGAGGGCTTTGACACCGCTCTGGCCGAGGGCGTCATGCTGCTGACCCCCTTCTCCGCCGACGCTCAGGACGAAAAGACCCAGAAGTTCGTGGCCCGGTATCAGGAACTCTATAACGAGATTCCCAACCAGTTCGCCGCTGACGCCTATGACGCCGTGTACGCCCTGGTGGCCGCTTCCGAGCTGGCCGGCATTACCGGCGACATGGAAGCCGAGGAATGCTGCGACAAGCTGATCGAAGCCATGCAGCAGATCACCGTCGAGGGCGTGACCGGCACCATGACCTGGTCCGCCAACGGCGAAGTCAGCAAGACCCCGACCGCCGTCGTCATCGAAAACGGCGCTTATGTCGGCTTCAACAAGTAAGTCTTTCAAGCTGTCCGGCTCCGGGTTTACCCCGGAGCCGGCCTTCTTTTATTTTTGCGGACAACGGGGTGAATCCGCCCGGCGGAAGGTTTGCGTCCGGCCCGGCTTTATGTTATAATACCGTCATATCAGCGGTGGCGGGTGAAAAATGGCGCACCTGGCGCTAATGCCTAATGCCTATTGCCTAATGCCTAATGCTTAACACCCGCCCGTCGTTTCTCTGCTGAATCAATATCCGGAAGGATGTGGGGTTATGGCCTTTTTGTCAAGCCTGGTGAACGGGCTGAGCTTGGGGAGCATCTATGCCATCATCGCCCTGGGCTACACCATGGTGTACGGCATCGCCAAGATGCTGAATTTCGCCCACGGCGACGTCATCATGGTAGGCGCGTACATCGCTTTCTGCGGGGCCCAGTACTGGGGGCTGCCGCCGGTGCTCTGCGTGCTATGCGCCATGGCGGTGTGCACCGTGCTGGGCGTGACCATTGAACGCCTGGCCTACCGGCCGCTGCGGCAGGCGACCTCCCTGGCCGTGCTGATCACGGCCATCGGCATGAGCTACCTGCTGCAAAACCTGGCGCTGCAGATCTGGGGCGCGAACCCCAAGAGCTTCCCGACGGACCTGATCGCTTTCCCGAACCTCTCGCTGTTTTCAGGCCAGCTCAAGGTCAGCGGGGTGACGGTGGTGACCGTGCTTGCCAACCTGGTCATCATGGTGGCCCTGACCTTCTTTACGGGCAAAACCAAGATGGGCAAAGCCATGCGCTGCGTTTCCGAGGACCGGGGCGCGGCGGAGCTGATGGGCATTAATGTGAACCGCACCATTTCGATGACCTTCGCCATCGGTTCGGCGCTGGCGGCCATCGCGGGCGTGCTGCTGTGCACTGCCTACCCGACCCTGCAGCCAACCACCGGCTCCATGCCGGGCATCAAGGCCTTTACCGCCGCGGTGTTCGGCGGCATCGGCTCCATCCCCGGGGCGATGGTGGGCGGCCTGCTGCTGGGCATCATCGAGATCCTGAGCCGCGCCTACATATCGACCGAGCTGGCGGACGCCATCGTGTTCGCGGTGCTGATCGTGGTGCTGCTGGTCAGACCCACCGGCCTGCTGGGCAAGCAGGTCCGGGAGAAAGTGTGAGGTGGGCGGCATGAACGCGAAACGCAGAAAACTGATCTACAATCTCTCCACCTACGCCGTGGTGGTGATCGCCTTTATCTGGTGCCAGATGCTGCTAAGCTCCGGCGGCATGACGCGCAGCCTCAAGGGCCAGTTGGTGCCTATCTGCTGCTGGATCACGATGGCGGTTTCCCTGAACCTGGTGGTCGGCATTTCCGGCGAGCTGTCGCTGGGCCACGCCGGCTTCATGAGCGTCGGCGCGTTTACCGGCATCATTATCTCCGGCTGGCTCCAGCACGGCATGGGCATGGAGGATACGACCCTGCGCCTGGTCATCGCCCTGGCCGTCGGCGGACTGCTGGCCGGGGTGGCGGGCGTGCTGATCGGCATCCCGGTGCTTCGGCTCCGGGGCGACTATCTGGCCATCGTGACGCTGGCCTTCGGCGAGATCATCCGAAACGTGATGAATTGCATCTACGTGTCGGTGGACGGCCGGGCCCTGAACATTGACTTTCTGAACCCGAACCTGCCGGGCAAGCTGCTTTTGAACGGGCCGAACGGGGCGGTGTCCGTCGGGAAGATCGCCACCTTCACCGCCGGGTTCATCCTGGTGCTGGTGGCCCTCTTCGTGGTGCTGAACTTGACCAACAGCCGCTCCGGCCGGGCCATCATGGCCATCCGGGACGCCCGCATCGCCGCGGAATCCGTCGGCATCAACGCGACCAAGTACAAGATGATGGCCTTCGTCATCAGCGCTGTGCTGGCGGGCATGGCCGGGGCCCTGTACGGCCTCAACTATTCGACCCTGGTGGCCGGCAAGTTTAAGTTCGACCAGTCCATCAACGTCCTGGTGTTCGTCGTGCTGGGCGGCATCGGCAATACCTTGGGCTCGGTGATCGCGGCGGCCGCCCTGACCATCCTGCCCGAGCTTCTGCGTGAGTTTTCCAACTACCGGATGCTGGTGTACGCCATCGTGCTGATCCTGGTCATGCTGGCCACCAACAACCCGCTGATTCAGCAGGTGACCAGGAACGTGGTGGCCCGGGTGAAGCGGCTGTTCAGCAAAAAGCAGCCCAAGGTTTCGGTGAAGGGAGGGGATCAGGCGTGAGCGAAGTAAGACAGAGACCGCATACCAAAATGGTGACCTATCCCTCCAACGCGGTGATCCCCGAGCGGGACCTTGGCAAAAACCCGGTGCTGGAGTGCAGCCACTTAGGCATCGAGTTCGGCGGCCTTAAGGCCGTGGAGGATTTTAACCTGGTGCTGGGCCGCACAGAGATCGCCGGCCTCATCGGCCCGAACGGGGCGGGAAAGACCACGATCTTTAACCTTTTGACCAAGGTGTATCAGCCCACCCACGGAAGCGTCCTGATCGACGGGCTGGACACCCACGGGATGACCACCGTGGACGTCAGCAAGGCCGGCGTCGCCAGGACCTTCCAGAACATCCGGCTGTTTGGCAACATGTCGGTAGAGGACAACGTGCGCATCGGCCTGCACAACCAGATCAAGTACGACATGTTCACCGGCATTTTCCGCCTGCCCAGGTATTTTACCAAGGAAAAGCAGCAGCACGAAAAGGCCATGGAGCTATTGGACATTTTCGGCATGTCCTCTTTGGCGGACGTCAAGGCGGGCAGCCTTCCCTACGGCGCCCAGCGCCGGCTGGAGATCGTCCGGGCCCTGGCGACCAACCCCAAGCTCCTGCTCCTGGACGAGCCGGCCGCCGGCATGAACCCCCACGAGACGCAGGAGCTGATGGACAACATCCTGCGTATCCGCGATACCTTCCAGATCTCCGTGATGCTGATCGAGCACGACATGAACCTGGTCATGGGCATCTGCGAGGGCATCTGCGTGCTCAACTTCGGCCGCGTGATCGCCAAGGGCACGCCGGAGGAGATCCAGTCCAATCCGGTGGTCATCGAGGCCTACCTGGGCAAGAAAAAGGAGGGCGGCCAATGAGCGGGAAGCAGCAGTCTGAGCTCCTGCTGGAGGTCAGCGATATTCACGTCTATTACGGGGCGATCCACGCCATCAAGGGCATTTCCTTTGACGTAAGGCCCGGCGAGATCGTGGCCCTGATCGGGGCGAACGGGGCGGGGAAATCGACCACGCTGAACACCATCGCCGGCCTTTTAAAGCCCCGCAGCGGGTCCATCCGCTTCAAGGGAGAAAACGTGACCGGCACCCCGGCCAGCCGCATGGTCTTTAAGGGCCTGGCCCTGTGCCCGGAGGGGCGGCGCATCTTCCAGCAGATGACGGTCAAGGAAAACCTGGAAATGGGCGCTTTTTCCCGCCCGAACACGGAAATTGCCTCCGCGATGGAGGACGTCTTCACCCGCTTCCCCCGGCTCAAGGAGCGCGAAAAGCAGGTGGCCGGCACCCTGTCCGGCGGCGAACAGCAGATGCTGGCCATGGGCCGGGCCCTGATGGGCAAGCCGGACCTGCTGATGCTGGACGAGCCGTCAATGGGCCTGGCCCCGATCCTGGTGGAGCAGATTTTCGCCATCATCGGCGAACTCCACGCGGCGGGCACCACGATCCTATTGGTAGAACAGAACGCCCAGATGGCCCTCTCCGTAGCCGACCGCGCCTACGTCCTTGAAACCGGCACCATCGGCATGAGCGGCCCGGCGGCGGAACTGTTGAATGATGATGCCGTGAGGAAAGCATATCTGGGACATTAAGAGGCAGTAGGCATTAGGCAGGAGGCAATAGGCAATAGTCGAATGCGTAATGCTTAATGCGTAATGCGCAATTATTTCTGCCTGCTGCTTGATTTTGCCTGACCAGATTCAACTCCTCACTCCTCATTCCTCACTCCTCCCTAATGCCTAATGTCTAATGCCTAATGCCTAATGTCTAATGCCTAATCCCTAATGCCTAATCCCTCGCCGCGCTCATGAGCGCGGCGATTGTTTTTTATTTGCATTGCTTTAGCACTTCACTTGAAAAAAGAGATGAAAAGGGGTATGATGAAAAAAATTCTCTGAAAGGGGACGTTTAAGAGATGAAGAAATTTGTCGCGATCCTTCTGGCGGCCATGATGCTGCTGTCTGTTTCCGCGCTGGCGGAAAATGTCGTCAAAATCGGCGTGTACGAGCCCGCTTCCGGTGACTCCGGCGCCGGCGGCAAGCAGGAAACCCTGGGCGTTCAGTACGCCAACCTCGAAACGCCCACCGTCGTGATCGGCGGGGAAGAGTACAAGGTCGAGCTGGTCTACGCGGACAACGGCTCCTCCACCGACAAGGCTCCCTCCGCCGCCCAGGAGCTGGTCAGCGCCGGCGTATCCGTGGTGCTGGGCTCCTACGGCTCCGGCGTTTCTATCGCCGGCTCCGAATACTTTAAGAACGCTAACATCCCCGCCATCGGCCTGACCTGCACCAACCCGCAGGTGACCGCGGGCAACAGCCACTACTTCCGCGTCTGCTTCCTGGATCCCTTCCAGGGCACCGCGCTGGCCAACTACGCCTCCAAGGCCCTGGGCGCGAAGACCGCCTACTGCCTGGGCGAGCTGGGCAACGACTATGACCAGGGCCTGATCAACTACTTTAAGGAAGCCTTCGAGGGCCTGGGCGGCACCGTGATCGTGGACGCGTTCCCGACCAACAACGCCGACTTTACCTCCTACCTGACCAACGCCGAAATGTACGGCGCGGAAGTCCTGTTCTGCCCGGTGTCCATCGCCTATTCCACGCTGATCATCCAGCAGGCGGCCAGCATGAACCTGGCGTTCCCGGTGCTTGGCGGCGATACGCTGGACAGCAACGTCGTGGTTGCCGCGGCTGTTGGCACCAACATCGACCTGACCGTCACTACCTTCTATCAGGAAGGCGCGAACCCCACCTTTGACGAAGGCTTCAAGGCCTGGCTGAACAGCGACGCGACCGCCCTGGCCAACAACGGCGGCAACGACATGATCTCCGCCGTGTCTGTCATGGGCTACGACGGCTACTACATGGCCCTGGCTGCCCTGCAGGCCGCCGGCACGACGGATTCCGCCGCCGTGATGGCCGTGCTGCCCTCCATGGAGATCGACGGCGCTTCCGGCCACATCGTCTTTGACGAGAACGGCGACGCCGTGCGCAACTCCGCCTTCGTCAAGAAGGCCAACACCGCGACCGGCGACTGGGAGTTCGTCACCGAACAGACCGTCGAGTAACGCCGCGGTCCTGATCAAATCAAGCACAGCGGCGGAGGCCTTTCCGCCGCTTTTCGCGTAAAAAACTATCCTTTTGTTAAGAGTGAAGAGTGGAGAGTTTTCGCTCGCTGCGCTCGCAGAGTGGAGATGGATATAGTGAATGATGTTTTTGATTGACTATTCACTCCACTCTCCACTCTTCACTCTCCACTCTGTAAAAACCCAACTCCGAAAGTGTAGTCCTTCTACCTGAATGAAAGGGTGTGTTTCCACGGTGTGGAATACCGTATTTCCCTACCTGCTGTCCGGCATATCGGTCGGGGGGCAGTATGCGCTGATTGCCATCGGGTATACGATGGTGTACGGCATTTTACGGCTGATTAACTTTGCCCACGGCGACGTGTTCATGGTGGCCGGCATCGTGATGGTGTATCTTTCCGCCAGCGGCCTGCCGCTGTGGCTGGTGATCCCCATGGTGCTGATCATTACCGCCCTGATCGGCTTTGTGATCGAGCGGGTGGCCTATAAGCCGCTGCGCTCCGCCCCGCGCATGAGCGTGATGATTTCCGCCATCGGCGTCAGCTATACGCTGCAGAACCTGGTGCTGTACGTGACGGGCGGTCTGAATAAGATGTACCCGACCATCCCCGGCATTTCGGAGACGGTGATGGTGATGGGGGCCAAGACCAAGATGGTCACCCTGGTGACCCCGGTGCTGACGCTGGTGCTGGTCGTGCTGCTGGTGACGCTGATCAACAAGACGAAGATCGGCATGGCCATGCGGGCCGTCTCCAAGGACTTTGAAACCAGCCAACTGATGGGCATCAAGATCAACTCCGTCATCTCCGCCACCTTCGTGATCGGTTCCTTCCTGGCGGGCGTCGGGTCGATCCTCTATTTCACCAACTATCCCACCGTCATCCAGACCTCGGGCGCCATGCCCGGCCTCAAGGCCTTCGTGGCGGCGGTGTTCGGCGGCATCGGCTCCATCCCCGGGGCGGTGCTGGGCGCTTTCATCATCGGCATCATGGAGAACATCATCAAGGGCCTGGACGTCATTCTGTTCAAATCGGGCCTGATCTCCGCGCCCCTGGGCCTGTCCACGTTTTCCGACGCCTTTACCTTCGCGCTGCTGATCATCATCCTGATCGTCAAGCCCACCGGCCTGTTCGGTGAAAAGACGACGGACAAAGTGTGAGGTGAGACAGATGACGAATCAGATCAAACAAAAGAAAGTCGATCCGGCGGTCCTTCTGACCGCGCTGATCATCCTGTGCGTGTACGTAGGCGTGTTCATCGCGGAGCAGGTGATTTCTCCGAACTCCATGCTGTTTACCGTGCTCAAAAAGGGAGCGACCTACGCCCTGGTGGCGGTGTCGATGAACCTGCTGAACGGCTTTACCGGGATCTTTTCCCTGGGCCAGGCCGGCTTCATGCTGATCGGCGCGTACACCTACGCGATTTTCACCATCCCGGTAGAGCACCGGGCCAGCGTCTACCAGTATTTTAACGGGGGCGTCATCCAGTTTACCCTGCCCTGGTTTGTGGCCATGATTCTAGCCGGTCTGGTCGCGGCGTTTTTCGCCTGGCTGATCGGCCTGCCGGTGCTGCGCTTAAAGAGCGACTATCTGGCCATCGCCACGCTGGGCTTTGCCGAAATCATCCGGGCGATCCTCCAGTGGAACCAGCTGGGCCCGGTGACCAACGGCTCCAACATGCTGCGCCTGTTCCCCAACTTTAACAGCTTCAACATCACCAACGCGGAGGGGAAGGTGACGGTCTATCTGTCGACCTTCGTGCCCTTCCTGATCGCCGGCATCTGCATCGCGCTGATCGTGCTGCTGCTGCACTCAGGCTACGGCCGGGCCTTTAAGTCCATCCGGGACGACGAGATCGCCGCGGAGGCCATGGGCGTCAACCTGGCTCACCACAAGCAGCTGGCCTTCTGCATCTCCTCGTTCTTTGCCGGGGTGGGCGGGGCCATGCTGGCCATGTACCAGACCACCGTCCAGGCCAAGTCCTTTACCACGGCCATGACCTACGAGATCCTGTTGATCGTGGTCATCGGCGGCATCGGCTCGGTGACGGGGAGCGTGCTGTCCAGCTTCCTTTTTGTAGCCTGCTCTGAGTGGTGGCTGCGGTTCCTGGATAACGAGCAGTTCATCGGGGACTTCCAGGTGCCGCTGCTGCGCAACGGCTTCCGCCTGGTGGTCTTCTCGGTGATCATCATGATCGTCGTGCTGTTCTTCCGCCGGGGGATCATGGGCACCAGGGAGCTGCCCGACCTGCTCCGCAGGCGCAGGAAGGAGGCGGAGATCAAGTGAGCGCAAAGCCCGTTCCTGTTCTTGAAATCGAGCATCTGACGATGCAGTTCGGCGGCGTCATCGCCGTCAATGATTTTTCCATGCACATCAACGAAGGCGAGATCGTCGCCCTGATCGGCCCCAACGGCGCGGGGAAGACCACAGCCTTCAACTGCGTGACCGGGGTGTACGAGCCCACCAACGGCCAGGTCCTGTTTAACGGCCATCCCATCGCCCGGAACCATCCCACCGGCAAGATGAAAAAGCTCTATGCCGGCCAGGCGGCCGACCAGTACCTGGACAACCCCGTGCGCCTCACCCCGGACAAGATCACCCAGCTCGGCATCGCCCGGACCTTCCAGAACATCCGCCTGTTTTCCGGCATGACGGTGTTTGACAACGTGCTGCTGGCCATGCACCTTCGCCGCCGCAGCAACTTTATCACCCAGACCCTCCACCTAAACGCGGCGGAGGAAAAGGAGATGCGCAAAAAGGCGGAGGCCCTGCTTCGGACCGTGGACCTGTGGGACGTACGGGAAGAGCTGGGCACTAGCCTGCCCTACGGAAGGCAGAGGCTGCTGGAAATCTCCCGCGCCCTGGCGACGGAGCCCAAGCTCCTGCTCCTGGACGAGCCGGCGGCCGGCATGAACCCCCAGGAGACGGACGAACTGTCCAGCTTCATCAAGCGGATCAAGGACCAGTTCAAGCTGACGGTTTTCGTCATTGAGCACCACATGCAGCTGGTCATGGGCATCTCGGACCGAATCTACTGCATTGACTTTGGAAAGCTGATCGCGCAGGGCACCCCCTCGCAGATTCAGAATGACCCGGCCGTCATCGAGGCCTATCTGGGAGGAGGGGACGACATATGAGCCTGCTGAAGGTCATGAACCTCAAGGTCAGCTACGGGGGCATCGAGGCCCTCAAGGGCATCTCCTTCGAGGTGGAAAAGGGCAGCATCGTCACCCTCATCGGGGCCAACGGCGCGGGCAAATCCACCACCCTTCGGGCCATCAGCGGCCTGGTGCCGGTCAAGTCCGGCACGATCACCTACGACGGGAACGTCATCAACGGCCAGAGCCCGCAGAAGATCGTCTCGGAGGGTATCTGCATGGTGCCGGAGGGACGGCGCGTGTTCCCGAACCTGACGGTACTGGAGAACCTCAAAATCGGCGCGTACCTGCGCAAGGACGACCTGACGGCGGACATCGAGCACGTCTACCAGCTCTTTCCCCGCCTCAAGGAGAGACACTGGCAGCTGGCCGGTACCCTGTCCGGCGGCGAACAGCAGATGCTGGCCGTGGGCCGGGCGCTGATGATGCGCCCCGAGATCCTGATGATGGACGAGCCCTCCTTAGGCCTGGCCCCGCTGGTGATCCGGGACATCTTCCGCATCATCCAGACCCTGCACGAGGAAGGCATCACCATCCTCCTGGTGGAGCAGAACGCCAACGCCGCCCTCAAAATTGCCGATTTCGCCTTCGTTCTGGAAACAGGCTTTTTAGGCATGCAGGGCACCGGCGCCGAACTCCTGAACGACCCAGGCATCAAAGCGGCATACTTGGGGTCAGCCAAAGGCTGAAAACAGGTAGGAGGCATTACAGAGTGGAGAGTGGAGAGTGAAGAGTGGAGAGTTGATATGGTTTTGATGATCGGAAAACAAATGTTCATCTCCACTCTCCACTCTGTTCGCGAAGCGAACGAAAACTCTTCACTCTATTATTTGTTGTTCTGCCGGATGATGATGAATCGTCCGGCAGATTGCTCGTTGAAGTGGGGATGTATTTTTTTGAAAGGAAAGATGAACATGATCGTTGGAGTTGTGGGGCTGGGGCTGATTGGGGGGTCGATGGCCCGGATTATGAAGCGGGGCGGATATACGCTCTATGGCACGGACCGGAACCCGGAGACGCTGGAAAAAGCGCTCCAGATGGGGCTGATCGACGGGGAGCTGACGGACGAAAGGATCGGCCAGTGTGAGGTGATCCTGCTGTGCGTCTATCCCGGCGGGACGGTCGAATGGCTGCGGACCAAGGGCCCGCTGATCGGCCGGGATACGGTCGTCATGGACACCTGCGGGGTCAAGCGGGCGGTCTGCGGGCCGGCCTGGGAAATCGCGGACCAGTACGGGTTTACCTTTGTGGGCGGCCACCCGATGGACGGGGTCGCGAAGATCGGCCTGGACCATTCCTCCGACACCATGTTTAAAAAGGCGTCGATGATCCTGTGCCCGAGGAAGGACGCGACGCTGGGCCAGCTGCACAAGCTCAAAAACGTCCTGGACGCCGCGGGCTTTGGCCGCTATGAAATGACCACGCCGGAGCATCACGACGAAATGATCGCCCTGACCAGCCAGCTGGCCCACGTGGTGTCCAGCGCCTATGTGAAGGCCCCTCTGTCCCTGCAGCACAAGGGCTACTCTGCCGGCAGTTTCCGGGACATGACCCGCGTCAGTTACCTGAACGAGGTCATGTGGACCGAGCTCTTCATGGACAACCGGGAAAACCTGCTCAGCGAGGTGGAGGGCCTGATGGAGCGGCTGGCCCTCTACCGGGACGCCCTTCGGGACAGCGATTGGGACAGGATGCGCGATCTTCTCCGGGAGGGCCGGGAAACCAAGGAACAGATGGACAGGGAGGACCGAAAATGAGGACAGTCGACATCCCCACGGAAAAACCGTATCAGGTGCGAATCGGGAGGGGCCTGCTCAGGGAACTGGGCGGGCAGCTGGCCCTTGTCCACCGGCCCTGCCGCGCCGTCGTGGTGACGGACAGCACGGTGGGCCCGCTGTACCTGGAAAAAGCGCTGGCGTCCTTACAGCGGGCTGGTTTTTCGGCGGAAAGCTACGTGATGCCGGCGGGGGAGGAGCACAAAAGCGCGGAGACCTTTCTGGACATTCAGCGCTTCCTGATCCGCACGGAGCTGACGCGGTCCGACCTGCTGGTGGCCCTGGGCGGCGGGGTCGTGGGGGATATGACCGGCTTCTGCGCGGCCACCTATCAGCGCGGCATCTCCTTCGTACAGGTCCCCACCACCCTGCTGTGCGCGGTGGACGCCTCCGTCGGCGGCAAAACGGCCATCGACCTGCCGGAGGGGAAAAACATGGTGGGCGCGTTCCACCAGCCGATCCTCGTGCTCTGCGACACAGAGACCTTCGATACCCTGCCGGACCTGCGCTGGCAGGACGGGGCGGCGGAGATGCTCAAGCACGGCGTCCTGGCGGATGGGGAGATGTTTGCGCTGCTCGCCGCGGGCTCCTGGCGGGAGAAGGCGGAGGAGCTGGTGCAGAAAAATGTCGAGATCAAGCGCTCCTTCGTCGTAGGCGACGAAAAGGACAAGGGCAAGCGCCAGCTGCTCAACTTCGGCCACACCGTCGGTCATGCGGTGGAGTGGCTGAGCGGGTTTTCCCTGTCCCACGGCCAGGCGGTGGCCATCGGCATGGTGGCGGAAACACGGGCGGCTAGGAAAATGGGGTTGACGAAACTGGATGAAGAGATTATCCTGAGAGGGGCGCAGGCCAACGGCCTGCCGGTCTCCTACCCCGCCGCCGCGCAGGACGTGGCGGCCGCCATCCTCCGGGACAAAAAGCGGACGGACGGGGGCGTCGCGGTCTGCGTGCCGATCCGGCTGGGGGAAACGAGGCTGCACACGCTCCCCCTCGGGCAGGTGCGCGAATATGTGGAAATGGGGCTGATGCCATGAAGATGCGGGTCACTCCCTTCCGGGCGGAAGGGTCCCTCCGGGCCCAGCCCTCCAAATCCACCGCCCATCGGCTGCTGATCTGCGCGGCCCTTTCAGACCGGGAAACGGAGATCGTCCTTCCATCCATGAACGCCGATATGGAGGCGACGGCCGCCTGCCTTTCGGCCCTTGGGGCAAGGTTTCAAAGGGCGGGGGAATGTGTGCGGGTGATCCCGCTGGCGGAAAAAATTACCTGCCCTCCTCTTAACTGCGGGGAGAGCGGCTCCACCCTGCGGTTTTTGCTGCCGGTGGCGGCGGCCCTCTCCGGGGCTTCTTTTACCGGGCGCGGGCGGCTGCCGCAAAGGCCCCTGTCGGACCTGACGGAAGAGCTGACGGCCCACGGGGTTTCCGTATCGGCGGACCGGCTGCCGCTTCAAGTCTCCGGCGGCCTTTTAGGCGGGCGCTTTTCCCTGCCGGGCGGCGTCAGCTCCCAGTATTTTACCGGGCTGATGCTGGCCGCTCCGTTGATCGGGGAAACGGTCATTGACATCCGGGGCCGGCTGGAATCCGCCGCCTATATCGCGATGACGAGGGAAGTAATGCGCCTGTTCGGGGTAAAGACGGAGATGACGGAAGACCGCATCACCGTCTTTGGCGGCCAGCGCTATGTGAGCCCCGGCCGGGTGGCGGCCGAGGGGGACTGGTCCGGCGCGGCCTTCCCGCTGGCCCTGGGCGCTTTGGCGGGCCGGGTAACGGTCTTGGGGCTCCAGGCGGACAGCGCCCAGGGGGACAAACGGATTGTTCCTCTACTAAAGCGAATGGGCGCAAAGGTGAGCCAGGACGAAAGCTCTGTCACCGCGGAGCGGGCGGAACGCCTCACCGCCCTGACCCAGGACGTTTCCGGCATCCCGGACATGGTGCCGGCCCTGGCGGCCCTGCTGATGCACGCCGAAGGGACCAGTTTCCTTCAGAACGCCGGGCGGCTCCGCCTCAAGGAGAGCGACCGGCTGGAGAGCGTCTGCGCCATGGTGAATTCCCTGGGCGGCCGGGCGAGGATCAAAGGGGATTCTTTGGTCATCGAGGGCTCTGACCATTGCGCGGGCGGAGCGGTCGACGGGTACGGCGATCACCGCATCGTGATGGCCGCCCTGGCCGGAGCTTCGCGCTGCGCTGGCCCAAGCGAAATCAGCGGCGCGGAAGCGGTGCAGAAATCCTATCCGTCCTTCTGGGACGATATTACGGCGCTGGGAGGAACCATCGATGTCGTCGGTATTCGGGAATAAGATCCACGTGAGCATTTTCGGCCAGTCCCACGGGGAAAAGATCGGCTGCGTGGTGGACGGCTTGCCCGCGGGGGAAGCGGTCGACCTGGAGGAGCTCCGCTGCTTTCTTTCCCGCCGCGCGCCGGGACAGAAGGGGACGACGCCCCGCCGGGAGACGGACGAGCCGCACATCGTTTCGGGCCTCCTCAATGGAAAGACCTGCGGCGCGCCCCTGTGCGTGCTGATGGACAACGCGGACACCCATTCCGGCGACTATGACGAACTCAGGGACGTTCCCCGGCCGGGCCACGCCGATTATCCGGCGGCCGTCAAATACCGGGGCTTTCAGGACGCCCGGGGAGGCGGCCATTTTTCCGCCCGGCTGACGGCCCCGCTCTGCGCGGCGGGGGGCATTTTGCTGCAGCTGCTTGCCCGGCGCGGGGTCCTGATCGGTGCTCACCTGCTTTCCGTGGGAGACGTTAGGGACGAAGCCTTCGACCCCCTTCTGACGGACGACGCCGTACTGGACAGATTAAAAGAGGGCTTTCCCGTCCTTTCTCCTATCCAGGGGGAAAAGATGCTTAAAAAAGCGGAGGAAATGCGGGCCCTCGGTGATTCCGTGGGCGGCCTCATCGAGTGCGCGGTCCTGCACCTGCCGGTGGGGCTTGGGGGCCCCATGTTTGACGGCCTTGAAAACCGCATTTCCCAGGCGGTCTTCGCCATCCCCGCCGTCAAGGGGATCGAGTTTGGCGAGGGCTTTTCCGCTTCCCATCTGCGGGGCTCCCAGAACAACGACCCCTACCGGGTGCGGGACGGGCAGGTGACGCTGTTGTCCAACCACGCCGGGGGCATCCTGGGCGGCCTGTCCACGGGGGCGCCGCTCCTGTTCCGGGCGGCCTTCAAGCCGACGCCGTCCATTGCCCAGCCCCAGCTGTCGGTCAGCCTGTCCCAGATGGAGGACAGGGAGCTCACCGTCCGCGGCCGGCACGACCCCTGTGTGGCCCTCCGCGCGGTGCCCTGTGTGGAAGCCGCCGCGGCCCTGGCCCTGGCTGATCTGCTGCTATAGGAGGAAATCATGGAATTAAGCGAAATCCGGGAAGGGATCAACCGGGTGGACGACCAGCTGCTGCCGCTGTTTTTAAAGCGGATGGAGCTGTCCGCCCAGGTGGCGGCCTATAAAAAGGAAACGGGAAAGCCCGTCTATGACGGGACCCGGGAGAGGAAGATCCTGGCCGGGGTCAGCGAGCGGGCGGGCGGCATGGCCGAATATGCCCGCCTCCTCTACAGCGAGATCCTGCAGCTGTCCCGCTCCTACCAGATCCAGCTTTTGACGGAGGAAAAGGCCTTTGCCCTGCCGCCGACCGAGGAAAACGGCTTTCCCCACGCCGCCCGCGTCGCCTGCCAGGGGGTCGAAGGAGCCTATTCCCAGGCCGCGGCGGACCGGGCCTTCCGCTTTGCCGACATCGTCTACCAGAACAGCTTTGACGATGTGTTTGAGGCGGTGGAGCAGGGGCGGGCCCGCTTTGGGGTCCTGCCCATCGAAAACAGCGCCCACGGGTCGGTCACGAAGGTGTACGACCTGATGCGGTCCCATTCGTTCTTTATCGTCCGCTCGGTCAAGCTCCACGTGCGCCACCATCTGCTGGCGAAAAAGGGAACGAATCTTTCGGACGTCCGGGTGATCCTGTCTCACGAGCAGGCCCTGGGCCAGTGCAGCGCGTTTCTGAAAGGTCTTTCCGGGGTGGAAACCCGCGTCTGCGCCAACACGGCGATGGCTGCCCGGGAAGTGGCCGCCTCCGGGGACGGGACCCTGGCCGCCATCTCTTCGGAGAGCTGCGCCGCCCAGTACGGGCTGGAGGTCCTGCAAAGCCACATCCAGAATACGGACAACAATTACACCCGCTTTATCATCATCGAAAAGGAGCCGCGCCTCTATCCCGGGGCCAACAAGCTGTCCCTTCTGTTCAGCCTGCCGGACGAGCCGGGGTCGCTCAGCCGGGTGCTGGCCCGCTTTGCCGCCAGCAGTCTGAACCTGACCAAGCTCGAGTCCAGGCCGGACGAGGGCTCCAACTTCCGCTACCTGTTCTACGCGGACCTGGAGGCCAGCGTGGGCGAGCCCGGTGTGAGAAGGCTGCTGAAAAGCCTGTCGGACGAGCTGCCGCTGTTCGTCTTCCTGGGCGCGTATCAGGAGGTATAGGCATGAGCTATTATCTGATCGGCCATCCGCTGGGGCACAGCTTTTCGCCCCGGCTGCACGCTCTTTTAGGCAACCCGGACTACCGGCTAATGGACCTGGACGCCTCGGAACTGAAAGACTTCCTTTTAAAAAAGGAATTTGACGGGATCAACGTCACCATTCCCTACAAGCAGTCGGTCATTCCCTTCTGCGACGAGGTGTCGGAGATCGCCTTGGGGATTGGGTCCGTCAACACCATCGTGCGCCGGGGGGACGGCACCCTCTATGGGGACAACACGGACGCCCGCGGCCTGATGGCCATGGCGGACCAGGCGGGAATCACGCTGGAAAACAAGGTCGTGGTGATCCTGGGCAGCGGCGGCACCGGCCATACGGCCTGGTACGTGGCCCAGGCGGCCGGGGCGGCCAAGATCTACCGGGTGTCCCGCTCCGGCCCCGTCAACTACGAAACGGTGTACCGGACGGCGGAAAACGCCCAGGTGATCATCAACGCGACCCCGGTGGGGATGTACCCCCGCCCCTACGAGCCGCCCCTGCTGGACCTGAACCGGTTCCCCAAGCTGGAGGCGGTGCTGGACGTCATCTATAACCCCCTGCGCACCCGGCTGACGCTGGAGGCGGAAAAGTGGGGGCTCAAATACGCCAACGGCCTGAGGATGCTGGTGGAGCAGGCCTGCGCCTCGGAAGAGCTGTTTATGGACCGGGCGGTGCCGGTGCAGGAGGCGGAGCGGGCCTTTCTGGCCCTCTCCCGGGAGAAGGTCAACCTGATCCTGACCGGGATGCCGGGCAGCGGGAAAACCTCGGCGGGCCGCCTGCTGAGCCGGGCCCTGAACCGCCCCTTCGTGGACACGGACGAGATGATCGTCCGAAAGGCGAAGATGGAAATCCCGGACATCTTCGAGCGCTTTGGGGAAAGCGGCTTTCGGGACCGCGAGACCGAGGCCCTGAAGGAAGCCTGCCTTTCCGGCGGCTGCGTCATCGCGACCGGGGGCGGGGCCGTCCTGCGCGACGAAAACCGGGACATCATGCGGCTGAACGGCTATATCTGCCTGATCGACCGGCCGGTGGACAAGCTGGACCGGGCCGGAAGGCCCCTCTCCCAGTCCGCCCGGGTGCTGGAAAAGATGCGGGAGGCCAGGATGCCCTATTATCAGGCACTGGCGGACGCCGTCTTTGAGAACGACACTTCATTGGAAAACCTGGCGAAAGCCATACTGGAGGATTTTCATGCGCATTTTGGTACTGAACGGCCCGAACCTGAACCTGCTGGGGGTTCGTGAACCGGCCGTATACGGGGACAGGAGCTTTGCCGCCCTGGAACAGATGATTCGAGATACAGCCCAAGAAATCGGCGTGGAGGTGGAGCTGTTTCAGTCCAACCACGAAGGGGCGCTGGTAGACAAGATCCAGCTGGCCCTGCACACGGCGGACGGCATCCTGATCAACCCCGCGGCCTATACCCACACCAGCGTCGCCATTCTGGACGCCCTCAAGGCCGTCGCCCTGCCGACGGTGGAGGTCCATCTGTCCGACATCTCCAAACGGGAAACCTTCCGGCAGTTTTCCTACGTCTCCCTCTACGCCCAGAAGGTGATCTACGGGAAGGGCTTTGAGGGCTACCGCGAGGGCCTGAAGTGGCTGAGCGAAACCATCGGAAAGGAAACACAGAAGCATGCTGATTGATCTGTACAACGGCCTGGAAAAAAGGAGCGGCCGGACGGCGGAGGACACGGACGACTTAAGACCGGGGGATTTCCGGCTTTCCTGGCTGATGGTCCCCCTTCGCCAGGACGGACGTATATTATGGAAGAAAGACGGTGAGAGCCTGGGTCTTTTCCAGGGATACACCCCCGCGGGGGAGAGCAGCCTGGCCGCCGCGCTGAACCAGGCCCGCATCCACCTGGGCGCGCAGATCGACGTCAGCGTCCTGCGCCTGCTGAGCCACCGGATGGACCGGGAGCATGGCCTGATCCAGGACGTCTATCTGGCCTTCGCCGGCCAGGACGTACCGGCTCCCGAGGACGGCCGCTGGCTGTACCCCGAGGAGATCCTGGGGGATCCGGCCCTGTCCGCCAGCCTGAACCGGGAGGACTTCTACCAGGCCCACCGGGATACCCTGTCCCGCCTGAGCGGGGAAATGCGCGTCCCGAGGGGCCGCTACGTTTCCTGGCAGGGGGAAAGGCTGCAGGTGATCGGCATCGCCGTGCACACGGTGACCAACGTGCCCCTGGTCGTCTGCCAGGCCGAGGGGGGAGACCGGGGCCTGTCGGCCGTCCCCCTGTCCCGCTGGACCCAGCCGGTACGAACCCAGGACGGGCTGACCGCCCGCTACGCCTTCCTGGCTGAAGAATAATTCCGGCCTCTTTCTGTGACGGACGGAAGGGGATTTGTTACCAATTTCGTCACAAAATCCGGGAGGTTTGGGCCGGAAAACGGACGGAGCGGCGGGGGACAAGTTGACGGCATCCTGCAAAAATACCTGCTGCATGAGGAAAAACAGACGATCCAGAGAAACGTCACCGCTTTGTTTCCGACTGTCCGATTCTATTAAAGAATCTTACAAAGTTCTGTTTACATATGTTGCATAAACTTCCTGCAAATTCAATATGAATGTAACACAATGGAAATCTGTTTATGTTATCATTCTCTTACCAGCCAAGGAACGAAGGAGGATGATTCCATGAGTAAGAAATTCATTTCGCTGATGCTGGCGGTCCTGATCCTGATGTCCAGTACAGCGGCTTTTGCAAAACCGAAGACAATTTATGTAAACCCCAAGGGGACTTATGACCATATGCTGTTTAAGGGGATGCGCGACGACACCGATGAAGTCGAGTTCCCGGATGGCGAGCTGGATATCGCCTACATGCAGGTCAGGCTTAAGTACTACGGCTACTATACCGGCAGCATTGACGGTATCTACGGCACCAACACCAGGAACGCGGTCCTGAACTTCCAGCGCCGCAACAACCTGAACGTGGACGGCAAGATCGGCGCCAACACCTGGTACGCCCTGTCTGCGGATGACAGCATCCACAAGTCCGACCTGGACTTCCAGACCATCCGCCCCGGCACCAAGGGCGAGCAGGTCCGCAACGTGCAGCGCAGGCTCCGTGTTTACTACAACTACAACGGCAGCATTTCCGGCGAGTATGACTCCGCCACCACCGCCGCTGTCAAGAGCTTCCAGCAGTCTGTCGGCCTGAGCGTGGACGGCATCGTCGGCGAAAAGACCTACAACGCCATGAACAGCAATCCTTCCACCTATTTCAGCTCCAGCAAGGCTCCCCGCAGGACCCTGTACATGGGCATGCGCGGTTATGACGTCTACATCCTGAAGCTCCGTCTGATCTCCCTGCAGTACCTGCCCTCTTCCGCTGTCAAGTCCGATCCCGAACCCGGCGACGTGACCAATGGTTACTTCGATCTGGCGACCAAGAACGCCCTCAAGCGTCTGCAGGCCAACAACGGCGTCGGCGTGACCGGTCAGGCTGACGCGGCGAGCCGCCGCCTCATGTGGTCCACCAATACCCTGGTGGCCCAGCAGGCCGACGAAGCGATGGATCCCGACAACATCTCTGAGGATACCTACTATCCCGCTACCCTGTCCCTGGGCAGTCACGGCTCCAGCGTCCGTCTGGCGCAGCAGTACCTGATCGCCGGCGGCTACTACACCGGCGTGCAGGACGGCGTGTTCGGCACCCTGATGGAGAATGCTGTCAAGCGTCTCCAGCGCGACAAGCACCTGAAGATCGACGGCAAGATCGGCCCGCAGACCTGGCCCTACCTCCGCGCCCTGACCGAAACCCAGAGCGAACAGGTGACCGAGCCCTACGTGGAATCCAGCAGCGAAGTCATCATCGGCAGCACGAAGCTGCAGCGCGGCAGCTGGGGCACGGCCGTCAAGGCCCTGCAGCAGAAGCTGATCAAGCTGGGCTACCTCAACGAATGGGATGACGACGGCAAGTTCGGCGCCACCACCGAAAAGGCGGTCATGACCTTCCAGCGCCGTGAAGGCCTGAAGGTGGACGGCATCGTCGGCACCGAAACCTACTCCCGCATCCAGTATCGTCTGGGCTACAACCTGTAATCAAAAGTAATGATTCAGCCGCGCGGCCAACCGCCGCGCGGCTTTTCGATTTTTATGTGCTGACTGCCCGTTCTCCTGGAGGCTTGCCAAACGCCGGGAAAAGAGATACAATGAAATGGCAGAAAGGGGGATTGAAATGAGCACCCTTGAATCCACCATCTCCATGCTCCGGGTATTGCCGGAGGCTGACGTCGAGGTCATTTTTGAGATGACCAAGAAGCTGTTTGAAGATAAATTGTCCCCGTTTGCCCCGGTCGGCAAGGAACAGATTTTGAAGGATCTGGACAGTTCTGCCCACCAGATCGAACAGGGAAAAGTATCAAGCGCCTCTGAGGCTATCCAGGAACTGAGGAAAAGATGTGGGTTATGAAGTGTTGATGACCCCAAATAGATGATCAGATCATATAAAAATTATTGATGCGAAGCAGTAACCATCCATCATCAGGTTCAGCTGGCAGAAAGGAACCGCCATGGCTTTTCATTTTTTCGCGTATATCAACCGGATGAAGTATATCAGCCGCTGGGGGCTGATGCGCAATACCCGGCCGGAGAACGACACGGAGCACTCCCAGCAGGCGGCGATGATCGCCCACGCCCTGGCGCTGATCGCCAACCGCCGCTACGGCGGGCAGTACGACCCGGGCTACGTGATGGCCCTGGCCCTCTATCATGACGCCAGCGAGGTGATCACCGGCGATATGCCCACGCCCGTCAAGCACAACAACCCCGCCATCCGTCAGGAGTACGGGCGGCTGGAGCAGATCGCCAACGAGAAGCTGCTGTCTCTGCTGCCCAGGGACCTTCGGGAAGATTACCGTCCCCTGATCCAGCACGATGAGACCACGGCCGAATGGCGGCTGGTCAAGGCGGCGGACAAGATCAGCGCCTACATCAAGTGCGTGGAAGAAAAAAAGGCCGGCAATCTCGAATTCGAGAACGCCGCCTATACCATCCGCTCCTCCATCGACAGGATCGATCTGCCTGAGGTCAAGGACTTCATGCGGGAATGTGTTCCCTCCTTCGGCCTGACCCTGGACGAGATCTCCGAAGGAACGGAGCTGGGCTGAGGCTTCGGCTTTTGCCCGCTCACAGAGCGTGATTGATTTTCCATATTTTTATTCCGGCTTTGTTTTTGAAGCCGGTTTTTTTGATATTTGGGCTTGACAAATATATCGGGAGACGATATAATAACATCACGATATATCGAACAACGATATATCGGTTCCCGATGGAGGTGAGCGCATGCCGGATTCGATGGCATTGACGGAATCGACCTATTACATTTTGCTGTCCCTGCTCTCTCCGCAGCACGGCTACGGCATCATGCAGAAGACGGAGGAGATGAGCGGGGGGCGGGTCCGCCTGGCGGCGGGTACCCTGTACGGGGCGCTGAACGCCCTGAGCGACAAGGGCTGGATCCTTCCGCTGCCGGTAGAGGACGGCAGCCGGCGCAAGGAATACGCGCTGACGGAGAAGGGCAGAGGGGTCCTCATCAAAGAAATCGCCCGCCTGCGGGAGCTGGCGGACAACGGCGCGCGGGCGCTCAAGGAGGAAGGGCAATGGAAGAAAGAAGAATAATCCGGAAATGGTTTTGGGTGTGGGAGTTTGAAAAAGAGGAAGAATGGCTCAACGAAATGGCCCAGAACGGCTGGGTGCTGGACAAGGTGTCGCTTCTGACCTACCATTTTGTCCGGTGCGAGCCGGGGGAATACACCCTGCGCCTGGAGATGCATGGGGCCGAGCCGGAGTATATCGACTTTATGCGGGAGACCGGGGCGGAATATATCGGCCGCATGGCCGCCTGGATCTATTTCAGGAAGAAAGCCGAGGACGGGGCGTTTGACCTCTTTTCCGACATCGATTCCCGCATCAGCCACCTGAACAGGATCGGCTGGATGCTGAGCTGCATCTGCGGGGCGAACCTGGTGATCGGCATCGCCAATTCCTTCAGTCCCGCGCGCATCGGCTGGATCAACCTGCTTTGCTCCGCTTTGCTTTCATACTGCCTGGGCCGGATCCACGGAAAGAAGGAGGCGCTGGAAAGAGAGCGCCTGCTGCACGAATGAAGAGGAGGACGAACGGATGAAAATTGGAAAATGGATCATCCTCGGGATCGAATGTGTGCTGGCGGTAGTCGGGCTGGTTTTTCTGGCCCTGTCCATCTTCCGGGATGTCCCGGGGAACCGGTATCTGCCCATCGGCCTGGGCTGCATCTCCTGCGTGAGCCTGATCAACCTGGTGCTGCTGAACAGAAGAAACAGGCAAAACAAACAATAAAGGGGGAAAGAAGCTCGTGATCGCGTTTATGGAAGCAGCATGGCCATGGATCGCCATAGCGCTGGCGATTGCCATATTTGCAGTGCGGGAAGAGGAACGCCGGCAAAAGAAGAAAGAGGGTCAGGACGGTCCCCCGGAACCGGACCGTTCTTCAGACAAATGAAAATCCATATAACAAAAACCACCGCCCACAGGACGGTGGTTTTTGTTGGACAGCTTATTCAGCCGCCTGCTCCACGGGGTAGACGCAGGCCTGCTTGCCGTCGCGGCCCTTGCGCTCGAAGCGCAGGATGCCGTTGGCCTTGGCGAACAGGGTGTCATCCTTGCCGATGCCTACGTTCAGGCCGGGCTGGATGGCCGTGCCGCGCTGCCGCACGAGGATGTTGCCGGCGAGGACGTACTGACCGTCGCCGCGCTTGGGACCAAGGCGTTTGCTTTCGCTGTCGCGGCCGTTCTTGGTGGAGCCGCCGCCCTTCTTGTGGGCGAACAATTGCAGATTCATCTGAAGCATTTGAATTCCTCCGTTCAATGGACCGGCCTGATATAGAGCCGGACGTGGTGCGGGTACTGCTTTTCTATATCCCGCAGTCCCTGTAGCAACCCGTGTAACAATACCTGTGCGTCGTGGTCCTCGCAGCCCTTCGGCAGCATCGCCGCCAGAAAGCCGTCGTTTATCCGGACGGCGGGGAGGATGCCGGTAAACGTCTCGATGGCGTTGACGCAGGTCTGCGTCAGCGCGGAAACCGCGGCGCAGACGATGTCGCTGCCCTCCTGCGCCCAGTCCGCGTGGCCTGCGGACAGGAAGCCCCGGATGTCGTCCTTCCCCCGGACGTACAGGAATATCTTGGTCATCGCTTAGCCGTTGATGCCGGTGATCTCCACCTGGGTGTAGGGCTGACGGTGACCGGCCTTGCGGCGGTAGTTCTTCTTGCTCTTATACTTGAGAATCCTGATCTTTTCGCCCCGAAGCTGACGGACGATCTTGCCGGTCACGGTAGCGCCCGCGATGTAGGGGTTGCCGACCGCGATGGTTTCGCCGGAAATCATCATCACCGGGAAGGTCACGATGTCGCCCGCTTCGTTGTTGAGCTTCTCCACGTAGATGTTGTCTCCCTCAGAGACACGATACTGTTTGCCGCCGGTCGCGATAATTGCGTACACTTGAGCAGCACCTCCTTGTTTTTTTCCCGCCAGGCTTGTCCAGAAGGCGAAGAACGGCATGTTTCAGCCGTGGGGCAGCGGCAAGGCCGCATTTAAAAAGCCCCTCCTGAGCGGCTACCTGAATAAGATAGCACAAAAGGGGCTTTGTGTCAATCACTTTTTATTGAAAAGACCGCCGCAAAAGGACGTTCGGCCCGGCCTTTTGGACCTTCATTTTTTGTTGCGGCGGGTGGGGGAAAATGCTATAATCGAAAGGCAGGCAACAGAAGCCGGGGACGGCGGTCATTCGCGCCGGAGCGTCGAATAAGAATCGGTGACATAGCCGCGGGTGCCGTCTTCCAGTTCGATCAGGTACCAGCCGGTGGAGGCGACGCCGTAGCAGGGATAGCTGGCGCCGGCCTGGGCGGAACCGACCTTTTTGGCCTTGGTGCTCCCTTCCTCGCGGACGTTCACGTCCCCGCTTTTGCGGATGGTGACGGTGCCGATGCGCTGGGGGCCGGGGGCGGCGGTGGGCCGCATGGTCGGGACGCTGCGGGGAGAAAGCGGATCCAGCTCGTACTCCGTCTGAAACAGCGGCACGTCGCTGCCGGGAAGATAGCCGGAAACGCGGAAGGAGAGCCTGGGCGACGCGGGGTTTTCCAGGGCGTCCAGCGGGATCCGGACGGGAAGATAGGCCACCGTATGGGGGAGGACGTCGGCCGCGGCGGGCTCCTGGCCCCTGGCCAGGGCGGTCAGCACGAAGCGCAGCGGCTCGTCGCCCTTGTTGATCAGATACCACTCAAAAGTAAGGCCGGTGCCCTGCACGACCGAGGGGCCGCTTAAACGGGCGAAAAACACCCCGGCGTCCGCGTCGTCATAGGCGGCGGTCACGGTTTCGGAGGAAGGAATCATCCGGCGGGAAATTTTCCTTTCGCCCAAAGGGTAGCAGCTCAGGACCACGTGCTCGGATTCCCTTCCGGGGCGGATGATTTCCGCCCAGATTTCCACGGCTGTCAGCGAGCCCAGGGCGTCCTTCTGCCAGACGCAGCGGTGGTCCGCCGTCCTGCCGGCGGCGGCTTCCAGCTGGAAGGCGGTGTTCGTGCATTCCCCGTCCAGGGCGACGTTGTGCACGAGCAGCGTCATGCTGTCCGTGCCGGTATTCCGGAAGGAAAAGGTCAGCGCCGCCCGCATGCCGCTGCTGGTCAGCACGGCGGTCAAAGAATAATCCTCCCCGGCGCAGGAAGCGGTGGTCGGTGTGCTTTCCGCGAAGACGGCGGCCGGCAGCAGCGCCAGGGCCAGCAGGATGGTCAGACAGGCCTGTTTCATGACAATCATCTCCCTTTCGGTATTTTATCATACGCGGAAGGGCTGTGTAAAGGAGCACACTTATGTCTCAGCAGGAGAAAAAGAGCAAAGAATCCCGGGAGGGCGGCCTGTTCAGCCGCCTGACGGGGAAAAAGGAGCAGCGGGTCCAGGAGGCCCACGGGGGTCACCGGGCCGCGAGCCTGGAGATCCCGTCGGGCATGCCCAAACGCTTTACCCCCACCAGGCCAGAGGGCCTGACGGAGGAAGAGGTAGAGAAGATCCGCCGTGCCGGCGGGGCCAACGTCGCGAAAAACGACCATCTGAAAAGCCCGGCCCGGATCGTGGCGAGCAACCTGTTCACCCTGTTCAACCTTCTGAACATCGCGCTGGCGGTATGCCTGCTGCTGGTCGGCTCCTACCGCAACATGCTCTTCCTGGGCGTGGTGATTTCCAACACCCTGATCGGCACCATTCAGGAGCTCCGCGCCCGAAAGACGGTGCAGAAGCTCCAGCTGCTCCATATGCCCCAGACCCGCGTCCTGCGCGGGGGAGCGGAGGAAGCCGTGAAGCCCGACGAGCTGGTGCGGGACGACCTGATCGTCCTCCACCCCGGCGAGCAGGTGCCGGCGGACGCCCTGGTGCGGGACGGCCGGGGCGCGGCGGACGAATCCCTCCTGACGGGGGAGAGCGACCCGGTGCAGAAGGGGGAGGGAGACTGGCTCCTGTCCGGCAGCTATGTGACGGAGGGCCGCTTTACCGCCCAGCTTGTCTACGTGGGGGACCAGTCCTACGCTTCCAGGCTGACGAGCACGGCCCGGAGGATCAAGGCGCCCAAATCCGTCCTGATGAACGACCTCAATAAGCTGGTCCGGGCGATCAGCGCCCTGCTGGTGCCCATCGGCGGCCTGCTGATGATCAAGCAGTATTTTATCCTGAAGCTGCCCCTCCAGGAGGCGGTGCCCCGGGTCGTGGCGGCGATGATCGGCATGATCCCGGAGGGGCTGATCCTCCTGACCAGCGTCGCCCTGATGGTGGGCGTGATCCGGCTGGGAAAAAAGGAGACTCTGGTGTCCGAGCTCTTCGGCATCGAATCCCTGGCCCGGGCGGACGTGCTCTGCCTGGACAAAACGGGGACGCTGACCACCGGGCGCATGAAGGTGGAGGAGGCCCTGCCAGTGGACGGGACGGAGGAGGAACTGAAAAACGGCCTTTCCCGCTTCCTCTCTGCCTTTGACGACGAAAGCCCGACCTTAAACGCCCTGAGGGCCTGGACGCCCCCGGCGGACCCGGTGGACGCGGCGATCCTCCCCTTCTCTTCCCGGAGGAAAAAATCGGCCGCTTCCTTCGCGGACGGGACCACCCTGATCCTGGGGGCCCCGAGCTTCGTGCTGGACGACGTGAGCCCTTATCAGGACCGGATCGAGCCGATGACGGAGCAGGGCTACCGGGTGATCGTCCTGTGCGAGGCCAGCGGGCCGATTTCGGCGGAGGAATGTCCGCCGATTGAAAAGGTGCTGGGCCTGATCGGCCTGAGCGACGAGCTGCGGCCGAACGTGAACGAAACGCTGAACTATTTTACCGAGCAGGACGTCCGCCTCTGCGTGATCAGCGGGGACGACGCGGTGACGGTTTCCCGCATCGCGAAAAAGGCCGGCCTGCCGGGGGCGGAACATTACGTCGACGCCTCCACCCTCTTGGACGACGAGAACATCCGCAAGGCCGTGCGCGATGCGCGGGTCTTTGGCCGGGTGACGCCGGACCAGAAGAAAAAGCTGGTGTCCGCCCTCCAGGAGGAGGGCCACACCGTGGCCATGACCGGCGACGGGGTCAACGACATCCCGGCCCTCAAAAAAGCGGACTGCTCCATCGCCATGGGCACTAGCGTCGATGCCGTGCGCGGCGTGGCACAGATGACCCTGCTGAGCGGCGATTTCTCCGGCCTGCCCGAGGTGGTCGGAGAAGGGCGGAGGGTGATCGGGAACGTCCGCCGCACCGCGACGCTCTTCCTGGTCAAGACGATCTTTTCGGCCCTGCTCAGTATTCTCACGCTGATCCTGCCCCTCCAATATCCCTTCCAGCCGATTCAGCTGACCCTGCTTTCGTCCCTGACCATCGGCATCCCGGCCTTCTTCCTGGCGCTGGAGCCCAATAAGGAGCGGGTCGAGGGCGACTTCCTGAGCACGGTGATCAAGACGGCGGCGCCGGGCGGCGTGGGCGTGGCGGTCAGCGGCATCCTGGCCTCGGCGCTGACGATCTTCGGGCTGAGCTGGCAGGACTGCTCCACCGTGGCGGTGCTGGCGGCGGCGGTTATCGGTCTGACGGAGCTGGGCATGGTTTCCTGGCCCCTGACCTGGCTGCGTGCCGCGGTGCTGGCGATGATGACGGCGGCCCTGACGCTGGTCTGCCTGCGCTTCCACGACGTATTCTTCCTCTCCGTCTACACCATGCCGGACCAGAGCTGGATCGCCCTGGGCGTTGTGCTGGCGGTGGGCTTCGCGGCGATGTTCCTGACACCGAAGCTGTTTATGTTATATGAAAAACGGAGGGCTCAGCAAAAGATATCGTGAACTGTATTGTTCATTAAATGCTGAAAAGGAGCGTCGTAAGAATGAGTAACAGTAAATCGGTCAGCATCCGAGATCAGAAAGCCGCTTTATGGAAGTATCTTGGTATCGGGAAGCACGTGTTACGTGCCGCTTTTGAAGCTGTTTTTAAGACAGCTGGGAGTGTTTTTTTAGGCTACGTAATATATCTTCTGATTTCTAAAGGTGTATCACTTGCAGAAGACTTACTTATTTATTTATTCGTTCTTGGTCTTTTTCTCTCGCTAACGATCGCAGCATTTAAATCTATCCGGAAAGCTTTTCTTGTGATTCCGGATTACAAAAGCTCACTGGCAGCATTGACAGAACGCCCGGATCAGTTACTCGCGGATTTTGAAAACAGCATGAGCTACATAGACGACAGTGTCCGTCTGGGATCGTTTTGCATCTATGCGCGGGGAAGCGAACGTGTCATTAAATATAAAAGGGTGCGTGAAATCAGCCTGAAATGGAGAAAAGGAAAAGGATACGGGCTGGTACTCATCCTTGAAAAAAAGGAGTTTATTCCGCTGCAGATTGGAAAACATATCGACCTGTTGACAAAAAGCCAGGCTAACAGTTATTTCCAGCCGTTTGTAACGGATATGCTTCGGCATAATCCGGAGATTAAGCATCATCTGAATGAGGATGAGCAGGCGAATCTGGCCCCCGTGCAGAGAATCAGTCAAAGGCCAAATGGAATTACCTTGGCAGAAAAAAAGATGCGCTCTTTCCTGCGCCCGAAGAATCGGGACTTTCTTGCAATGCTGGGTTTGTGTATCATTCCTTTGAGTTTGGTCGTGTTGATGTTTGTTATATTACCAGATGTGTCTGCTAATGGTATAATGATCTTTTATTTGCTTTTTATTGCGATCATTTTTATCCTGTCGTTTGTCCCGACACTAATTAAAGAACGAATAGATTTCAAAAAACGAATGCAAAGTTATATTGAAGAAGGCTGTATTGATAAGATCATAGATGATTATACAAACAGCAATTGGTACTGGTATAGCTATCTGAAGTTGGGAAAACAATATGTGTTCATGTCTGGCGCAGGTTGTGCTATTCCTTACAAGGAAATCGAGAAGATCAGAATCCGGAGGGCTTCAAAATATATGGACCAAAGTACTTTTGAGATTACGGAAAATGGCTACAGTCATTCAGTGCTTATCAAAAATGCAGCCATGCCTGAGCGACTTGGAACGGCGAAGTGGGACAGGTATGTGGAGTTTTGCATGCCGGCCATCAGGGAGATTCAAAGTCATGATCCAAGAATAACGGATGAAATGGTTGAAACAGAGTGAACAAAAAGCTGTCCGGCCTGTTATCTGGGGTCGGACAGCTTTTTGATAGAATAGGGATCATTTTCAGGGTTCCATCACGCGATCCCTGTATTGTCTGCGGACATGTTTAAAGTGCTCCCCATGTCAAGGACAATCGAATTTGCGACAATAGACTACAGCGAAAAGCCATGATAGAATAGAAGTGCCAGCAATGGAGG
>OCTW013408845.1_pt1 | contig 49958 bp, 37 predicted proteins | sample 1539671 | NCBI WGS metagenome assembly OCTW01 (sample SAMN02144230, study PRJEB22623) | gut metagenome | biome: sheep rumen | host: Ovis aries | place: New Zealand
ATAAGCAGGTGGTCAAAGAGGAGTCGGAAACTTAACCGGCTCCCCGTGCCGCGGAGTTTCTAGTACAAACAGGATTAAAACTCAGAATGAAAAAGGCGCACCCGCAGGTGCGCCTTCCGAAATCATATCAGTGAAGCTTCAGTCCCCATATCTTGCTCGATCTCGTCCCGATGATAATATAATTGTTATAGACAGCCGGGGACGCCTCAATTGCCCCCTCGCTCAGTTCAAACTGTGTAAACTGGGCACCTGTCTTCCCATCCAGGAGATACATCCTCCCTCCGCAGCTGGCATAGATCACATACCCGGTTCCATCCTCGTTGTAAACACAGACAGGGGAAGACCATGCATAGAAGGCTTTGTGTTCCCATTTTACCTCTCCTGTCTTTTTATCAAGGCAGGCCAGCACACCGCCCGATGGTGTGCCCGTCATCGCGACTGTCACATAGATGTTGTCGTCTAGACTGCTGCGTCCAACTGCGATTGTCGACTGAACGCCGCCGGAGACCCCCTTCTGGGAATAACAGTCATACTCCCGCTTCCAGATGATTTCACCCGTCTCCGCATCTATCTTCCAGATCGGAATCGGAGCAGTCGTATTGCTCCGCCACCCTATATGAAAGGACGTCGATATGTACAGATACAGATGCCCATTTTCAGCCGACAGTACAGGGGTATCGTTGGTATCATCCAGCGTATCCTGGGCCCAGACCAGCTGCAATGTATGCAGATCCATGCACATCAGGTTGCCGCCATTGTCCGCGACAAACAGATAGCCCTTGTATATATCGCAGCTGTCCTCCATTCCAAGCCAGTACTGCTGCACACTCGTTCTTGTTCCCGTGTAGTGCCATTTGACCACCTTGTCCGGATTGATCGAAATCTGTCCCGTCGTCTGGTCATATACGGTATTCAGATGGAAGAGATACAGGATGCCGTTTTCCCCAGGCCAGATCAGTGTATCGGTTTCTGCATCCACAAGCGGAGACGAATCAAAGTAGCTCAGGTTTCCCCTGAGTGAGAATTCATCGATTGCTCCGAATTCATACATGGTGCTCATATCTACCAGATTGACGATAAATGCGTGGGCTGTCCCTTCATTGCTGTCATATCCGGCGCCGACATAGAGGATCGGATATCCTCTGGGGTCGAGCGCACCCGCGCCCTTGAACGTCCATCCAAGATAGAGCGGATCCCTTGTCTTCTCCCCCGTTTCCATGTCCAGGAAATAGACATAGCCGTCCATACAGGCATAGATCACCTCGACCAGATCGTCCTTTTCCTTCGCCCAGTCATACATCGCCATGCTCTTCTTCTGACTTCGGCTCCAGCGCCTGAGAAGCGGCTGTCCAGTCCATCCGGACCCGGTCCAGGTTGCCGATCCGACAGTCAGGGCGCCGGTCTGCTGGGTCCAGACCCCTTCAATGGAGGCATCCCGGATGTCCACATGGCCATACGTCGGATTGTCACGGAAGTTATTTCCCCGAAAGGTCACAATTCCGTCCACATCTGTATAATCCTGCGGCATCCCGAACTGAATATCTGTATCAGATACATAAGCCGCCGGATCATCCAGGACTGTCCCATTCACTTCAATCCCTGTCGATGCAATGAAGTTGGAAGGCTTGGTTGATTCCACCGCGTGCGGTGAAAATGGGACCTCCGTCTCCGGTACCGTCGCCGGCTCCGACTCTGTCTCCGCGCCAATCATCATGCCGCTTTCCGTCCCGCTTCCGCCTGTCTCACCCACGTGAGGACCGTCCGCGTTATGCTTCACCTGACGAATCAGCTTCCCGGCGCTCTCCCATCCCCTTTGCAGAGTCGTACGGATCTGCAGGCGGCCTTCCCAGCAGAAAAATGCAGCTGCCAGAACCGCCACAAGGATCAGTACATTCCTCATTGCATGCCTGGGCTTCAGCGCTCCCATGTCTTTGTAGGGTCTTGTCGCTGCATATCTGCTGTACAGCCGATATTTCTCCTGCTCCGGGCTGCTCTCTCTGCTCATCGTCTGATACTCCCTCCCTTTATACCTGCAAAAGCCAGTTCATTATCGCACCGCTGAAAAATCGCGTCAAACATCGATATGAGGTACTCCGACATGCTCTCACCCGACCTGCTGTTCCTGCTCCCCTTTACAATGGGCTGCGCCCTTCATGACCTGAAAACCGGAAAGATCCCGAATTCCTTCGTGCTCTGCGGACTTCTGTGCGGATCCGCTACACTGCTTCTATCCTACGCCGGGACTGCCTTGAGCCCGTTCTCCCGGATTCACCTTCCCGTTTTCCGCCTGGCTCAGCCGGATCCGGCCAACTGTATCCTGGGTCTCCTACTTCCGTATCTTCTCTTCGGGCTTCCCGCTCTCCTTGGCATGATCGGCGGAGGCGACGTCAAGCTGCTGTCCGTCACCGGTCTGTTTCTGGGCGCCGAAGCCGTGTGGAATGTGATCCGGACTTCTGTCCTGATCGGTGCCTTCTATGCTCTTTTCGTCCTGATTCGTCATCGCAGCGGATACCAGCGGTTTTTGTTTCTTCGGACGTATCTGTGTGAGCTGGTGTCCGTCCTCCACAGCCCCCAATCTCCCCCTGCCAATCCCTGTGCCGTTTCGCAGCCCGGCCCATGCCGTTCAAACGTCCATCTTTCCGGGGCAGCGCATGCCAGCTCTGCGCCCTCTCATCCCTGCCTGCGCCGTTACCGCGGCGCCGGGACAGCAGACGCGGAATTCTGCTTCTCCGTCCCGATCTTTCTGGCACTTCTGTTTCTCACCCTGCGGGCACAGTTTCCATGAGCGTCTCTCACCATCATCAGAGGAGGTCCTATGACAGAATCCAAAAAAATCTTTGCGATCTGCGATCTGGATGAGCATTATGTCGTCCGGCTCGCGAACTATCTCACCGAAAGAAAGGCTGTTCCCTTCGAGATTCTCGCCTTCACAAACCTTGACAGTCTCGCGATCTATGCCGGCTCGCACCCGATCGAAATTCTCCTGATTTCACGGCAGGCGCTGAATGAAAAGGTCAGAGAACTGAATATCAGACGAATTCTGCTGCTAAGCGACAGCGATGAATTTGACCGCCAGCTCGCAGCTTCTCCGGATGACTTCCTTCATATTTCCGATGAGGAAGAGACTGCATCATCCACTTCTTACCCCTCGATCCGGAAATTCCAGTCCTCCGAAAACATCGCCCGGGAGGTCATGAGCTATTATTCAGAAGGCCGCCTGGGACTTTCCAGGAAGCTTCAGGAAATCGGCACGTCCATCTACGCGGTCCATTCCCCGATCGCCCGCTGCGGGAAAACGCTATTCTCGCTGACGCTCTCAGAAATCCTGGGTGAAAAAAAGAAGACCCTCTACCTGAATCTGGAAAATTACAGCGGCTTTGAAGCCCTTTTCGGCCAGACATACCGGTCTGACCTGACCGACCTCGTCTATCTTTCCAGAAAAAATGAAGGGAGTCTTCCTCTTAAACTTGAACATGTCATCCGTCCGCTTCGGAACGCCGACTACATTCCTCCGGCCTTCTTTCCCGGCGACCTGAGAGAAATCCATGCCGGAGAATGGATCTCCTTTCTCACTTCCACCGCCGCTTTGATGGAGTATCAGGCGATCGTCCTTGATATCGGAAGTGAGCCGTCCGATATCCCTGACCTTCTTTCATCCGCCGCCCACATCTACATGCCTGTACTTCCCGATCCATTGTCCCGTGCAAAGATCTCGCAGTATGAAAAGGATATGGAAGCCTTGTCTCTCAGTCCGCTGATGGACAGAACCGTCCGTCTGTACCTTCCGGAAGTTTCTGTCCGCGGAGGAGGGAGCGAGCTTCTGGACCATCTGATCAGCAGCGATATGGGACGCTATGTCCGAAGACTGCTCTCCGAGGAAGCCATGCAGACGTGTACGCCTCCCCGGCATCAGGCAGCGATGTAGCCCCTGCCCGCACCGTTGTCAGGAGCGGATATAGTCCTGCTCGGACTTCGGCGGCCGGGTCATCAGGTTCCGAACCGTCTCCTTCGGGTCCGCCCCATGGTTGATCACAGCATCGACTGCATCAACGAGCGGCATCTCTACCCCGTACTTTTTCTCCAGCTCCAGTGCTGCCGGAATGGCATTGATGCCTTCGACAACCATCCCAACCTTCTTCACCGCCTGGTCTGGTGTCATTCCCTGCCCGATCAGATGCCCGCAGCGATTGTTTCTGGAGTGTTCGGAAGTAGCCGTGACAATCAGGTCTCCGATTCCAGCCAGGCCATAGAAGGTCTCTGCCTTGCATCCCATCTTCAGGCCGAGCATCGTAATCTCATGCATGCCGCGTGTGATCAGTGCTGCCTTCGTGTTGTCACCATATCCAAGCCCGAGTGCGATCCCGGACGCAAGTGCAATGATATTCTTCAAGGCCCCGCAGAGTTCTATCCCCAGCACATCATCGTTTGTATAGACGCGCATGACGTCATTCATAAAGACCTTCTGGACATACTCTGCCGTCTTCATATCTGTGCAGGACGCAACAATCGTTGTCGGCAGATCCAGCGAGACCTCCTCCGCATGGGTCGGACCGGACAGCGCGACCAGCCTGACAGACGGATGCTTTCCATCTTTGCCAAGCTCATCTCCGATCACCTGCGTCAGGGTAAACAGCGTATCCGGCTCAATTCCCTTCGCAACATCGACAATCACCTGCCCATCCGGGATATACGGAGCCGCCGTCCTCGCTGTTGACCGGACAAAGACAGAGGGAACTGCAAAAAGAAGGATATCCTTTCCCGTGCAGACCTCCTCGATGTCCTTTGTAAAGACGATCGAATCCGGAATGATCATGCCCGGCAGATTCGGGTGCCTCCTTGTCCTGCTGTATTCCTCCACTTCCTTCGGAAGTGCAGACCACACCATCACATCATAGCCCATGTTTGAAAGCATTCTGGCAAGTGCCATTCCCCATGTACCTGCTCCGAGGACTCCAATCTTCACCATATCTCTATTCCTCTCTGCGAACCTCAGCCAGCTGCAGACACATCCGGCTGTCATCCTGCAGCCTGAAGGGCTGCCCTTTCTGTTCTCACTGAAACGTCTGTGCCTGCTTTTCCCAGTCCTCCAGTCAACCGGACACTTCCGCCTAAGAGCCAAGCCTGCACCGACAGAAGCATTCTACCATCATTCCCGGCCAGGGGCAAACTGCGCCCTTCTGCTGTCTTCATTCTGTCTTCATTCTGTCTTCATTCTTCCCTCAATCTGCTCCTGTCTTGCCTTCCACCCTTTTTTCAGCATTCCTTCTTCTCAGGGACCAGCGCCTCCTGAATCTCACCCGGCTCCTTCCTTGCCTTCAGCTGCCTCAGAAATGAAACCGCGAACGGGACTGAGATCAGGGCAGCGGTGATATCTGAAACCGGCTGCGCGATCTCAATTCCTGTCAGGCCGAGATAAAGCGGAAGGATCTCAATCAGCGGAATGAAACAGAGCCCTGTTCGAAGCGCGGAGAGAAAAAGCGCCCTTCCGCTTTTCCCGATGCTCTGGAACATCATGTTAATCGGAACCGACAACGGCTGGAACAGTGCGGACACACAGGCCCACCTCAGAGCGACGGTTCCGATTTCAATCACCTCCGGATCGTCGCGGAACCAGGTGATAATCGGCCGGGCAAAAATCATGCAGACGACGGCAAATACAGACAACAGGGCTGCGGCCATTTTCACGGTGAAATGGAAGCTTTCGCGGACACGCTTGTACTTCCGTGCTCCATAGTTGAAGGAAATGACAGGCTGCATACCCTGCCCGGTTCCGATCGCACAGGCCCCGATGAAGAAGCTCATTCTGCCTACGATACTCATCGCTGCAATGGCCGGATCACCGTACACCTTCGCCTGCTGATTCAGCAGGATGGTGCTGGCCGCATTCAGTCCCTGGCGCAGAAGACTGGGAGAACCGACCTTCATGATCTCCCAGTACGTGGAAAGCTCCGTGCTGATACGGCGCGGCGAGACATCTGTGACGGTGATATGGATGCAGAACATTGAAAGAAGAATCAGAAAACTGATGATCTGCGAGAGGCAGGTAGACAGCCCGGCACCTGACACCCCCATCCCGAAGCCGAACATCAGGATCGGATCACCGATCATATTCAGGATTCCGCCGGTTGTCAGGCCGATCATCGCGTACATCGCCCTGCCCTCATAGCGGAGCAGATTGTTCAGCGTGCAGCTTGCGGACAGAAACGGGCCGGCAATCAGAATCCAGACGGCATACTGCCGGGCATATGGCAGAATGGTCTTTGTGCTGCCCAGAAAATACAGAACTCTGTTCAGGTTCAGATAGAAGGCCAGCGACAAAAGCGTTCCCAGAAGAGAGGACAGGAAAAATGTACTCGCCGCGAACATCTTTGCCTTGTCAGGGCTCTTCGCCCCGAGAAACCGTGCAACGAAGCTTCCTGCGCCATGTCCGCACATGAATCCGATGGCCTGATAAAAGGTCATGAACGCGAAGACAATTCCAACCGCCCCTGAGGCAGATGTCCCGAGCCGTGAGACAAAGTACGTGTCTGCAGTATTGTAGATGTTTGTCACGAGCATGCTGATGATCGTCGGGATCGCCAGCGTTCCGATCAGCTTTCCGATGGGCGTCTGCGTCATCCGAATATACTGCTGCCTTGTCTGCTCTTCATGTTGATTCCGCATATCGTTCTTCCTTCATTCCTGCCGGAACTGCCGCCCCACCATAGACAACAGAGCGGCAGAGCCTGATTCTCTCTGCCGCTTTCATGTCTTCTGTATTTCTTGTTACTCGGTTTCCTCGTCCTCCTCAGCCGTGCACCGGATGTGAAGCTCATCCAGCTGCTGCTGCGTTACCTCGGAGGGCGCCCCCATCATGACATCCTGCGCAGTTTTATTCATCGGGAACGGAATGACTTCCCGGATGGAATCCTCCCCTGCCAGCAGCATCACCATGCGGTCGATGCCCGGTGCGATGCCAGCATGAGACGGTGCCCCATAGGTGAAGGCATTGTACATCGCCGGGAATCTCTTCTTGACATCTTCCTCGCCGAGACGGACCATCTCAAACGCCTTGACCATGATTTCCGGATCATGGTTCCGGACCGCTCCGGATGAAAGTTCGATGCCGTTGCACACGATATCGTACTGGTCTGCCATGATCGACAGCGGATCGATTTCGCCTCTCTCCGCCTTCAGCAAGGTTTCAAGCCCGCCGCTCGGCATGGAGAATGGATTATGGCAGAACTCCAGCTCTCCGGACTCCTCGCCGATCTCATACATCGGGAAGTCCACGATCCAGCAGAACGCATACTGTTCCTTATCCATATGTCCAGGAACTGCCGCTCCAAGCGTCTTGACCAGAACCCCTGCAGTCTTCTGCGCCTGGGAAAGCTTTCCTGCCGAAAGCGCAACAAAGTCACCCGGCTTCAGATTCAGCTTTTCAAATACCTGCTCCTTGATCGGCTTGACAAACTTTGAAATGCCGCCGACCAGCTCACCCTGCTCGTCCACACGGAACCAGTATGGCTTGTCACCTGCCTGGACTTCAACGCCGGCCAGCGTCTTGTCGATGAACTTTCTGGTCTCATTGAACCCGCTCACCACGACCGCTTTGACGACACCGCTCTCAAACGGCCCGAAGCCGCAGCCGCCCAGCACATCGGTCACATCCTGCACATACAGATCAATTCTCAGATCCGGCTTGTCTGTCCCATACTTCTCCATCGCTTCCCTGTATGGAATCCGGAGAAATGGAGCCTCAGACGCTCTGTCGTAGGTTCCGTATTTCGCAAACACCGGCGGAAGGACATCCTCCATCACCTGGAATACATCCTCCTGGCTTGCAAATGCCATCTCCATATCCAGCTGATAGAACTCACCCGGCGAGCGGTCCCCGCGGGCATCCTCATCGCGGAAGCATGGGGCAATCTGGAAATAACGGTCAAAGCCAGCTGTCATGAGCAACTGCTTGAACTGCTGCGGAGCCTGCGGCAGTGCATAGAACTTCCCGGGGTGCTTCCTGGCCGGAACCAGGTAGTCTCTTGCGCCTTCCGGGCTGGAGGCCGTCAGAATCGGCGTCGTGATCTCCATGAAACCATGATCCGTCATCGCCTGCCTGAGCGCCGCCACAACCTGGCAGCGGAGGATAATGTTCTTCTTCACCTCCGGGTTGCGAAGATCCAGATAGCGGTATTTCAGCCGTTGGGACTCATCCGCCTCACGGCTGCGGTTGATCTCAAAGGGGAGTTCGCTATGGAAGCACTTTCCAAGCACTGTCACCTTCTGCGGGACAACCTCAATCTCGCCGGTTGCCTGCTTTTTATTCTTGGAGCTTCTCTCCCGGACCGTCCCGGTCACCTGGATCGTGGATTCCTTCGTGATATCCTTGAAGAGTCTTACCATCTCTTCTGTCTCGGCAACGACCTGCGTAGTTCCGTAAAAATCTCTCACAACAACGAACGCAAGACCGGCAGAAACAACACGCATATTCTCAAGCCAGCCCGCAAGCGTGACCGTCTTGCCAACGTCCCCAATGCGAAGCTCGCCACATGTGTGCGTACGCGACTGCATCATACTCTACCTCCTGACGCGGGCCTGAACTTCCGCACAGACGCCTCAACTGACGACCTGAAAGAACCCCCCGCCTTATATTTTCACACTCCGGATATTCTACTATTTCAGCCGGTTTCTGTAAACCAGCCATCCTGCAATTATGCCGGTTCGCCGCAAAGCCTTCGCCGCAAAACTGTCCCGCCACCGAATCATTGCCCGGCATCGCTCACCTTGCCCGCCGCTCTCCGGATTCATGCGGCATCGCTCACCTTCCGCCGCTTCCGGACACATCCGGCCTCTCTTACGGCGCAGTCCTGGTCGGGATGTAAACACCCTCATAGTGCTTGATCTCATGATCCCGCTTCCGCTCATCCGGGACCTGATACCCGTGCAGTCCGATCAGGCGCTGATTGCTGCTCCCGCGAAAGAGGAGCGTGGAATCCTTCTTCTCCAGTACAAACTCGCCATCCACCAGACAGTCAATATAGGAAAGCATTTCATCTGTAACTTCTGTCCGGACCTTCACCCCTGTGCTGGATACGCTGTCGCTCAGAAGATCCTTCTCGTACGTATACCCTGTATAACACCAGATGTCCTTTTCCGGATACGTTTCCCGGACCTTTCTGAGCAGCTTCACCAGCACACGCTGATTCTCCGGCTCAAAGGGTTCCCCGCCCAGGAGCGTCAGTCCCTGGATATACGCTGGGCTCAGCAGCCGCAGAAGCTCCGCCTGCGTCTCTTCCGTATAAGGTTTTCCATACTGGAAATCCCAGGCCATCGCATTGAAGCACTCCCTGCAGTGATGCCGGCACCCTGACACAAACAGGCTGACCCTCACGCCCGGTCCGTCGGCAACATCGACTCCTTTGATATTTGCGTAGTACATATCGCTTCTCCACTCCCGTTGTTCTTGCGTCTCCCGGGCGCCATCCCACCCGCGCCTGACGCTGCACTCTCACAGCTTCCTTACCCCTGCGCCTGACACTGCATTCTCACAGCCTCCTCACTCCTGCGCCTGACACTGCATTCTCACTGCCTCCGCACCTCCGCGCCTGACGCTGCATTCTCACAGCTTCCTTACCTCCGCGCCTGACACTGCATTCTCACTGCTCCACACCCCTGCGCCTGCCCGATTCCGAAGACGGCATTTGCTTCGTGCCACAGCCGGCATATTTCAAACCTGAAGAAACAGGCGCCCGCTTCAATCGGACGCCTGTTCCCATCATTCATATGGTGATTCAGATACTGTTGTCCCCCGCGCCTGCGTGCCCACGATTACAGATGCAGCACCCTGTCCTTGATCTCCTGCGTTCTTCCCTGGTTCCAGAACTGGGTTCCGATGTAACCACAGGTACGTCTTGCGACGGACATCTTGGTCTGGTCGGTATTGCCGCAGTTCGGGCAGACCCAGATCAGCTTCCCGTGCTCGTCCTCGTGGATCTGAATCTCCCCATCATATCCGCAGACCTCGCAGTAATCGCTCTTGGTGTTGAGCTCCGCATACATGATGTTCTCATAGATGAACTGCATAACCGAGAGCACGGCCGGAATGTTATCCTGCAGGTTCGGCACCTCCACATAGCTGATCGCGCCACCCGGAGAGAGCTTCTGGAACTCCGACTCGAACTCCAGCTTGCGGAACGCGTCGATCTTCTCCCTGACATTCACATGGTAGCTGTTGGTGATGTAGTTGTGATCCGTGACATCCTTGATGATGCCGAACCGCTTCTGCAGGCACTTTGCAAACTTGTATGTTGTGGATTCCATCGGCGTACCGTAGAGCGAGTAGCTGATATTCTCCGCTTTTCTCCACTTCATGCAGTAGTCATTCAGCGTCTGCATGACCTTCAGCGCAAATGGTTTTGCCACCTCGTCAGTGTGGCTTTTTCCGGTCATCTCCACGCACATCTCGTACAGACCGGCATAGCCGAGGCTGATGGTCGAGTAGTTGCCGAACAGCAGCTTGTCGATCTTCTCACCCTTCTTGAGTCTTGCGAGCGCGCCGTACTGCCAGAGAATCGGTGCTACATCTGACGGAGTGCCCATGAGTCTTTCATGGCGGCAGCGGAGTGCCCTGTGGCAGAGCTCCAGCCGATCGTCGAGAATCTTCCAGAATTCGTCGAACTTGTCTGTCCCGGCCTTCTCCGCTTCTTTGACAGCAGAGCAGGCAACATCGACCAGGTTGATCGTGACAACACCCTGATTGAAGCGGCCATAGTACTTGTGCTGCCCCGGCGTATAGTCCCCCGCCTCTGCCTTGTTTCCATCGTTGCAGAGCCCTTCCGGCTGCTGCTCATTGTCCGGTGTCAGGAAACTTCTGCAGCCCATGCACGGGTAGACATCCCCCTTGAGCTCCTTCATCTTCTTCGCGGAGATGTAGTCCGGCACCATTCTCTTCGCTGTGCACTCTGCGGCAAGCTTCGTCAGATACCAGTACCTGGAGTCCTCTGTGATGTTGTCCTCATCCAGCACATAGATCAGCTTCGGGAACGCCGGCGTGATCCACACGCCCTTCTCATTCTTGACGCCCTGCATCCGCTGGCGGAGCACCTCCTCAATCAGCATTGCAAGGTCTTCCCTGGTCTGCCCCTCCGGCACCTCGTCCAGGTACATGAACATCGTCACAAACGGTGCCTGACCGTTGCAGGTCATCAGCGTGATCAGCTGATACTGAATCGTCTGGATTCCCCTTGTGACCTCATCCTTCAGGCGGATCTCCGCGATCGACTCAACCTTCTTCTCGTCGATCTCTTCGCCAACCGCCTGGAGCTCCTCCGCCGTCTGCTTTCTGAGTTTCTTTCTGCTGATGTCGACAAACGGTGCCAGATGCGCCAGCGTGAAGGACTGCCCGCCGTACTGGTTGGATGCCACCTGCGCGACGATCTGTGTTGTAACGTTCGCCGCTGTGTAGAAGCTGTGCGGCTTCTCAATCAGTGTCTCGCTGATGACCGTCCCGTTCTGAAGCATATCCTCCAGATTGATCAGATCGCAGTTGTGTTCCTTCTGCGCATAATAGTCCGAATCATGAAAATGGATGATTCCCGCTTCATGCGCCCGGACGACTTCTTCCGGAAGCAGGATTCTGCGGCTCAGATCCCGGCTGACCTCTCCGGCCATGTAGTCGCGCTGAGTGGAGTTGATGACAGGGTTCTTGTTGGAATTCTCCTGCTTCACTTCCTCATTGTTCTGCTCGATCAGCGCCAGAATACCATCATCCGTCGTGTTGGACTTGCGCGCAAGTGTCCTCTTATAGCGGTAGCGGACATACTTCTGTGCCACCTCAAAGCCGCGCATCTCCATGATGCCGGTCTCGACCATGTCCTGGATGTCCTCGACATTCACCGCATGTGGCGCCTTGCGGACCTCGCGGGCGACGTTCTCGGACACCGCGCGGATCTGCACATCACTCATCTGGTGGATCGGATCCACTTCCTTGTTCGCCTTCGCGATGGCATTGAAAATCTTCTCAATGTCAAACGTAACTTCCTCTCCGTTGCGCTTGATCACGTTCGTCTGTACATTCTCTTCCACGATAACTCCGCCCCTTCCCACTGATTCATCATACAATACCTCATCATTGCCGGAATTCTTCTGCAAACACTCCCGGGCCGTCTGTTTATTCTGTCAGCAGTCCTCCATATTTCATTTGCTTTATCCAGATATAGGCATGTATGTTTCCGTATTCACAATATCTTGTATGTTCGTGCCCTGTTATCATATCGCAGCGGTTCTCCTTTTGCAACATGGCAAAATAGACAAACTCCTGACTGCCTTTCTCGAAAGCCATTCCGCAGGACGTTTCAGGAACGCGGAAAACGGGCATCTCTCCAAACGCTCCTTCACTGACAGACGGCGCGCGTTCCGGCTGATGAGCCCGGACATATCTGGGTTTCAGCGGCTTCTGCACACGCTTCGTGCAATTTGACGAAAAAATCCCCGCAGGGTCAAAGGGCCCTGCGGGGATTTCTCTTCCTGTCAGTCCGCACCGCGGCCTGATCGATATTCATGATCTTTTACGGATTGTGTAATGCATCCCGTCGTTCTCATCCAGCACAAACGGTGTGCGATCCAGCATTCCCGCCATCACACTGCTGCGGAGCCTGTAGTAGTCAGCCGCATCGCCGTTCCATCCGGCTGCATGGATGTCCTCCGCCATATGCCAGGAAACCTGGTCATCGGAGCTTTCGTCGACAACATTCACCCTGTCGCACGGCATCCCGTTGACAAAGAAATCCTCGAACGCACGGTAGATATCGGAAGCCGAAGCGGCATCCGGCCTGTTGTCCTGTCCGAACGCATATGCGACACCGAGAAGCGCCTCCATGCGCTCCGGATGTCCGGAAAGCACACCCTTCACCAGAGAAGCAAGCCTTGCCTCGGAATCCGCGATGCGGCTCTGCAGCCATCCGTGGATATTGGAGACATCGATCACGCTTTCCAGCTCCGGGAGGCGCGCCGTATAGTTTTCCGGCTCTCCGATCCACCCCTTCTCCGCTGAGTAGGAGGCCAGCTTTCCAGTCAGCTCCTCCTGTTTTCCGATTTTATTGTACAGCCAGTAGTGAACCGGCCCCAGATATGCACTCATCTGCTTCTCACCCTCTGTTCTCTGCAATCTTGCTGTTGACCTCTTTCACGACCGCCTCCGCGTCCACACCGTGGACCATGCAGGCATCCCGCAGGCTCTCCCCGAGGGAGGCCGGACAGCCAAGACAGTGCATACCGATTCCGAGCAGGACATCCGTCGTCTCCGGGTACTGACTCACCAGCTCCCCGATCAGTGTCGTCTCATCTACATACTTGCTTTCCGCCATATCCACCATACGTCACTCCTTTATGCTTTTTTCGTTGTCTCCCTGTATGGTGGCATTATAATGAAGTATGGGCAACTTTTATGTTGTCCTGACAACACATGTTATCCCTTCACGCTTCCGGCCGTCAGTCCCTTTACAAAGAATTTCTGACAGGAAATGAAGACGATGAGGATCGGAATCAGGCTGAAGACGGACAAGGCAAACACATATCCCCACTGTGTGAACTGATGCTGCCCGAAGAACCCGGAGATGGCAATCGGAAGTGTCCGCTTCATGTCATCGTTGATTACGGTATTCGCCCACGGGAATTCCTCCCAGGCTGTCAGGAAATTGAAAATTGAGATGGAAGCAATGCCCGGCTTCGCAAGCGGAAGCACCACATGGAAATACACGGTAAACACATTTCCGCCATCGATATAAGCAGCTTCATCCAGCTCCCGCGGAATGTTCTCCACGAATCCTTTGATCATAAATGTTGAATACGGGATGACCCAGGCAGTATAAAAGGGGATCAGCCCGCCGATGCTGTTGATCGTATGGAGCTTCACGGCCAGCTCATACTGCGGCACAATCATCGTTGTTCCGGGAATGATCATCGTCAGGATGATGAACGCAAACAAAAATCTCCTTCCCGGGAACCGGAACCGCGCGATACAGAATGCGAGTGCGGAGGATACGACTGCCGACAAAGCAACCGTACTCACGGAAACCAGAACGCTGTTGAGAAAATTGTGCAGAAATCTGCCCTGCGAGAGAATGTACCGGTAATTTTCCAGCGTGATTTCCTTCAGCTTCGGAAAGAACTTCGGCGGATACTCATACAGAGCACCGTTCGGCTTCAGCGAAGTACTGATCATATACACCATCGGCAGGACAACGATCACCATGCCGGCGATCAGAAGGACATACATCCACAGAGCTGTTCTCTTCTTCCTCATGGTTCAGTCATCCTCCTTCCTCTGCATAAGCCCAAACTGCACAACAGCCAGAACCGCCAGGACAAGCGCAATGATGAAAGACAGTGCTGCCGAATAGCCGAACTTGCCGCTGCTGAATGCCTTGTAGTACATCCATGTCAGGACAACCTCTGTCGCGTGCCCCGGCTTGCCGTCCGTAATCAGCTTGGTAGAAGTATAGACGTTGAAACCGCCAATCGTGAGCATGACAAGGGCAAACAGGATGGTCCCTCTGATTCCCGGCAGCGTCACGTGAACAAACCGCTGCCAGGCGCCGGCGCCGTCCATCGACGCGGACTCATACAGGGACTGCGGCACCTGCTGCAGCGCCGCCAGAAAGACGACCATATTCCAGCCGATCCCTTTCCAGATTCCCAGAAGCATGGCAACTGTCATGCCTCCCCACCTGGAATCAAGCCAGTGCACATTCTGGGACGTCACATGGACCACATTTGTCAGGAAATAATTCAGCATGCCCTCCGTATTGAAAACATACTTGAAAACCAGGGAGGCAATGACCCAGGATGTGATGACCGGAAGATAATAGGCAACCCGAAAGAAAATCTTCGCATGCGTGATCGAATTGATCAGCATGGCGACGAACAGCCCGAGCATCATCTGCGCCGGGACAGTCACCAGCGTATAGACGATGGTGTTGGCAAACGCAACCCTGAAGTTTTCATCCCCCAGTACGGTGCGGTAATTGTCAAATCCTATGAATTTCTGGTCAAAGAATGAGCCGAAATCCCATTTGAAAAAGCTCATCCAGAAGAGTCTGACGATCGGATAAAAGGTAAAGATACCAAAGATCAGCAGTCCCGGCAGCAAAAGCGCAAGAACCCGGACTTTATTCCAGCCTTTCAGTTTCATCATGCTGCAGTCTCCTTTAAAATGGGGCAGCCGCAGGTTTAAATGTGCCCTGCGGCTGCCCCGGATATCATATAACCCGCAATCCAGGAGAGGCGGGTTGCCGGTTATTCTTCCTCAAGCAGCTCATCCACCTCAGCTGCCAGCTGATCCATCGCATCCTGCGCCGTGGTATCCCCATTCACCACACCTGTAACAGCCTCGGAAAGCTTGCTGTCGATTTCAGACCAGCTTGCCACAGTCGGGCGGGATTTTGCCGTCTTCAGCTGCTCGATATAAGGCGCAAAGTCCGCCTTTTTCACCGTATCGCTCTCAAGCGCTTCCTTGTTGCATGGGATCTGCCCGCACTTTGCCATGGCCTCCTGTGCATACTCACTGGTCATAAACTTCATAAATTTCCACGCAGCATCCTTGTGGGCTGACTTGAACATTCCGATGTCCTCACCGCCCAGGACGGAGACCGAACCGCCCTCTCCTGCCGGAACCGGCGCGACAGCATACTCAAGGTCCGGATAAGCACCCGCCAGCTCAGAGACCTTCCACGGTCCCTCCAGAAGCATCATGTAACGCCCTGTTCCGAAGCCGTCTGTCATCGGGATATCTCCGCTGTTCCAGCCGGTGATCGCACCTTCCTTCGCAAGATCTGCGAACATCTGGATCGCCGCGACCGTCTTCTCCCCGTTCAGATAACCGGTTGCCTTCGTCTGGTCCTCATTTGTGATGGCTCCGCCCATGCTCCAGATAAACGGGCAGAGGTTCCAGCCGGACAGGCCGGGTTCATCATATCCCCATACCTGCTGACCATTTTTGTTGGTTCCGGAAAGCTTCCGGCAGGCCTCTGCGAACTCATCCATCGTCTTTGGCACATCCACACCTGCGTCCTTCAGTCCCTGGACGTTGTAATAGAGAATTTTTGTATTGGTATTCAGCGCCAGTGCGTAGGAGTCCCCTCCGATCTGCGCAGTTGTCATGGCGCTCTCCAGAAGTCCGCCGGAGACATCGCTGAAGTCACTCATTTCCTGATTCAGCGGCACCAGAATCCCCATCTTCTGGAATTCCGGAACCCAGGCACTGTCCAGCCTTGCAACGTCCGGAAGCGTATCGGACTGGGCGCTGATCAGAATCTTGTCATGAAGATCCGCCCACTCGTGGGAGACCGCATTGACCGTGATCCCCGGATTCTCCTTCTCAAACTTCGGAATCAGGTCATTCGTCAGCGTTTCATTCTCCGGCGATTGTGCGCTATAATGGTGCCAGAAGTTCAATGTAACTTCTTCAGACGGAGCCGCAGCTTCTGTACCGGATGCCTGCGTTTTGACTGAATCCTCATCCTTCACTGAGGATTCAGCCGCTCCTGCTGTCATGCTGCCTGCCAGCGCCATGCACATCGCTGCCGAGAGGATGGCTGTCTGGATTCTGCCTGAACACTTCTTCATAAGTTTCCCTCCTTTGTCTGTTCCTCTTTGAATATGACCGCTGAATACGGTGCGAGCGTCACATTCAGATATCCCTTGTAATGAATCACATCTTCATTCAGAAAATGCTGCTGCGCTTCCTTTTCTGTCGAGATAAGCGCCCTTTCCTGCCGGCTTTCATCTGTCTGCAACAGTACCCTGAAACGTCCCTCTGACACAACCGGTACCCGCAGATCACAATCATCCACGCCTGTGTTCACCAGGATATAGATGGCATTCCGTCCTTCACCCCGGAAATACCCATATACATCCTTACAGCAGAGGATTGTTCTCTGACGTCCCGTCCGAAGAGCCGGCTCCTTCTTCCGGATACGGATCAGACTTCTGTACAGCTCATAAAGTTCCTGATCCCGCTCACTTTCCTCCCAGATCATGCACCTGCGGCAGTCCGGGTCATTCTCCCCCTCCATGCCGCACTCATCGCCATAATAGATAGACGGCGAGCCCATAAAGCTCATCTGGAGGACGACCGCCAGCGCCATCTTCCTCCGGTCGCCGCCGCACAGCGTCAGAAACCGTTCCGTGTCATGGCTGCCGAGTGGAAGAAACATCGAAAGATCCATATCCACCGGATAGCCGGACAGCATCTTCTGGATTCTGGCGTCAAATTCCTCCGCCCGGATTGCTCCAAGCGCGATGAAGTCCCGGACCGCATCCCGAAACATATAATTCATGATGCTGTCCATCTGCGTGCCGTTCATCAGCCTCAGTCCGCTCCCCCAGGTCTCCCCCAGCAGAAGCATATCCGGATGCTTTTGCTTCAGCACAATCCGGGCCATCTCCCAGACGCTCTCGTCGACTTCATCCGCGACATCCAGCCGCCACCCATCGATCTGGAATTCCGATATCCAAAAATCCATCACGCGCAGGATGAACGCCCGAACTTCCGGATTTCCGCTGTTGAGCTTCGGCATGTACTTGTACGCACCGACACACTCGTAGTCATGATGAGTGATGTCAAACGGAAAATCCCTGACGAAAAACCAGTCCCTGTAGCGAGAGCGCTCCTGGTTTTTCAGAAGATCCTGGAATGGCTCAAAATGAATCCCGCAGTGGTTGAACACTCCGTCCAGGATAATCCGCATCCCGGACGCATGAACCCGCTCCACCAGTTCCTTCAGATCCTCATTGGTCCCGAACTGCGGATCGACCTCAAAGTAGTCTGTCGTTGCATACTTGTGATTGAAATCGCCCTTGAAGACCGGATTCAGATAGAGACAGTCCACGCCAAGTTCCTTCAGGTACGGCAATTTCCTGATAATTCCCCTTAAATCACCTCCCATGTCATGCACTCTGTCCGGCGGGCTGCCCCACGGCATGCACCCATCCGGGTCATTGCCCCGGTCTCCGTTGCAGAACCGTTCCGGAAAGATCTGATAGAACACCTGTCCCCTCGCCCATGCCGGCACTGTGACGGCATCGGTCGTGTTCGCGTACAGGAATTCGAAAAATCCATCCGTCGGACAACGTTGCGAAAAACCATGCGCTGAATAGTACAAGGCATCGTCAAACCGGAAATAATACTTCTGATACCGGGCGATCTGGTGAAACGTAACGACTGCTGCATAATAATCGAACAGCTCGTCCCGATACTCCCACACCATCGGAATCTCCCGGACCTTTTCCGGCTCTGTCCTTGCAAAGCAGAACAGGGTGCAGCGCTGTACATCTGCTCTGGCAGTCCGTATCCTGAAAACCAGCGTTCTGCGGTTTTGAAGATAAACATCCGGGTATGTCCCGGTATGCCTGACTGCTTCTCTGATCATTGACCCTCCTTTCCCGCTGATGACATCCGCCTGATCAGGCTGGCGCCGATCAGCACCTGCCTGGGCGGCCTGTCGGCCTCATGTATGCTCTGTATCAGAAGCTCTGCCGCAGCCTTCCCGAGTCTGGATGTATCCACATCCACCGCCGTAAGCGGCGGGTCCATGAAAGGTGCCAGCGGGTAGTTATCGAAGGTCACCACACCAGCCTCCTCCGGGATCCGGATCCCCGCCCCGCGAAGGGCGCGCAGCACATGATACGCAATCTCATTGTCCGCGCACAGAAAAGCATCCGCTTTCCCCTCGCCGACAAGTCTGACAGCCAGCTCCTCCAGCTTCGCTGCCTGTCCGTCCGTCCAGAATTCCGCATCTGCCTGTTCAGGCGGACGCGGCTGCCCGTCCGGCTCCTCCACATATATCACCTGCGGAGGACATATTTCTGTCACACCATCCTGATAGCCGTAAATACGGTTCCTGGCAAAAACGGTTCTGTCGTTTCGGACAATCATGACAATCCTGCGAAACCCCTGCCGGCAGAGGTGAGTGACCGCCTCCCTGCTTCCTTTCCGGTTATCGACATCCACCCAAGTCGTCCTCGTCTGGCCGATTTCCGGCTCTCCGAGCACAACAAACGGAAAATGCTCTTCCTCCAGGAACTTTACGGTTTCCTCATCGAGGCTGGCCGGTGGAATAATCAATCCGTCCACCCGCTTTTCATAGACCAGCGACCGGATCGAGGAGACCGGCCGGTTGTTCGTAATCAGGAGGCTGTAGGCATGCTCCTGAAGTGTTTTCTCGATCGCATACACACTCCGGTTGAAAAAACTGTTGGCGAAGGTTCCTTCGTCCGCTGCGTCAATCACAAGCCCGATGGTACAGGATGCGCCGCTTGCCAGGTTTCTGGCCGTACTGTTCGGGTGGTAGTTCAGCTTTTTCATCGCTTCTCTGATCTTTTCCTGGGTCTCCTCCGATATCGGAGCCGTCCGGTTGACCACCCTTGACACCGTGGAGGGAGACACACCAACCATCTTTGCAATGTCCTTGATCGTCGCTGCCATACTGATTCCCTTCTGCAGGCTGTCTGTCTCTGTCCGCCTGAAAATCTTCTCTTCATGCAATCGTTTGCATGAATGTTGTAAAATATATGCAATCGTGCAACCGATTGCATACTGAATATATACGTCATTCTGTTTTAATTGTCAACATATTTTCAGGTCCATCTGTTCATTTTCATGAAACCTGCTCAACCTAAGAGCCCTATTTTTATGCAATCCTTCAATCGAGCAGGGCCGATTCACCCTGCCCCCTCGTTTCGTCGCCCCCGCCGTCCTCTCGTGCTTCGCACTCGATGATGTGCGGTCGCCAGGTGCCATGATCTGCAAGCAAGCTTGCATCATGACTTCTGGCTCGTCGCTTTCACAAAAAAGAGGCACGGAGCGCTTCCGTACCTCTCTCCGGGAAACAATATGCTTCCCTGCTTATCCACTTGTCAGAAATGGGTTCCCACACCATTTTGGTACAGCCAAAATATCCAGTCAGGTCTGCTCCGGTTGTTTTGGTGTAGTTTTGGTGTGGTTTTGGTGTGTTTGAAACTTCTAACCACTCACAACCTGACACCTGTGTGATACGAAATGATTCCGGATATTAAGCTGCGCTTGCCTTCTTTGCGAGGCTCTGCTTTCTCATGGTTCTGATGGAATCCACCGCGAGAATCAGCGCCAGTACAACAAGAAGGACAGCAATGACGGTTCTTGCGACATCCCATCCGAAGTCTGTCGCCGCACCGGACGTCAGCGCGTTCATATTCTTGATGACCGTCTGGATCAGGGATGTGACCGTGACGCAAAGCATGAAGACCATGGGGATATAGAACATTTTGTTCTTCTTCCCGACCTTGCCGAGCCAGGTTGCAACGGCAAGCAGGCCGACAGCAGCCAGCAGCTGGTTGGATGCGCCGAACAGCGGCCAGATGTTCATGTACCCGGTCATGCCAAGTCCGATCCCAAGCACCACCGTCAGGACGGAGGAGAAGTACGGATTGACAAGGACCTTCTTGAAGCCCTTCGCGTCTGCGACCGTCTCGCCCGGAGCCAGCCAGAATTCCTGGAACGTATATCTTGCCAGTCTCGTGGAGGTATCCAGCGAGGTCAGGCAGAAGACAGAAATCGCAAGGATCAGAAGCGAGCGGATAACATTCTCAGCTCCAGAAAGGCCTGGAAGAACCGCAACCATCTTCGCGATCCCGATGGAGAATACCTGCATCGGGTTTGTAGTCGTTCCGGATGAAAAATCCTTCCAGAGATAGCCGACTGCACAGATCGTGCAAAGTCCGAGCACACACTCGATCAGCATGGAGCCGTAGGCAACCGGCAGCGCATGCTTCTCATTGTCGAGCTGTTTGGACGTCGTGCCGGAGGATACCAGCGAGTGGAAGCCGGAGATCGCGCCGCAGGCGATCGTGACAAACAGTGCCGGGAACAGATATCCCTGTGTCTTGTTATAGAATCCGGTGAAGGCAGGCATCTGGGAAATGCTCGGATGCGCGCCGAAGATCCCGACGACTGCAAGAGCCATCATGAAATACAGCAGGAATGAGCTCAGGTAGTCTCTGGGCTGGAGCAGGATCCAGACCGGAACGATGGATGCAGCCGCGATGTACACACCAATCAGGATCATCCAGGTTCTGTTGTCGAGATAAATCGGATGCCAGTTCAGGCCGATCGCAATGATTGCGGCAATCGCCACCACACCGGCAATCGTGGACACCAGGAGCGGTGCATTTCTTCTGTAGATCATGAAGCCAAATGCAATTGCAATGACGATGAACAGAATGGAGATCATCGCCGTCGACGCATTGGTCGCACTCGCCGCCTTATCCAGGACACCGTCCGTGTAGGTTGCGCTGAAGGTTCCGGCAACCATCGAAGAGAATGCCGCGATGACCAGAAGCAGGGTCAGATAGGTGAACACCAGAAACAGCTTCTTCATCTTTCCGCCCATGGTATCGCCGATGATTTCGCCGATCGACTGTCCCTTATGGCGCAGCGAAGCGAACAGAGCGCCAAAGTCATGTACGCCTCCGAAGAAAATGCCTCCGATCAGGATCCAGAGCATTACCGGAACCCATCCGAAGACGGCTGCCTGGACCGGTCCGGTAATCGGGCCTGCCCCCGCGATAGACGAGAAATGATGTCCCATCAGCACAGGTGCCTTTGAAGGTACGTAGTCGACGCCATCCTGGTATTCAACAGCCGGCGTCTTTCTCGACGGATCAATGCCCCATGTCTTCGCGAGCCATCTGCCGTAAAACAGATACCCACAGGCAAGGACAACGATACCGACGAACAGTATCACTGCAGCATTCATTGTGTTTCCCTCCTCCTGTTTCCTTTGCCGTTCCGCTGTCAGCGCTCCATTCTTCTTCATCAGGTCTGGATCTGAATGTTCCCGCGACCGCGTTCCAGCTGTTTCTCTGCTGCCGGTCTCCCGGCTTTATCATCAGCGCCTCATGGCGCAGGATGAACCACCTCATGACAGACATTGCTTGCGTCTGTCTTCCATATGATTTTCAGCAAACTTTGCGCTTTCCATCCGGCCAGAACAGTCAGTGCGCCAGTCGACGGATTGCAGGGGCGCCTGCTCTCACCGGATCAGCTGCCGCAGCAGCTTCAGGTTGTCGTGCCCGCCAAAGTTTGCAGCTGCCTTCCCGCTTCCTAGTGTCATCAAGCCAGTGTGGAAATCCATCCATCCGTCGATTGAAAAGCGGAAACTCTTGTGCAGCCGACACTTTTTCAGAAGCTTTTCAGCTCCCGGCGTGCTTTCGTCACAGACCACAAGGAGAGTCAGTGTCGTACACATGTGTCCTTTCCCTGGGTGAATCAGCTTCATGCCTTCCTCGTAGACATACCGTTCCAATGTCTGATAGGTCTCCTCTGTCAGCTGCGGCAGAGAGAAGATATAGCAGTGCTCCCTGCTCTCCGCACTCCAGAGCTCATTCTTCTTCAGCAGAACATACTGTGCATTGCGCACGGAGAAGTCACAGCGGCAGATCAGTCCGTCCGGACCCTCCAGTATCTCAGATGAAATCGATTCAGCCTGCTGAGGCGCTGCCCCCACAGTCTCCTTTGTCGTTGTCTCTGATCGGGGTGCATTGACTGCCACCGCAGAAGCGCCCGGGATGATGTCGTAGTACCTGCGGTATGAACGGACCAGCTTTTCCACATATTGTCCGCGATCCATACGGCGTACCTCCCTTCCGCCTTCATAAGTCCCCACGTGTATTCACATCGCTTCACGCTGCTTCACACTCATTTCTGTTGCCATCGCTTCTCCCCATCTCCGCTGCCGTGAAGGTGCATCGCAGGATAGGGAACGGCGACTGGGCGCCCTGGCGTGCAGGTACATCGCGGGATGGGACAACAGCTGGACTTATGCACAAAAAAGTCTCCACCTGCACGGCGCGATACGCGCTATGCAAAGGCGGAGACTTTCATCTTCGTGGTACCACTTTGCTTGCTGCCAAAGGCAACCTCTCTGTCTGTCGCGGATATCCGACGCGTCTGCTGCGGAGGATCCTGAAACAGTTCATCATATGACGGTGATCACCGGCGGCATCTACTTCATCCGCCCAGGCGATGTGAAAACCCGCCCCGGGCATCCGGTTCAATGTGCTGCTCGCAGAGGAGACTCATACGAACTTCCCATACCGCTTCTCAGCACCTGCGGCTCTCTGTGATGTTCCACTCGTGAGCATGTTCTGGTCATTGCATTTCTCAGTTATCTGTCAGCTCTTTCGAACTTGAACAGAATGATACCACCTGTTAATCCTTTTGTAAACCAAACATTTTTCTAATTTTACAGTGTTCTCATGAATTATTTCGGCATCTGCCCTGAAGATTCTCTGCGCAGGTCTCCTGCGCCCATCTACCTGCTGTAGGTAAAACGTTCGTGCTGAGTCATGCGCGCTTCCGACAATGCCTGGATCTTACACAGTTTCCCACTGATATACGGTCCTGCCGTCAGCCTCCTCCGAAAACGGTCCGGGAAGCGGAGCTGCCCCTCTGTGCGCACCAAAGTAATCCTCATTGAAGACGATTCTGCTGCCATCCGGGTTCTCAAACCGCTCTTCCGGCTCAAAGGCTTTCCCAAGCGTATCCGAGTCAACGATGGCGTCCGTGAAGCCCGACTGTCTCAGCCATTCTCCGATGTTCGTTCTCAGGATGACGCTGCCATCCCGCTCCTCCACATCAGCATAAGGCGCCTCCGGGAGCATTGACGCATCTGGGATGCATCCCCTTTTCTCATGGATCCATGCCTCTGCCCCGTTCAGATAGAAGTTTCCCTCAGACCAGACCGGCAGCTTATCAAAATGGTGCGGCTCAAGCTTCTTCATATCCGGGACATCCGAATCCATATCGAACCGATCGATCCACTCCTCATAGGTCGGATAACTGCCGAACACAGCTGTCCCCACCTTCCGGTTGTCCCAGTCCGCTGCGCCAGGCTCGCTGTCGCTTGCATTGAGGTAGTCCTCGGACGGCCATTTCTGCAAAAATATGTTGTTGTAGAAGCGGTCATCTCCATGCAGGATGGTCATGAAACCCATGACCTCTGTCCTGTGCGGGATGTGGTACGGGGTGTAACGCTGTCTCAGCAGGCCGTCCACGATCGCATCTGTTCCGCCTCCCACGGCGGTAAAGGCTCCACAGATGAGATTGTGCACCATTGCGACCCCCTCTGTCGCAAACCGAAGTGAGACATCGGAGAGCAGAATATTGTTGTCGATCAGCGTCGGTCCATGGCCGACCTCGACGAACAGATCCTGGCTGCACATGCCGCCCGGAAGCCGCTTTGCCCCCTCAGGCGCCTGATTGCGGTACAGCAGGTTCTGCGTGACTCTCGTTCCCTGTGCCTCCCAGTCGCACCATATGCCCATCGTGCAATCATGGATCCAGTTTCTTCTGATCGTCACGTCAATGGCTGCATGCATCTTGATGCCGGCAATCTCCGCGCCGCCAAGTTCCATCATATTGTTGATATGGTGAATATGGTTGTCCTCAATCACGCTGAAGACACCGCCCATGCGGCCGATGATTCCGCCCTGCTCGCAGTCATGGATGTTGTTGCGGCGGATGATATGGCTTCCGATCTTTTCCTTCAGCCAGCCATAATACTGTCCTCTGCAGACCGCGTCGCGCTCCATCTGAGTCGGACTCTTCACGTGTTTTGTCGTAAAGTAATGGTCATTCTCCGGGTCATAGTACTTGCCCAGTCCGATGCCGGAGCACTTGCTGTTCGAGATCTCGCAGTCCTCGATGATCCACCCCTTTGACCAGTGCGGACCGATCATGCAGTCCTGGAAAGCGGCCGGCGGTGCCCAGGTCGTCGCAGCCTTTGTCACCACGAAACCGGAGACTGTGATGTACCCGATCCCCTCCTGCTGCGGCATGAAGCACTCTCTGCGGACATTGAACTCTACATTTTCCTTGTTCGGGTCCTTGTCCTGGAAATTGGCATAGAAGACCGTCTCTTCTCCATCCTGTTCCGCGTACCACTGGTAAACAGACTCCTCCGGCCGCCAGGAATACGGACTTTTCTCCGCCTTCAGGCAGTCCTCCAGTGTCTTCGCCTCGTACAGCATCCGGTCATTCAGGTAGACCGCTCCGGTGTGTCTGCCCTTTCCGGCAAAGTACCAGTCGCCATAGACATAGGTCGTATACGGATTGTAGTCCCCGAAGACACCGTTCCTGACGCGTGCTGTCCAGACAGTTCCCTGGTACTTTTCCCAGCCCTCCAGCTTCTCCGCGCCGGTGATCACCGCACCGAGCTTTTTCTCGCTCCTGTAGATAATCCGTGCGTCCGGGCGCCCGGCGTTCTTCGGGTTTACATACTCGCGGTACACCCCGGGTGCCACAACAACCTCATCTCCAGGCTTCGCCACACTCGCGGCATCCTGAATATGCCGGAACGGCCTGTTCTCACTGCCGTCTCCCTGAAATGAGGCAGCAGCGTTGACATAGTAAATCATCCGTATCTCCCTTCACCCCTTGACCTTGATCACTGCCTTGACCAGATCCGTCCGATTATTGACACATTCCTGATAGGCATCATCGATATGATCGAAGTCAAACTCATGTGTGACAATCTGCTTGACATCAATGGCTCCCTTTGCAACTGCAGCAATCGCCTTCGGGAAGATATTTCTGTATCTGAAAACAGATTTGATTGTCAGTTCCTTATCCATGATCTGCGCAAAGCTATAGCTGATGTCTGACTGAACAGAAATCCCTACCAGAACAACGACACCGCCGCGCCTTGCAAAATAAGGTGTCTGCTGAATGCAGACTGCAGCCCCGCTCGTCTCAAAGACCTTGTCTGCCCCGCGTCCCCCGGTCAGTTCGGCAACACGCTCCAGCACATTCTCCTTCCCGCTGTTGATCACAACGTCTGCGCCCAGCTCTTTTGCCTTGTTAAGTCTGGCCTCCACGATATCCGCTACGATAATCTGCCCTGCTCCGTGAGCCTTCGCTGACAGAAGCGTGCAAAGTCCGATGCACCCGCTCCCCAGAATGACCACGGTATCTCCGACGCCAACGCCGCCCTGGTTCGCCGCGTGAAAACCGACAGACAGCGGTTCGATCAATGCGCCTTCCTTTGTGCTGACATTGTCAGGAAGCTTGAAGCACCAGTCTGCGGGATGCTCGATGAATTCCTCGTTACAGCCGGGAACCGGCGGGGTAGCGAGAAACTGTACATCCGGGCACAGATTATAATATCCGGTTTTGCAGAACTCACAATGTCCGCAGGTGACACCCGGCTCCAGCGCAACCCGGTCTCCAACCTGAAGATTTGTGACGCCCTCTCCAACCTCGACAACTGTTCCTGCCGCCTCATGCCCCAGCATATAATCCTGCGTCAGGTCAACTGTATAAGCGCCAACCTTACCGGCATGATAATAATGAATATCTGACCCGCAGATCCCGATGTATTCCAATGCTACAACTACATTTCCCGGTCCCGCAGCAGGTTTTTCAATCTCTTTGATGATCATATGATCAAGCCCTCTCATGAAGGCTCCCTTCTGAGTTGCCATCTTTTTATTCCTCGCTTTCTCTCTTGTCATTCTGATCAGCAGCCCCTGCCTTCCAGGCACTGCTCAGGCTTATTACACCCTCCATATCAGACATGCCCCTGTTTTCCGGCATCATCTCACGTTCATTCCCGGCAGGCTGCCATTTTTCAGAAGACAATCATTTCATCCTGAATCTCCGCAAATGGTCCTGCAGCCGGCTCGATTCCTCTTGGATGATCGAAATAATCCAGGTTAAATACAATTGGCTTTCCATCCGGCTCCTCGAACCGCTGTTCAGGTTCAAACGCCATCCCAAGTGTATCGGTCGAAACCACCGGGCATGTTCCCGTCGGAAGAGCTCTCATCAGGTCCGTCCTCAGCACCATCTGCCCCTGTTCCGATTCCAGAAGTTCAATGTGCACCTGATGTTCTCTGTCCACAATGGCACCCGATTCATGATTGAAAGGCTGCGCTCCGTTGAAGTAGAGATTGCCGCTTGTCATTACCGGAAGATGGTCATAGTAGAAATCCCGGCACACGCCATCCTGTCCATGATAGCCCGCAAAGGTCTCCTTATACATCTCCAAATCCGGATAATCGTCATAGGGCTTCGTTCCGCAGACAAACTGATATTCATTCCGACCATAAACGTCGTGTTCCTCTGCATAGGCAATATAGTCCTTCCGGATCGGTCTCTGGACAAATATATTGTTGTAGAAACGGGCATCTCCGTGAAGAATCGTCATGAACCCTGCCACATCTGTTCCGTGCGGCACATGGTATGGTGTATAGCGGTTTGTCGGGAACTTCTTCCCACCGTTGTCTGTTCCGCCGCCTACCCATGTAAATGACCCGCAGATCAGATTATGGACAAATGCGATCCCCTGCGCGCTGATTCTTGCCGCGCAGTCCGACAGCAGAAGATTGTTGTCAACCAGAGTCGGACCGTGAGAAACCTCTATGAACAGATCCTCGCCGAGCGACAGACCTGTTCCGATTCTGGTTCCTTCCGGTGTCGTGTTGTCGTGGAACAGGTTCTGTGTAACCCTTGTCCCCTGGGCCTCCCAGTCCAGCCAGATTCCTCTTGTACAATGATGAATATGATTTCTCCGGTAGGTCACATCAATGGCGGCATGCATCTTGATCCCGCCGATCTCGGCTCCGGTAAGATCCTGCTTGTTGTTGATGTGGTGAATCTCGTTGTCCTCAATCAGAGAAAAAACACCGCCAAGATGGCCGACGATTCCCGTCTGTCCGCAGTCATGAATATTGCAGCGCCTGACCACGTGGGAACCGACTGTTTCCCTTGACCATCCTTCCCGCTGCGCCTGGCAGACACAGTCCCTTTGGGTCTGCGTCCCGTCCTTGAAAAACCAGGTCGACCACTTATTTTCATTTCCCTTCTGAAGATACTTTCCGAGGGAAATACCGCTGCATCTTGAGTCTGAAATCTCGCAGTCCTCTATAATCCAGCCCTTTGACCAGTGTGGCCCGACCATCCCGTCCTGGAATGCTGTCGGTGGCGCCCATTGTGTCGCCGCCTGACGGATTACAAATCCAGAGAGCGTAATATAGCTAATTCCCTCCTTTGATGGGAAGAAGCACCGCCGCCTCACATTGATTTCCACATTCTCTTTGTTCGGATCAGCCCCCTGAAAATTTGCATAGATCAGTGTTTCATCTTTCTGCCCGTCCTGGCAGGTATACCACTTGTGTTTTGTAAATGGAACATCCCAGGATTCTTCATAGAAAAACGGGTGAAGCACTTCGTCAAGCGAGGGTACCTCATACATAGCTTTTCCGTTCAGATAAAGTTCTCCCGTATGAACTGGCTGTGTTGCAAAGTACCAGTCTCCCTTTACGGGCGTTGTATATGGATTGTAATCTCCGAACACCCCGTTGGAGATATGTGCAAGATAGGTATCTCCCTCATAGTGTTCCCAGCGACCTGTCTTTTCAGCTCCTGTGATGATTGCTTTTCCCTTTTCCAGAGAGCGGTAGGTGATGCGGTGCCTGTCGTCTGTACCGCCCACTGCTGGATCTACCTCTTCACGATAGACGCCCGGAAGGACCGAAATCACATCCCCCGGCACCGCACAAGCCGCAGCTTCCCCGATGGTTCTGAATGGGTGATTTCTGGAACCATCGCCCGATCTGAGTGCGGTTGATGATACAAAATATTCCATGTTGTCTCCCTGTTTGAATGACTTTTGGACCTGCTGTTCGCATTCATCCCTTGACGGCGCCCGCCATCATGCCCTTGATCAGCTTGTCCTGTCCGAAAATGAATACAATGATCATCGGCAGGATCGATATGAACAGCACCGTCAGAATCATCGGTGTATTCATGGTGTACTGCCCCTGGAACTCATTGACAGCAAGCGGAAGCGTTCTGTTAGCTGCGCTCTGTGTCAATGTCAAAGCAAAGCTGAATTCATTCCAGATATTGACGCCATCATAGATGACAAGTGTTGCCAGGCCTGGCTTCACAAGCGGAAGCATCACTTTTCCAAACATCTGATATCTGCCGCAGCCGTCAATCTCCGCCGCTTCCTCCAGCTCCTTCGGGATCGTTGCCATGAAGGTTGTCAGAATGAATACAGAAATCGGAAGATTGAATGCCACATATGGTCCGATCAATGCCCAGATACTATCGTACAGGCCTGTTTTCACACTCATCAGATACAGCGGAAGAAGCGTGATATGAATCGGAATCGACATGCAGGCAACGATGAATCCATGTATCGGTTTGTTCATCCTGAACTTCCATCTGGAAAGCGGATAGGAAGCAAACGCACTGAATGAAAGAAGGATCACCAGCGTAACGACCAGAACAACCAGGGAATTCAGAATGTATCTCCAGATTCTTCCGGATTCAAACAGGGCTTTGTAATTGCCCAGATAAAATCCTTCCGGAAGTGCAAATACCCCATTGTTCATCATTTCAAACTGCTGCTTAAACGTGCTCATGATCAGAAAGACCAGAGGGGTCAGACAGATCAGGAACCAGAGAACCACCAGAACCGCAACAATGATGGATGACGGTCTGAACTTTTTCTTTGAATTCATGACTTAGTCCTCCTTCCGGTTGAGCAGTCTCATCGTCACAATCGCGATGAGCGAAATCAGGATAAACATGCCGCAGGCAAGTGTGGATGCATATCCGTTTCTATGGGATTCAAATGCCATGGAATACATGTAGGTTGCCATGAGCTCTGAAGCATGGCTTGGTCCGCCCTTTGTAAGAACATAGACCAGATCGAAGTACTTCAATGAACCAACCATGGATAGAATCACCGCGCTCTTGATGGTCGGTTTCAGAAGCGGCAATGCAACTCTCCAGAAATACTGTCTTTCCGTTGCTCCGTCAATCATCGCTGCTTCCTTGACATCCTCGGATAATCCGCTGTATCCGGCCAGGTAATAGACCATATAGAATGGTGTAAACTGCCATGAAATAATGAAGATGCAGGTCAGAAGAACCTTCCCCGGGTTTCCGAGCAGGTCCACTCTTCCTCCTCCGAACAGCTGGGACAATCCTGTGACAAAACCTGTGTTTGCATCCAGTGCATAGCGGAACAGGTAGCCGATTGCAACCGAGCTCATGAGCATCGGGATGAACCAGATGACCTTTGCCACATTCCCCTTGCGTCCGACCTTGTCCAGCCAGGTTGCAAGGGCGATACCGATCGGCATCTGAATACAAATTGACAGCACCATCACGATCAGGTTGTTTCCAAATGCCTTCCAAAACACCTTATCGTGGAACATTTCCTTCCAGTTGCCGAAACCAACAAACAGTTTGTCCGTAATGCCGTTCCAGTCATATGCACTCGTCGCAAAAGAATCGATGATCGGATAGATAATAAAAATTGCGATCACAAGCAGCGCCGGAAACAGGAATACTGTCGAAGCCACTGCAATGGATTTCTTTCGTCTGAATGCGAGAGAAGTCTGCTGCATCTTTCCCTCTCTTTCTCTCTGCACTTCTTTCTGCAGGCCATTTCCGAAAGATGGGGTTGCCACTCCTCATGGCAGCCCCATCTTATAATCATCTATAAGTAAATCACGGATCAGGCAGCCGCCCGGTCATCAGGCCTCTGTCTCAGCTGACTCTGCCTCAGTCGACGCTGTTCCCTTCTTTGAAAGGTAAGCGGTCATTGCATCCTGAAGCTCCTTGTCTGCCTCGGCCGGTGTGATTGTCTTTCCGAAAATTTCCTGGCTGGTTGTCTTGTGAACCTCCGCAACCTCGCTCGGCAGATACTGGTCATACCAGAGCTGGATGCCCTTTGCCTTGCTGATCGTATCCAGGACTTCCTGGACAACCGGGTCGCTTGTCTTAAAGGACTTCAGCGGGATAATCTTTGCAAGATCGGTACGTTCCTTTACTGCCTCATCATCAAGCAGGGACTGAATGACCTTGAAGGCTGCTTCCTTGTCGGCGCACTTATTCGACACAACATAGAGGTTGTCACCGATGGTGCCGAGGCAGAGAGACTGATCCGCCTTCGAATCCGGAATCTCCGGGAACGGGAAGAATCCAAGCTTCCCGTCGTCAAGGAACTGCTTGTTCTCACCGGCAATGGTCATCGTGAACCAGGAGCCCATCAGATCCATCGCTGCGCTTCCTGTATAGAACAGCGCACGTGCCTGGCCGGAGTCATCATCCATGCCGTTGAATCCGTCACAGAAGTATCCCTTGTCGACCCAATCCTGAATCTTGGTTCCGGCGAACTCGAATGCATCATTCTCGAAAGAGCCCTTGCCCGCTGCCGCATCAGCAAATGGCTCCAGTCCGCCATAGCGGGTCGCCAGATACTGGAAAAACATCGAGCCCGTCCACTTTGTCGCGTTAGCAAGTGCAAACGGAGCCACGCCATTTTCGACAAGCGTGTCACAGATCTTCTCAAGATCATCAAGTGTCTTCGGCTCCTCAAGATTGTATTTATCGAACACATCCTTGTTGTAGAAGATTCCGGCAACGGAGATGTTCTCAACAGGAACTGCCCAGATCTTATCCTTGTAGGTGCACTGTGCGATGCCGGCATCCACGAACTGATCCTTGTAGTTGTCCTTGTTCATGTATTCTGTCAGATCTGCGATCAGTCCCTGATCCGCGTAATCGTACATCGTCTGTCCGCCCCAGGTAATGAAGATATCCGGGAGGGTTCCGGCCTGCGCCGCGAGAGATACATCTGTCTTGAATGTATCATTCTGCTTCTGGACAACCTCGACGTCATAATCCGGGTTCGCCTCCATGAAGCGGTCGACAGAACCCTGAATGACATTCGCCATCTCGCCTGTCTGGATATGCCAGAGTGTCAGCTTGGTCTTTCCGGCTGCCTGTACTGTTGTCATGGATCCTGCCATCAGAGACAGGAGCATCGTTCCGCTGAGAACTGCAGATATCGCTTTCCGATTCATCTTATCCTCCATACATAATTCGCAAAAAATCATTCTTATCCGCGGCGGACTGGCCACCCCGCCACGTGAAATTCCGGCTGCAGCTTGTTCCTTTCGGTGACAACATCCTATCAGATCACTCCGATACCTTCTATCAATTTTCTTTGACATATATCAGTTTTCTTGGTATATTTCTTGTCTGAAATGCAGCATCATGACGTAAAACAGGTGTAAATCTTGTTCATTTCCACGATGTTCACAAAGGAGGACTATGCAATGAGGCCACAACCGGAAACGTCTCCCCGCAATTCAGACAGGGCTGTAACCGCGATGCTTGGCGAAACCAGACGGGACAAGGAGATCATGAATGTTGTGCTGGAAAAGCAGGCGCGTATTCAGTTTTCATACATCGCGCGATCTGCCGTCCACAATCCATATGACGAAGAGGTCCGCCAATACACCAGTATTGAGAACGGCGACAAGGATAGTTATCTCAGAAGCATCCGTGAAGCTTACACAGGAGAGCTGGGAACCCTCTCGGATGACCCGATTCGAAATGAGCGAAACATGGCGATCGTCAATATCACGCTGGCATGCCGCGCAGCCATGCGGGCAGGCATCAACCCTGAAGTCGCCTATTCCCTTTCCGATGCAGAAATCCAATATTGCGAAGTATTAACTGATGTCCGGGAACTGAACCGCTACCGAAGCCTGTGCGAGCTGTTATTTCTGAATCTGGTTCATGAAAAAAAAGAAAGGGAACGGATGAAGAATGCCCCGGTTCCCCGGAAGGGGAGCCCGGAGCTGACTGTTGAAAGCTGCAAGGAATATATTGCCTGTCATCTGCATGAGAAAATACTGATCCGGGACATTGCAAAAGAATTGTTTGTCAATGCCGATTACCTGTCCGATATTTTTCATAAAAAGACCGGAACGACCATCACCCAGTATATCCGCCAGCATAAGGTACAGCTCATCTCCAACATGCTCACCTACTCCGACTACAGTTACCTGGAAATTGCCACCTACTTCGGTTATTCCTCCCAAAGCCATCTGGGCTCTGTTTTCCGGAAGGAAACAGGCATGACGCTTCAGCAGTACAGGGCAAAATACCATGTCAGAGAATTCCGCAAGTGACAATCCGTCATTCACTCTGCCTGCTCTTGACGATCCGGCTTTCCTGTGACAGAGTGGTAGCATCATGAAACAGCTTTGAAACGGATCAAAATTGGATCAGGATTCAGGTGCCTGGATGCTCAGGCACCTGGAAACAGTCAGGAGTCGGAAAATGGAGCGTGTGCGCAAGGTTCTTGTAGGGTTCTCTGAGGTGATTGAGGTCGTCCTCGCAATCGGGGTTGCGGTTCTTCTGGTGATGGATATCATCGGCCTTCTCCCGAAAATCGGCGCCTTCTGGGCTGTCCGCGGAGATGCCGAGGAGTTCTCGAAGCTGCTCAGCTCCGTCCTGGGCATCGTGGTCGGCACCGAGTTCATCAAGATGCTGATCAAACCAACCTTCTCCAACGTCACTGAGGTACTGGTCTTTCTGATCGCCCGGCATGTCATCCTCTCGGAGGCGACGCCGACTGACAACCTGATCTCCGTCATCAGCATCGCGATCCTCTTCGCCCTTGAGTATTTCCTGTCTCACGAGGGAGCGGATAGCAGCCTCATGGCCGATGTCTCAAAAAAATTCCGCTCGCGCCGACACTCCAGAAGCGCCGGTTCCCGTGAAGGCGACGGCAGCGAATCCGAGAATTGACGCTTCTCAGCCCCAGCGCTCCTCCATCCTCCTGACGGCCTCCATATACTTTCGGTTGACAGGTGTGGGAATCCCGTGTTTCTCACCGAGCTGTATGACCGTTCCGGCGAACATATCGACCTCTGTCGGTCTTTTTGCCACGGCATCCTGCCGCATCGACGGATACCCATCCGGCTTCAGAGTCTTCTCCAGCTCGACACACCGGTTCAGGTCTTCCTGTGTCAGGTGAATTCCTTCTGCCTCCGCAATCCGGATAACCTCCGTCATCGCACCGATCATCTCGTCCAGGATCGGCCCCGGCGCCGTTGCGTGCGCGTAGTCTGTTTCATAGACCGTGCATGCCTGGTTGATTCCAACATTCAGCATGAACTTATTCCACATGCTCCTTCTGATGTCCGGGCAGATCTCATACGGGATCCCCGTCCTCTCCAGGAATGAAACAAGTGCCTGAAACGCGGGTTTCTGGTCCCCTTCCGTCACGCCGATTTGCAGCCGTCCCGGCTTTGTGTACCGCAGCGCCGTCCCCTCCCGCATCGCATCCATCCCGATCGCGACACAGTCGATGATGTTCCTGCGCGGGTATGTCTGTGCCAGGATATCCTCGCTGCTGATGCCATTCATCACAGAAATGATCACCGTGTCAGGGCCAACCGCCGGCTTCATTTCCTCGACAACGTCCTCCAGATCCTTGTACTTGACCGCCACAATCACCAGGTCATATGGCACTGCGTCCTCTGCTGCCTCGATCTGAAAGTGCTTTTCGATCCCATTCACGGAATATCTGTCCTGCTGATGCCGCTTTGCACGTTCCTGGTTCATCAGGAAGGTCACGGCATTCCCCCCATCCGCCTCCGCAATCTGCGAGCCAAACAGAAGGCCGAGGGCGCCCATTCCGAAAACTGCTGTCCTTTTGATTTCCATCTCCACTGTCCTCTCTCAGTTGTCAGTGTCTTCTCTGGCCATCCGCCCATGACGGTCACGGTCAAGGTGCGGCACTCCTTCCGGATGCTCTTTCGTCCTCCGAACATGCAAGCCGAAACGGCCTGAGTCTGCCTTATTCTACCGCATTTTCCAGTCATTGTCGCATCCTGCCTGCAGACTTGAAAAACAGATGCGGCTTGTATAAAGTACCCGTATAAGATCATGGAGCCTCCGCCTGGCACCGCCCTGCACGTCGCCCTGCCCGGCAGCTCACGAAAGGAACAAATTTATGAAATTTCTTCACCTTGCCGATCTTCATCTTGGCCGGTCTCTCAATGAGATCAGTCTGATCCCCGACCAGAAATACCTGCTTGACCAGATTCTGGAGCTTTCCGCGCAGGAAAAACCGGATGCCGTCCTGATCGCCGGCGATGTCTACGACCGCGCTGTTCCTTCCGAGGAGGCCGTTGCGCTTCTGGATGCCTTTTTATCAGAGCTTGCCGCCATGCGTCTTCCGGTTCTTCTGATCAGCGGCAACCACGATTCAGATGAACGGCTGAATTTCGGCAGCCGGCTTCTGAAGGAAAGCGGCATATACATCTGCGGAAAGTATGACGGAACCCTCCGCCAGGTATCGCTCACCGATGGGTATGGCTCCGTCCACTTCTGGCTGCTTCCATACATAACGCGTGCCCAGGTACAGCATTTCTGGCCGGATGAAGACACCAGAACGTATGAATCTGCTGTCAGGACAGTTCTGCGCCACGCAGAGATTGACTTTACAGAGCGCAACGTGCTTCTCGCGCACCAGTTCGTGACACCAGGGAAGGCCGGCAGCGGAGATCCGATCCTGGCCGGATCAGAGACTGCTGCCCAGAATGTCGGGACGATTGACCGGATCAGCAGCGATGTGTTTGATCACTTTGACTATGTGGCGCTCGGCCATATCCACAGACCGCAGAAGGTCGGCCGTGAGAGCATCCGCTACGGCGGCTCCCCGCTTCGGTATTCGTTGAGCGAGGTCGGTCAGGACAAGGCATATACCCTCGTCGAGATGGCGAATAAAGGGAGCCATCCAGCTGTCACGCTCATTCCTGTGAAGCCGCTCCACGAAATGCGCCTGCTGAAGGGTCATTTTGAAGAGCTCATGAAGCCGGAAAACATCGAGTACCCGGACGATTACGTGTTCGTCACCCTCACAGACCGGACGCCTGTACCCGATGCATTTGCCGCCATCCAGGCGCATTACCCGAATGCCTGCGGCCTGCGCTATGAGCTGCCGGAATCATCAAAGGCAGCCCGATCCGAGAAAGGGATAAGTCCGGAAGGCGACAGCGTCCCGACCTTTTCCGATCAGATTCGCGCCTTTTACAGGCAGATTCTCGGCGAAGAACCGACTGATGAGGAAATGAAGATTCTGGAAAGTGCCGCGCGGGAAGCCGGCGTGGAGGACTGACCAATGAAACCACTCTATCTGGAAATGACCGCCTTCGGTCCGTACAAAGACACGCAGCGCATTGATTTCACAACGCTGGGCACAGACGGACTGTTTCTGATCACCGGCGATACCGGGGCCGGGAAGACGACCATATTTGATGCCATCTCCTATGCACTCTATGGGCTGACCAGCATGCCAGGACGTTCTGCCGGTTCAATGCGGAGCGACTTTGCGCCGGAAAGTCAGGCAACCATCGTCACATTCCGCTTCTCACATCGCGGGCGGCAGTATGAAATCATGCGTCAGCCTGCCTATACCCGCCATCTTCTCCGGGGCGCCGACCGGTCAAAGACAACGACCGTTCCGGAGAAAGCAGAGCTGACAGGAGATGGGATTCAGCCTGTAAGCGGAGCCAAAAATGTGACAGACCTGGTCCAGAATCAGATTCTCCATCTCGACCACAGCCAGTTCTGTCAGGTTGCGATGATTGCGCAGGGAGAGTTCCGGAAGGTTCTGACCGCCTCCACCGATGAGCGCACGAAGATCCTGCAGAAGATCTTTCTCACAGAAGGGTATCAGCGTATGAGTGAGATTCTGAAGGCGCGTGCCGCTTCCGCCCGGGCGCTGCGCGACAGAAGCGCCTCCGGCATCTCAGACCGGCTGCAAACCATCCGGCCAGGAACAGAGAACGCCGAGGCGCTCTCGCAGCTTCAGTCCATCGCCTCGCCAGTTGACCTGCTCTCCCGCAGAGAACAGGCGCTCGGGCTTCTGCACGACATCCTTCGATCAGATCAGGTGCTGTCAGCTTCCCTCGCTGAAGCGATCTCCCATCTTCAAATCGAGGCCGAAGCTCTGACCCGCCGTCTCGCACTGGCAGATTCGGATAACCGGAAGCTGGATGAGTACCAGGCAAGCCAGACGATGAAAACACAGCTTGACGCGCAGACTCCTGCGATGGAAACGCGGCAGAAAACTCTCACCCTCCGGAAAACGATCCGCTACAGCGTCTATCCCTTCTATGAGCAGAAGCAGCGTGCCGGCAAAGACGCTTCCGCCTCCGCTGCTGCCTATGCAAGGAGCCTGGCCGCTGTCTCTGAAGCGAAAAGCTGTCATGAAGATGCTGAGAAACGATATGCCACTGCACAGGCTGAAAATGCGCTGCTTGACCAGAAGAAGCTGGAGCTGAGGCAGCTGCAGGATCAGATCCCGCTCTACAGCCGCAGGAATGCGCTGCAGTCTGACCTTGAGACAGCTTCCGCAGCGCTCAGGCAGCTTGATGAAAAGGCCCTCCTCCTTCAGACCAGGCTTCAGGATCATGATATTCTGGCCCGGAAGCTGAAGGATTATATAACCAGATCAGCAGATGTCCCGCTTCAGAAGAAGGAGGCAGACGTCCGCCTCCAGACGCTCGAGAAGCAAAGAGAAAGCCTGTTGGATCTGTGCAGACGGACCCGTCAGGCGGAAAAACAGCGCGTATCCTGGGAAAGGTCGAAAAAACAGTACGTCTCCGTCCGGCAACAGTACGACAGCCAGTATGCTGCACTGTCCGAAACGGAGCGTCTATTGGAAATGAACCGCGCCGGTCTTCTCGCTCAGGAGCTGAAAGACGGTGCGCCCTGTCCGGTCTGCGGGTCAACCGTCCACCCGCGTCCGGCCTCGCCTTTCTTCCCGGATGCTTCAAACGGAGGCGTGGCTGTCACAGATGAGACCGTCCGGTCTCTCCGTGAAAAGGCAGACCTTCTTCGGCAGAAGAAGGATGAAGCGGCGACTGAGGCCGCCTCTCTGAAGGCTGCTGCCGGGACAGCTTCCGCCCAGCTGCGCGATGACCTTGTCAGAAACCTGTCGGTCATCCAGGCTGAAATCGGGCTGCAGGAGACAGAGATTCCCCCCGAAGAGGACATTCGGGACGACGAACGTCTGCCGCTGAGCTGGCTTGAGACACTGCTCACCCAGCTGCAGGCTGCGCTCGATTCTTCAGCCGCAGCAGTCAGACAGCAGGTAGAAACGCTTTCCCTTCAGCTTGCAAATCTGCAGCTTGCCCAGAAAAGACAGGAGAAAGCGGAGGAAGAAAAAAGACAGCTGGATACCCAGAAGGAAACGCTCCGGGCAGACAGAGAGGCCGTCGTGCAGCGGCAGACTGCGTGCAAGGCCGCCCTTTCTGGTCTTCCTGTCCTCCCTTTCCCCACACTGAAGGAGGCGGAGGCTGCCGTAACAGCTGCCAGGGAGGTTTGTGAGCTGCTGTCGAGGCAGATCGAGGAGGCCGGACAGAAAAAAGAGGCGGCTGCGCGTGCGCTGGTTGCAAGTCTTGCTTCCAGCAAGGCTGCCGAAGCGCAGCGGGACAAAGACAGGCTCTCCGCCCTGGACGCTGCAGAGAAGCTCGACCAGAAGCTGAAAGAAACAGGCCTTCTGTCGGAGGAAACCCTGCTGGAGAACCTGTGTTCCGAGGAAGCGCTGAAAGAGGAGGAACAGGCGCTTTCTGCATTCGACCGGCAGCAGGCCGCCGCCACCGCCCGCCTGAAGGCCGCACAGACTGCCGCAAAGGGACTGGTCCGATCAGACCTTGGACAGCTCCGGACATCCCAGGCAGAACTTTCCACCCGCCTGGCAGCCCTCCGGGATAAAAAAGCGCGGACAGAGGGCAGAATAGAGAACAATGAAGCCGCCCGAAACAGCATATGTGCGGAGTACAGCAGACTTCAGCAGCAGGAGCACAGCTATGAAATGCTCGACAAGCTCTACCGGCTCGTCTCCGGCCAGACCCAGAACGTGAAGATCACATTCGAGCAATATATTCAGGAAACAGGCTTCGATGAGATCACGCGTGCTGCCAATATCCGGCTGGATATGATCACAGACGGTCGGTACCGGTTCTTCCGCCGGGAGGAAATTGATGCCGGGAAGAAATCCAAGAATGCCCTTGCGCTGGACATCCTGGACAACTACACCGGGAAAAAAAGACCGGTCAGCACCCTGTCAGGCGGAGAGAGCTTCAAGGCCTCCCTGTCCCTGGCGCTCGGTCTGTCGGACAGCATTTCCTCCAGAGCCGGCGGTATCACGATTGACTCACTGTTCATTGACGAAGGCTTCGGCTCCCTCGACAAGCGCCAGTCTCTCTCCGATGCCGTGAACATGCTGGTCTCCCTCTCGACCCATCACAAGCTGATCGGCATCATCAGCCACTGCGATGAGCTGAAGGAACAGATCCGGCGGCAAATCGTTGTAACAAGAGGCCGCGACGGCAGCCATGTGCGGGTTGTCAGAGAGGATTAAAACGGATGCTCTGTCGGGCTGCTGTTTACCGGGAAGAAATCCGAACAGTCATGGCTGACGGGCTTCCCTCTGCTGATGTAGAATAGGTTCAGGTACATTTCAATTACGATTACGGATCATAAGGAGGCGTCCCATGTTTTTTTTCATCCCGTTTGTCACCATGCCATTCCTGTATCTTGTCATGATCTATATCGCGGCCGCCATCCTGCCGGCAATCCTGCTGATGCGCTATGTCTATCAACAGGATTCCATCGAAAAAGAGCCGCCCCAGTTACTGATCAGTCTTGCCTGGCACGGCGTCCTCGCCGCGCTGGTTTCCATCGTCCTGGAAATGATCGCTCAGAGCATTCTGAATGTCACGCTGGATCAGAATGATCCGCGCTACCAATATGTCCTTGCCTTCCTGTGCGTGGCGGTCATCGAGGAGGGAACCAAGTTCTTCTTCCTGTACCGCAGAACCTGGCATGACCCGAATTTCAATTTCCGGTTTGACGGCATTGTATACGCCGTCTTTGTGTCATTAGGCTTTGCTGCTTTTGAGAACGTAAAATACGTCTTCAGCTACGGCTTATCGGTCGCGCTTCCGCGCGCCATTCTTGCCATCCCCGGTCATATGGGCTTTTCTGTCTTCATGGGTGTCTTTTACGGAAGAGCAAAGCTGAAATATGACATGGGCGACCGATTCGGATCGACTCTGAATCTCATATTCGCATATGTCTCGGCTGTTGCCCTCCATGGCATCTACGATTCCTGCTGCATGAGCGGCACAAAGCAGTCTACCGCACTCTTCGTTCTCTTTGTCATCGCGATGTACCTGATCGTCTTCGGTCTGATCCGACATGAATCCAGGAGCGATACACCTGTCTGACCACTGGCAGTGTTTCAGCACTGTGCACAGTGCACGATGAAAAGGGGTCCCTGCAGTCACAGGAACCCCTTTTTCATCGTGCCGCCCCGGCACACCTTGATCAGTCAGCCTTCCCCATGCGCTCACTTCCAGAGCCATGCAAACAGCCGTCTCCACATGCCGGCTGTTTTTCTCGGGAGTCCCTGACTGCAGTAATCATACCGTTCGATTCTCTGCCAGTCAGGCACTCGCTGATAAAGGTCTGCACTCATATATGGTGTAAAGATTGTCATATCTATCAGCCTCCTTTGTCCTCCTGACATCTCCTCGTTGCAATGCTATGATAGTCACTTGTCTGCACATATTCAACGTGCCCCTGATATAAAAATATCAATCTTTTTTGTGCTGTCGGCACAAACCTGTGCTATGCTGAAGAAAAGGCAGCCATCTGTGCGGATGGATCGTTTCCCTTCAGGAAGGGCACAGTCAGCAAGCTGACGATTCAAAGAGGAGGCTTCGAAGATGGGATTTACGGTTGAGGATATGCTGCTCGTCTCAAGACAGCGGTACCAGATGAAGCTGATTGCAGGAAAAGGAGGCTGGTCCAATTCGATCAGCTGGCTATTAATGGTCGAGGACCTGACGATTGTCCAGCGCTTCAGCGGCAAGGAACTGGCCGTCACCACCTGTCTTGGATTTCAGAAGGAAGAGAAGCTGCACCTTCTGATGGAGGAGCTCGTCCGCAGACAGGCCTCCGGCCTGATTATCAATACAGGCTGTTATATCCGCGAAGTACCAGCCGGCATCCGGAAATTCGCGGATGACAATGCCCTTCCGCTTCTCACCGTTCCCTGGGACATCGAGATTGCCGAGATGATCAAGGATCTGAGTATCCGGATCTTCCTGCAGGGCTCGACGGACGAACAGCTCTCGACCGCCTTCATCAAAGCCATCGAGTCGCCGGAAGATTATGAGGCCTACGTGAAAACCCTGCTGCCCCATTTTGACATCGAGGGCTCCTTCCAGGTCATCCTCCTTCATCGGAACGGACTGGCAGAAATGGACACGGTAGAGCGCAAGCGGATCGGCTACCGCCTGCAGCTTGCCCTGACGAATCTCACGCACAACGGTCATTTTTTCTATTACGATTCGAGCTTTGTCGTCATCATCAATGCGCTGAGTCCCGATACCACTGCAGAGATTCTCCGGCAGTTCCGTGCCAACATTGTCCGGAGAATCCCCGACCAGTCCTTCGTGATCGGAGTCGGCAGCGCGCTGACAGGCATCCGCCGCCTCCACCTCTCCTATCGCCGGGCGAAGGCTGCCGCCAGGATGGCAGAAGTCTTTCGAACGGATGGGGAACGGAATGGATTTATGCTGACCCAGTTCGACACGATGGGAATCTGGCGCCTCCTCAGCATGGTCTCCGACCGGCAGCTTCTTGCAGAGTTTGAGGAAGAATACCTGAAGCCACTTGAGGACTATGATGCCGCCCACGATTCCGAATATGTCCGGACACTCGAATACTACCTGAAGTATAACGGCAGCATCCGGCAGGTTGCGGATGCGATGTTCATCCACCGCAACACCATCAGCTACCGGATGAACCATATCCGGGAGATCCTCGGCAGCCCGCTCGATACAGAGGAGGAGCGGCTCTGCTGCCTGACCGCCTGTCTGATCCGGCATATGCGGCAGGCAGCTCCCTGACAGCACACTCTGAAACCGCGCCAAATTACCTGCCGCCTTCAAAAATAAGCGCGCACGCCTTTTTACGAAGCGTGCGCGCAATTCTCTGGTATCATCTGGCCTGAATCACATACATCATATTCGTCATGCTGCCCTCGCCCCGGACCTCATTGTTGGCGGGATCCCCGGCTGTGATGACAACCATATCGCCGGAGCTGACGAGCTTATCCCGCTCAACCACATACATCGCGTGGGAGACAATATTCTCAGGCGAATCCTCCTCGTATCCCTTCACCGGAAGAACGCCCCAGTCCAGCTGCATCTGATGCAGTGCCCGGTCATTTGGAGACACAGCATAGATCGGCTGTGTCGGCCGCAGGTTGGAGACCAGCCGCGCCGAGAAGCCGGACATCGTCGGAATCACCAGCGCCTTCGCATCAACATTCGCCGCTGTTCGGACTGCCCCGACACCGACGGCGCTCGATACGCTGTGTCTGCCTTCCAGTTTCTTGAACTCAGGAATCCGGTATTCATAGAACGGCTCTGTGGACTCGCAGATATGCACCATCATCTTCACAGCCTCGACCGGGTACTTTCCGGCAGCCGTCTCGCCGGACAGCATGATCGCATCGGTGGACTGCATGATGGCCGTCGCTACATCCGTCACCTCCGCCCGGGTCGGACGCGGATTGCGGATCATCGAATCCAGCATCTGCGTTGCCACGATGACCGGCTTGTAGGCAGCGTTCACCTTTTCGATGATCATCTTCTGGATATGCGGAACCTCCCATGCCGGAATCTCGACGCCCATATCACCGCGAGCAACCATCACACCGTCTGCTTCCTGAATGATCCCATCGATGTTTCGGATCCCCTCCTGACTCTCCACCTTCGCGATGATATGAACATCCTCCGCGTGATGCTGCCTGAGCAGATCCCGGATTTCCCGGATGTTATCCGCGCTTCTGACAAATGAAGCTGCGATGAAGTCGATCCCCTGCCCAATCCCGAAGATGATATCCTGTTTGTCCTTCTCCGTGATGCCTGGGAGGTGAATCTCAACATTCGGGAGATTGATCCCCTTGCGCTCTCCTAGCATACCGCCATTATCAACCTTGCAGACGACATCTGTATCCGTCGTCTCCTGAACGGTCATGGCAATCAGGCCATCATCAATCAGAACAGTGTCTCCTGGCTTCAGATCTGTTGGAAGCCTGTCATAGGTCTGGGAGACGATCTCATTTGTCCCCTCCACATCTCTTGTCGTCAGTGTGAAGGTCTGACCCTCGACAAGTTCAACCTTTTTTCCGTCCTTCAGCAGCTTTGTCCGGATCTCCGGCCCCTTCGTATCAAGCATGATCGCAATCGGCTTCTTTTTCTCTGCCCGAACCTCCTTGAGCAGGTCCATCCGGCCCTTGTGTTCCTCATAGCTTCCGTGCGAAAAATTGAACCGTGCCACATCCATACCGGCATCGACAAGCGCACCAAGAACCTCCTTGCTGTCGGTACTCGGCCCCATCGTGCATACAATCTTTGTCCGTTTCATGCTATAGATCCTCCCGGAAATACTCTGAAACCGCTGCGCAGCGCCGGATGTGTCAATGAACCGGGCGCACAGGTTTTTCACCTTTTCATCCAAGTATACCATGATTCACACGAAAAAGTCCGACTCCCGCATATATGCCCTCAAAACCTCCAGTCCTCCGCGCGGCACGCAGTACATCGGGTCGTGTCGAAGCACCGCCTGCCAGGTTTCCTCCAGATCAAACCAGCCGACCGCCTCCACTTCCTCTTTCTGAAGCTTCAGTTCTGAAAGCGCAACCGGACGGTCGCAGACATACACAAAGGCAACCTCGTCATCCAGAAATGGCTTTCCATGGAAGGTTTCTGTATAGTGGACCCGGAACTTCCCCGCAAACTTCAGCTCCTCCGGTCTGACTTCAATCCCCAGTTCCTCCTGAAGCTCGCGTACCGCCGAGATGCGAGGCTCATCCCCGGCGTGGATATGGCCAGCCGATGATGTGTCATACTGGCCCGGAAAGGAGTCCTTGTCCATCGCCCGCTTCTGCAGCAGGATCTGAATCCCGCCTTTTCCCGGTTCCCTCCGGATGACCCAGATATGGGCTGTCCGATGACGGATGCCCTTCTCATGTGCCTCCTGCCGGGATACCGTCTCCCCTGTCGGTCTGCCCTCATCGTCTACCACATCAAATATTTCCATTTCCTGCTGTCTCCTCCTCATTCAGTTCGATGCCACGCTGTGCCTCCCCGGCCCCGGTTACATCGAATGGGTCATCGCCATCTCCTCATTCCGGCCGATGCCACATCGTGCCATGGCAAGCAAGCAGGCCGGGCATATGCCATCCATGCCCGGCCTTGCTCTGACGAATTCTTCTATTCTACCCTTTCTTTTTTCTTACTTCTTCGGTTCAATCAAGGGTTCCATCGGATTGTCCGGAACCTCCGCTGCCGGAGGGGTATGCGGCTTATCCTGCGGAATCACAATATTCATGACCAGTGCGATCACGCAGGCCGACACGATACCAGACTCTCCGAAAATCAGCTGAATGAACTGCGGGCACTTTGCGAGCACACCCGAGGTTGCACCAAGTCCGTAACCGACGCCAAGAGCAGTTGCGACAATCGAGACATTTCTCGGTGTCAGCGGATCCTTCGTGACGAGCTGCATGCCTGACACGATGATGGACGCAAACATCAGCACAGCCGCGCCGCCGAGCACACTGTTCGGCATAATGCTCATCAGGGCTGCCAGCTTCGGGAACAGGCCGCAGAGCACCAGGAAGATGCCGCCGATTGCGATCGTAAACAGGTTGACAACCTTGTTCAGCGCGACCAGCCCGACATTCTGGCTGAAGGATGTGTTCGGAAGGACACCGAACAACGCCGCGAAGGAAGATCCGAGACCGTCGCAGATGATTCCGCCGGAAAGTTCCTTATCGCTCGGCTCACGGTTCATACCGCCCTCACAGACTCCGGAAATATCACCGACCGTCTCGACAGCGGTGACGATGAACATGACCATGATCGGAAGAATCGCCTTCGCGTCAAACACCCACTTCACAGGCATCAGCGCCGGCACCTTGAACCACGCCGCATCCTTCACGGCCTGCCAGTTCAGCACCCAGCTTTTTGTTGCCTCTACCGTCTTCCCGGCAGCATCCGTATAGGTGTAGGTATGCGGCAGGAAGATCCCCATAATGGCGCAGAGGATATACCCTGCGATAATCCCGATCAGAATGGAACTCGTGCTGGTAAAACCCTTCGTCCCATGCTTGAGCACCAGAATCACGATCAGAACGAAGAATCCGATCAGAAGATTCTCCGGCGAACCGAAGTCCCCGTTCTTGTTGCCGCCGCCAAATGAATTCACCCCGACGGAGATCAGGGAGAGTCCGATGGACATTACAACAATTCCTGTCACCAGCGGCGGGAAGAACTTCCGGAGCGGCTTCAGGAAGACGCCAAGCACCGCCTCGAAGATACCTCCGACAAAGCTGGCACCAAGCACCGCGCCATATCCGATGACACCGCCGCCCATCGCATTGGCAGCGGAAGTCATGACGCCAATGAAACCAGAGGACGTCCCCATCACAATCGGAACCCTTCCGCCGACAGGCCCGATCGAGAACACCTGCACCAGCGTCACAATTCCGGCAATCAGCATCGCGTTCTGAAGGAGTGAAACGCGAAGCGCCCCGAAGCCTCCGTCAACCGTCATCCCGCAGATTCCCATCAGAATGATCAGCGGTGTCAGATTTCCGACAAACATCGCCAGGACATGCTGCAGACCGAGCGGAATCGCAATCCGAAGCGGCGGCCGCCCCTCCAGCTGATAGATCAGTTCCTTTCCGGAGCCTGAATCCGTTTTATCCGTCATAATGTCCCTCCCTCTCCACACATGTTTAAATATCTGTCACCTACTTTCATGATAACAGGATGTTCAGGAGGCGTCCAGCACTTTCTGATGCAGCTTTTTGATGCAGTGTCTCCCCGCTCATACAGTCCGATGGCTTCCTCTCCGGTCCGCGCAGTGGAAAAACTGCCAGCTTGTTGTAATAGTCCGAATCCATCTCGTTCTTTCCTGTCCGCGCAGGAGGAAAGCGGGCTTCTGCCGACTGCCCCCTGCGGATACCGGGACTCAGTCCTCCGGATAAGCTGAGGGAGCCGGCGCGGCACCCATTTTCCATCCAATCAGGTTGACCAGGAAAAACGTCAGCGTACCGACACCGCAGCCGAACACGACTGGCAAAATTCCAAGATAGAAATTGCCGCCGCTGAGTACCTGCCAGATGACGACACCGATGGTTCCGGTGATAATGGAGGCGATACCGGAGGCCCTGACCGCCTTCTTGACGACCATTCCAAGCCCGTATGCGGCAAATGGACCTGCACAGCGAATTGCGAATGCGAAGGTATTCATCGTGACAATGTTGACATTGCCAAGCGCAATGAGCGTTGCAACGACAGCACAGACCACGTTGCACAGCCTGGTATAGAAGATCACCTTTCTGTCCGGTGCCTTCTTCAGGTTCGGGTCGATCTTTGAGAAAATGTCATTCATCAGGATCGTACTCATGCATAGCAGATTCGAATCCGCCGAGGACATCGTCGCCGCAATGATCGATGCCGACACAATCCCGGTGATCACAGCAGGCGCATGGTGGTTTGTAACGGCCATCATCGCCGTGTTCGCCTTGTCCGGTGTCAGCCCCAGCTCATCCTTCATCGCCAGAGCTGCAAGTCCAAGGATGGTCGGAAAGATCGCCATCGCCGCCATCAGAATGGCAGACAGGAAGGAAGCCCCAACCGCCGTCTTCTCATCCTTGCAGCTTTCGAAGCGGCTGACCATCTCCGGTCCGGACAGGAAGGTACAGAAATAGTTGAAGATATAGCCGATGATCGTGACCCATCCGATGTGCGTGAAGCTCATCTGCGAGGCTGGGAGCGCGGCGGAAATCGCACTCCAGCCGCCGCAGCCCCTCACGACGAAGGGCGTTGCGATTGCAAGGCCGATCAGGATGATCAGGAACTGAACGGTATCGGAAATCTGATCTGCGATCATGCCGCCGACAGTCGTGTAGATGATTGTGACCGCCGCTGCGATGAAAACGCAGACATTCAGCGGAATGCCTGTCAGGACACTCACAACCGAGCCGGAAGCCATGATCTGTGAGGACGTCAGACAGAAAAGTGCCAGCACATTCAACACAGCGGTGAAGGTTCCGGATACTGCCCCGAACCGCCGGGTTACCACCTCCGGAATTGTCAGTGACATCGTTCTGCGGATTTTCGGCGCAAAATACGCCAATGGGATCATTGCGACCGATGCAGCCAGCACATACCAGATAGCGCTCATCCCCCAGGCACCGAAGGCCTTGGCCGCCACACCCGTCGTAGATCCGCCGCCGATGTTGTTTGCCGAAAGCGAAAATGCGACCATGAACAGGCCCATCCGCCTGCCCGCAACCATATAGTCTTCGCTGTCCTTGATCTTCAGCTTGCCGACCACCAGCCCGATGACCAGCATGCCGATCAGATAAGCCGCGACGATGATCAGAGATATCACATTCACACTCATACCTGTTCCCTCCTGTTCTCTTTCAGATTCATCCCCCGGATACAGTTCTTTCCGCTGTCCCTCCCGGAAGTGATTTTTCCAGCATTATTCACAGGAAGCAGCTCTTCGGTATCGTCTCTCCGGAGTCTGAAAAGGCAGGGTGGCGTCTCGGCCACCCTGCCTCTGCGACAAGCTGATTCTATCAAAAGATCAAGTGCTCTTCAAGCATATATTTGCAAATATATTTTGTAAAAATGCACAGTTTCTGAATAATTTACGGCTCACTCTGTCTTCTCTTCTGGCAATGCAGGCTGAAACCCCGCGTTCGGTCAAAAGAGACTTCACTTCAGTTCAGCTCCGTCCCGGCCTTCTCTCCCTTCAGATACGCTTCTGCGTTGCCCAGTGTCGTCTCTGCGATGGCCGCCAGTGCCTCCTCAGTGAAGAAGCCCTGATGCGACGTCACGATCACGTTCGGGAAGGACAGCAGCCTGGACGTGACAGAATGCATCATAATGTCGTCCTCATGATTCTCGAAGACATTGTCCTTCTCCTCCTCATAGACATCCAGCCCGACGCCCGAGAATTTTCTTTCACGAATTCCCTGGATGAGATCATTGGTATCAATCAGGCCGCCTCTCGACGTATTGACCAGGATCACACCATCCTTCATCTGATTGATCGTGAAAATATTGATCATATGGTAGGTTTCCTTCATGAGCGGGCAGTGCAGAGAGATCAGATCGCTCTCCCGGAGCAGCTGCTCCAGGCTGACATACTCGACGAAATCCAGACTCTTGTTCGGATACTTGTCGTAGCCCAGCACCCTCATGCCATAGCCCCGGCAGATCCGTGCCATCGCCGCCCCGATCTTGCCGGTTCCAATGATGCCGGCCGTCTTCCCATAGAAGTTCTTGCCGGTCAGCCCCTGCAGGGAGAAGTTGTTCTCTCTCACACGGATGTAAGCCTTGTGGATGTGGCGGTTTACCGCGCTGGCCAGCGTCATCGCCAGCTCCGCGACAGCCTCCGGAGAATATCCCGGTACCCGCATCACCTTGATTCCATTCGCTGTCGCTGCCTCAAGATCTACATTATTATAGCCGGCGCAGCGCATCAGAAGCAGCTTCACGCCTCTGGAGGCCAGAACACGCAGGGTGTCCGCCCCGGCATTTGCGTTCACGAACGCACACACTGCTTCGCTGTCTGTCACGTAAGCGGCCGTCTTCGGGTTCAGCTCTGCCTCCCAGTATTCCAGCTCCAGATCCGGGTAGTTGGCCTTGATTGCATCAAAGGATTCTGTGTCATAAGACTTCGCGTCAAAAAATGTAATTCTCATAAGCAGGCCCTCCTCTCGACCTGTCTACAATATGAACTGACTGAAGATCAAAAACTGTTGCTGCGGCAACAATTCGCAGTATTTTACTGCGAATTCAATTCTACACGCCCTCCTGACTGGCGTCAAATCCAATCACCGCCAGCGCCTGCCAGACCAGAATCTGCCAAGCTGACTTTCACTTGTTGGAATCAAATGTCCCCACGGCGATCGCCGCCTTCACAAAAAATGGGCATCCCGCTACGGAATGCCCATTTTTCAAGATGCGATTCACCTAAGTTTCATACAGCCGCCGTCCTCAGACTCTGAGATCATCTCAGTACGGTCGAGCTGCTGATCAGTCGATCTGGATTACATGCTTCTTGTCTTCAATCTGCTGCTGATCCTTCTTCGGAACCGTCAGCCTCAGCACGCCATCCTTGAAGCTTGCATGGACGTCGTCCTCTGTCAGGTCCTTGCCGACGTAGAAGCTGCGGCATACATTGCCCGAATAACGCTCACGGCGGATGAAGCGTCCGTTCTCATCCTTCTGGTCGTTGTTCTCATCCTTCTTTGCAGCGATCGTCAGGTAGCCATCTTTCAGCTCAACGGAAACATGGTCCTTGTCGAATCCAGGAAGCTCCACTGCAACTTCATATTCCTTCTCGCCTTCCTTGACATCGGTCCTCATGAAGTTGGCGTTTACACCGCCCATCTTCTCATCAAACTTTCTTGCCTCTCTGCTGACCGGCCAGAATCCATCATCAAACCAGTCATCAAACAGATTATCATTAAAAATACTCGGTACTAACATAAGGCACCCCTCTTTCCATTATGGCAACCGCCCCTTATGGCGGCGCCTAAGTCACTGTTCCACGGAATTGGATGACCTGAATGACCCTTCCGGCACCCTGCCTTGTTCTTCCATCCATCCTCTTCCTTCGTTCTGCCCATGTTATAGCACTGGTTGTTAGCACTGTCAATAGTCGAGTGCTAATTTTCTCACATTTTTTTCTGTCCACATGACCTGTCAAACAGTTCATGAACCATTTGTCCGGTCGATTTGCCCCTTGCCACAGAGAGCCTGAACCGTTATAATAAGAAATTGCTTACAGGCTTCTAAAGCCTTATGCGCCATTACAAGCACGTCTGCGTAGCTCAGCTGGATAGAGCGACCGCCTCCTAAGCGGTAGGTCGGGTGTTCGAGTCACCTCGCGGACGCCAGGAAACAGTCCGGAAACCCGCATAAATAAAGGGTTTCCGGTTTTT
>OCTW013380322.1_pt1 | contig 49820 bp, 39 predicted proteins | sample 1539671 | NCBI WGS metagenome assembly OCTW01 (sample SAMN02144230, study PRJEB22623) | gut metagenome | biome: sheep rumen | host: Ovis aries | place: New Zealand
TATAGTTGCCATACCCACTTTTTATGTGTCCCACCTGTCCCATCTGTCCCTGGTGGGAACTATCCTTCTTGGACAGATGGGACAGGTGGAACACTTGTTTTTGGCTTAAGACAACTACTACGCCTGCGCGCGAAAGGGAACATCAGACACCAGTGTCACTCTGCATAAAACTTGCATACAGCACGCCTTCAGCGCATTTTTATGCGAAAACGTTTTGCTGTTTCATAAAAATTAGGTACTTTTGCAGCCGATTTGTAAATATACAAGTAAACAATATAGCAATATGGCAGAAAAATTAGAAGTGAAGGAGTTGGACCAGGTGGTGGTCCGCTTCTCGGGTGACTCCGGCGACGGTATGCAGTTGGCCGGAAACATCTTCTCTACGGTCAGTGCCACCGTTGGCAACGGCATCTCTACATTCCCCGACTATCCCGCCGACATCCGCGCCCCGCAAGGTTCGCTGACGGGTGTATCAGGATTCCAGGTCCACATCGGCGCAGGTAAGGTCTATACCCCAGGTGACAAGTGCGACGTGCTGGTCGCCATGAACGCTGCCGCCCTGAAGACTCAGTACCGCTATGCCAAGCCGCAGGCCACCATCATCATCGATACCGACTCCTTCGGTCCGAAGGATCTGGAGAAGGCACAGTTTAAGACGGAGGACTACCTCGGCGAGATGGGCATCGACCCCGACCGCGTGATCCAGTGCCCGCTGACCACCATGGTGAAGGACTGTCTGAAGGAGTCGGGCATGGACAACAAGGCCATGCTCAAGTGCCGTAACATGTTCGCCCTCGGGCTCGTGTGCTGGCTTTTCGACCGCGACCTGAGCCTGGTGGCCAACTTCCTGAAGGAGAAGTTCGCCAAGAAGCCCGCCATCGCCGAGAACAACATCAAGGTGGTGCAGGCAGGCTACGACTACGGTCACAACACCCACTCCAACGCCGTCAACGTCTATCGCATCGAGACGAAGGAGAAGGTGCCCGGACGCTATATGGACATCACGGGCAACAAGGCCACTGCCTACGGCTTCATCGCCGCCGCCGAGAAGGCCGGGCTCCGTCTCTACCTGGGTTCCTATCCCATCACGCCCGCTACCGACGTGCTCCACGAACTGTCGAAGCACAAGTCGTGTGGCGTCATCACCGTGCAGTGCGAGGATGAGATATCTGGCTGCGCATCCGCGCTGGGAGCATCGTTCGCCGGTGCACTGGGCGTCACCTCGACCTCCGGTCCTGGCATCTGCCTGAAGAGTGAGGCCATGAACCTGGGCGTGATCATGGAACTGCCGCTGGTGGTGCTCGACGTACAGCGTGGTGGTCCTGCCACCGGTCTGCCCACGAAGTCGGAACAGACCGACCTGCTGCAAGTGCTCTTCGGCCGCAACGGTGAGAGTCCGATGCCCGTGATGGCCGCCCTGAGCCCCGCCGACTGCTTCGATGCCGCCTACCAGGCCTGTAAGATCGCCCTGGAGCACATGACGCCCGTCGTACTGCTCACCGATGCCTATATCGCCAACGGATCGGGTGCCTTCAAACTCCCCGACCTGGCCCTGCTCGACGCTATCAACCCGCCATACGTGCCTGAGGAACTGAAGGGCAAGTGGACGCCCTACATGCGTGCCGAGAACGGTACCCGCTACTGGGCCGTGCCTGGTCGTGAGGGCTTCACCCATATCCTCGGCGGACTGGAGAAAGACTCTGAGACAGGTGCCATCTCCACCAATCCGGAGAACCACGACCTGATGACCCGTCTGCGCCAGCAGAAGATTGCCAACATCCAGGTGCCCGACCTCGAAGTGGTCGGTGATGCCGGCGATGCCGACCTGCTCATCGTGGGCTTCGGCTCTACCTACGGTCATCTGCACTCGGCGATGGACGAACTCCGCCAGAAGGGCTACAAGGTGGCCCAGGCACAGTTCAAGTACCTGAACCCGCTGCCCAAGAACACGGCCGAGGTGCTCTCTAAATATAATAAGGTGGTGGTGGCCGAGCAGAACATGGGTCAACTCGCTGCCTACCTGCGCATGAAGGTCGATAACTTCGTGCCCTACCAGTTCAACCAGGTGAAGGGCCAGCCGTTCGTGGTCGAGGAACTCGTCAATGCGTTCGAAGAGATAATCAACAAGAAATAATAATTAAGACTACGAATTTTACGAATTAAACGAATTATTCCATGCCTCAGTTGAATCGTCCTATCAATATAGCATTCCCAGAGCAGTCGCATAAGATTATCGGGGCAGCCATGGCTGTTCACCGCTATTTTGGGTGTGGCTTTTCTGAGAAGGTCTATCAGGACGCGTTTGAGGTAGAATTGCGAAAACAAGGCATTCCTTATCGCCGGGAAGTCCAGTTACACGCTGTCTATAATGAGACAGAATTGGCTTCGACATTTATCCCAGACTTCATCTGCTATGAGAAAATCATCATAGAGATGAAAGCCGTGAAGGAGATAGAGGATATGCATCGTTCACAAGCCATTAACTATGCAAAAGTATCAGGGCTCCCCTTAGCCATACTGATCAACTTCGGAGAGGCTTCACTCAAGTTTGAACGTTTCCCTAATAAAAAATTCGTATAATTCGTGTAATTCGTAGTAGAAAAATAATAAGAATTATGAGTAATTACAGTGCAAGTGATTTCAAGAAAGGCCAGCCGAGATGGTGTCCTGGTTGTGGTGACCATTTCTTCCTGGCTTCACTCCATAAGGCTATGGCCGAGATTGGCGTAGCCCCGGAGAACATCGCTGTCATCAGTGGTATCGGCTGTAGCAGCCGTCTGCCCCACTACATGGCCACCTACGGCATGAACACCATCCACGGGCGTGCCGCCGCCATCGCCACAGGAGCGAAGGTGGCCAACCCCGACCTCACCGTCTGGCAGGTGTCCGGCGACGGTGACGGACTGGCCATCGGCGGCAACCATTTCATCCATGCCAACCGTCGTAACATCGACCTCAATATGATTCTCCTGAACAACCGCATCTACGGACTGACGAAGGGTCAGTACTCCCCCACCTCGCCCCGCGGCTTCGTCTCCAAGTCGAGCCCCTACGGCACCGTAGAGGACCCGTTCCGCCCCGCAGAACTCTGCTTCGGCGCCCGCGGACACTTCTTCGCCCGTTGCGTGGCCACGGATGCCAAGGGAACCGTCGAGGTGCTGAAGGCCGCCTACGAGCACAAGGGCGCCTCGGTGACGGAGGTGCTGCAGAACTGCGTCATCTTCAACGATGGTACCCACGAGTCGGTCTATAACAACGAGGGCCGCAAGAAGAACGCCATCTACGTGCGCCACGGCGAGAAACTCGTGTTCGGTGAGAACAACGAGTTCGGACTGGTGCAGCAGGGCTTCGGCCTGAAGGTGGTGGAGATCGGCAAGGACGGCTACACCCTCGACGATGTGCTCGTGCATGATGCCCACTGCGAGGACAACACCCTGCAACTGAAACTCGCCCTGATGGGCAACGGCGACGGATTCCCCATCGCCCTCGGCGTGATCCGCGACGTGGAGGCTCCCACCTACAATGAGGCCGTCCATGCACAACTCGCGGAGGTCAGTGCCCAGAAGAAGTACCATAACTTCGCGGAACTGCTCGAGACCAACGATATCTGGGAGGTAAAATAACTATTTCTATAAGATATGTTTCATATTTACGAAGGCTTCCATCTGGTCGATGCATACCACAAGATGCGTCACCAGCGGAAGTATCATCCAGAAGATAGCCTCAAGCGTGCTATCAAGATAGCGCTTGTAGCGCTGGTCACCCTCCTGCTCTGGAATATGCCGGCGGAATGGTACGGCATTCAGAACCTTACCGTCATCCAACAGCGTATCATCGCCATCTTCGCCTTTGCCACGCTGATGTGGGTGCTCGAAGTCGTATCCTCATGGGCTACGTCAGTAGCCATCATCGTGCTGATGCTGCTCTTCTGTACCGACAGCGGCATCCTGCCGATGGTCAACGAGGAAGAGGTGGGCAAACTGCTCTCCTACAAAGGTGTGATGGCCACGTTTGCCGACCCGGTGATCATGCTGTTCATCGGCGGTTTCGTATTGGCCATCGCCGCGACGAAGACGGGTCTTGATGCCCAACTTGCCAAGGTGCTCCTGAAGCCCTTCGGCACGAAGAGCGAGATGGTGCTGCTGGGCTTCCTGCTGATCACGGGACTCTTCTCCATGTTCGTCTCCAACACTGCCACGGCAGCCATGATGCTGACGTTCCTGACACCCGTGTTCCACCAGTTGCCCCCTGAGGGCAAGGGCCGCATATCACTGGCCATGTCAATCCCCATTGCCGCCAATCTCGGCGGTATGGGCACGCCTATCGGCACCCCGCCGAACACCATCGCCCTGAAATACCTGAACGACCCAGAGGGACTGAACCTCGGCCTTGGCTTCGGCCAGTGGATGATGTTCATGTTCCCGCTCGTGCTCGTCCTGCTGTTCATCAGTTGGCGTATTCTGCTCCAGATCTTCCCCTTCACGCAGAAGACCATCGAACTGAAGATCGACGGTGGCATGAAGCACGGTTTCCACGCCACAGTGGTCATCATCACGTTCTTCGTGACGGTCGCCCTCTGGCTCCTGGACCGCGTGACAGGCATCAACTCCTACACCGTGGCCATGATCCCGTTCGCCGTCTTTGCACTGACAGGCGTGATCAACAAGCGCGACCTGGAGCAGATCAACTGGAGCGTGATCTGGATGGTGGCCGGCGGCTTTGCACTCGGCTACGGCCTGAATGCCTCCGGACTGGCAGCAAATGCCGTGGAGAGCATTCCCTTCGGCCAGTTCTCGCCGTTGCTCATCCTCCTGATGGGCGGTGCCATCTGCTACCTGCTGTCGAACTTCATCAGCAACTCTGCTACGGCAGCCCTACTGATGCCGATCCTGGCCATCGTCTGCGGAGCCATGGGTGACAAACTCGACCCCATCGGCGGCACGTCAACCGTCCTGATCGGCGTGGCCATCGCTGCCTCATCGGCCATGATCCTGCCCATCTCTACGCCGCCGAACGCACTGGCCTTCGCCACTGGCTATGTCAAGCAGAACGACATGGCAAAGATGGGTGTCGTCATGGGCGTCATATCCATGGTGCTCGGCTTCGGCCTTGTCTATCTGATGGGCACGCTGCACGTCATTTAAGACATTAACGACTACGAATTTCGCGAATTTCGCGAAATTCGTAGTTTTATATTCCCTCTATTTCTTATCAGCAATCCTTCTGAAACTCTGCAGTTTCTCACCATAGCAGAGATCGCCACAGTCGCCGAACCCAGGTACGATATACTTGTGCTCGTTCATCCCCTGATCAACGGCGGCACACCAGATGGTAGAGCCTTCGGGCAGCACCTCCTTTACGACCTCAATACCTTCGGGGGCAGCAATCACACAGCACACATGGATCTTCTTTGGCTTACCCGACTCCAACAATGACTCTAATGCCGCTGCCAGACTGCCGCCCGTGGCCAGCATCGGGTCAACCAGCAGGAGCGTCTTGTTCTTCACGCTCTGCGTAGCGATGTATTCCGTATGCACGCCCACCTCGGTATGCTCACGATTGATATACATGCGGAAAGCCGAGACGAAGCCATTATCTGCCTTGTCGAACACATTGAGGAAGCCCTCGTGGAAGGGCAGCCCGGCACGGAGCACGGTGGCGACCACCATATCTTCCTTTGGCAAGGGGATATCAATGGTACCCAGAGGCGTCGTGATCGTCTTGGGCTTGTACTCAAGGGTCTTCGACACTTCATACGCCATTAACTCGCCGATGCGCGTGATGTTATGACGGAACAGTAAACGGTTCTTCTGGTAATTCTTGTCGCGCAACTCCGACATGTACAGGTTGATGATCGAGTTGCTCTTGCTGAAATCTATTACTTCCATGATGTGATTGTTTTTAGGATTTAAATTTTGATACAAAAGTAGATAAAATCCGCCAGTATCAACATAGATTCTGCCCAAAAACCGTCGTAATTAACTTTTATTTCATTAATCCTGCCAGAATTTTACATGATAACACTGCATTTTCCGTCCAAATCTTTTCAATATTCCCATATTTTTCGTAATTTTGCCATCAAAATAGAATCATTATGAAAGAATTCAGCCGACAAGCCTCAACCCGCTTAGCCATGATCATAGCGGTTGCCCTCATGACAGTGACTCAAGTAAGCGCCAGGACACTGGAGCGCAAGCAACTGTTCGACGCCGGGTGGCAATTTGCCCTCAACGACAGTACCAAATGGCGAGCCGTCAATCTTCCCCATGACTGGAGCATCGAGGGAGCGTTCGACAAGGATGCCCCCGCAGGCAACGACGGTGCCTACCTGCCTACAGGCAAGGGATGGTACCGCAAGACGCTCTTATTAGACAAAGCCTACAAGGACAAGACGCTACGCCTCTATTTCGAGGGCGTCTATATGAATGCCGAGATATACGTCAATGGCCAGAAAGCCGGTGGTCACCCATACGGCTACTCCTCCTTCTTCGTCGATATCACGCCATACGTGGTGACGGGCAAGAACGAGATAGAGGTGCGCGTAGATAACTCCAAGCAGAAGAACTGCCGCTGGTATAGTGGCTCGGGCATCTACCGCCACGTGTGGCTCCTCACCACGGGGAAGCGCTATATCGACGAGTGGAGCGTCAGCGTGGCGACACCTGACATCCACACCGTGAACCTGTCGGCTGACGTGGTGATGGAGGACGGACAGCGGAAAGCCATCCAGAAGACCCTGCATGTGGAGAATCCCCGCCTATGGTCGCCCGAAGACCCGTACCTCTATGAGACGACCCTGGAGGCCGAGGGCGACATGCTGCCCGTGACCTACGGCATCCGCACCATCGACTATTCGGCAGAGAAAGGGCTCATCCTCAACGGCAAGCCATTGAAGTTGAACGGTGCCTGCGTGCATCACGACAACGGTATCTTAGGTGCCGCAGCCTACGATGCCGCCGAATACCGTAAGGTACGCCTGATGAAAGAGGCAGGCTTTAACGCCCTGCGCACCTCTCACAACCCTCCTTCAGAGACCTTCCTGAAGGCGTGCGACGAACTGGGCCTGTTGGTCATCGACGAGGTCTTTGACGGCTGGCGCGAGAAGAAGAACGACAATATCTACGACTACTCCACGCTCTTCGACCAGTGGTGGCAGCAAGACATCGACGCGATGGTGCTGCGCGACCGGCTGCACCCCAGCATCTTCTGCTGGAGCACAGGCAACGAAGTGATTGAGCGCAAGCATATCGGTATCATCAAGACGGCCCGCCAGTTGGCTACACGCATCCGCAGCCTCGACCCGCAGCATCGGCCCGTCACGTCGGCCCTGGCAGCGTGGGACCGCGACTGGGACATCTACGACCCGCTGGCTGCCGAGCACGACATCGTGGGCTACAACTACCTGATATTCCTCGCAGAGAGCGACCATCAGCGCGTGCCGGAGCGGGTGATGATGCAGACGGAGAGTTATCCCCGCGATGCCTGGAAGAACTACCGTGCAGCAATGGACCACACCTATATCCTCGGTGATTTCGTATGGACAGGTCTCGACTATCTCGGTGAGTCGGGCATCGGGCGCTATTACTACGAGGGAGAAGTGCCCGGCGAGTCGTGGGAGCGTCCGCTCTTCCCCTGGCATGCCGCCTATTGCGGCGACGTCGATCTGACAGGACTGCGCAAGCCCATCAGCCACTATCGCTCAATGCTCTGGAATCAGGATGGAGAACAACTCTATATGGCCGTGCGTGAGCCCGACGGCTATTATGGCAAGGTAAAGACCTCGATGTGGAGCACATGGCCGACCACTGAGAACTGGAACTGGCCCGGATGGGAAGGGAAAGACATTGAAGTGGAGGTATGCTCGCGCTACGAGAAGGTACGCCTTTACCTGAACGATGCCCTCATCGGCGAGCAGCCTGTCTCCGAGTGCAAGACCGTCTTCACACTACCCTATCAGCCTGGTAAGTTGCGCGCCGAGGGCATCTCCGGCGGCACGGTGAAGGAGACAGTCACCCTGCGCTCTGCCGGGGAGACAACGACGCTACGGCTGACGGCAGACAAGCCGTCGATGAAGGCTGACGGTCAGGACCTGGTGTTTATCACCGTCGAACTACAGGATGCTGACGGCATATTGAACGCAGCGAATGACATTGAACTGACAGCCACCGTGAAAGGTACTGCTTCACTGGTCGCATTTGGAAATGCGGATATCAAGGACTGCGGTTCCTATATAGACAGCGTGCACAAGACCTGGAAAGGACGCGCCCTCCTGGTGCTCAGGAATAACGGTAAGAAAGGGCCCGTCAGCGTCACCGTCAGCGGTCAAGGGAAATCATCGCTCACAGGAAAGATTACTATACGATAAATAAACCAACTACCAAATGAAAAAACTACTAATTTGTTTCAGTCTGCTCATCGCATACACAGGAGCATCAGCCCAACGGTCGGTGAGTTCCCTGAACCTCGACTGGGCTTTCCATCTCGGTGATGCAGCCTCCATGCAGGGCGACTTCACCCATGGTACCGAGTATTTCACCTATCGCGCCAAGGCCGTCGGCCAGAACAAGGGGCCGGCATCCGTGGAATTTGACGACAAGGACTGGACGCGCGTCAATCTGCCCCACGACTGGGTCGTCGATCTGCCTTACCACGGCAAGGCGAGTCATTCCCATGGCTATAAGCAGGTCGGATGGCAATACCCTCAGAACTCCATCGGCTGGTATCGCAGGCACTTTACCGTTGACAAGGAGGATGAAGGCAAGGCCGTCAGCATCCGCTTTGACGGTATCTTCCGGAATGCGCAGGTGTTCTGCAACGGTTTCTACCTGGGGACAGAGCCCAGCGGCTATGCCTCGCAGGAATACAATGTGTCGGAATACCTGAACTACGGAGGCGACAACATCATTGCCGTGCGCTGTGATGCCACGACCGAAGAAGGGTGGTATTACGAGGGAGCAGGCATCTACCGCGACACCTGGCTCATCAAGAAGGATGCACGCCACAAGATCGACAATGTGTTTTACACCTGGAAGGACGGGAAACTCACCGTCAAGGTTGAAGCCACCTGCGACTACCGCAATACCCTGCTCGACCACCAAGGGAACATCGTGGCTCAAGGCAAAGAGACGCTCTCTATCAGCCAGCCTCATCTTTGGAGCATCACTGACCCCTATCTCTATACGCTGAAGACCGAGACTTCCGGCGGCGAGGATGCCGTCTGCACGAAGGTAGGACTGCGCACGCTGACCTTCGATGCCAAGGAGGGTGTGCTTTTGAATGGACAGCCATTCAAGTTCAAGGGCGTCGATCTGCACCTCGACCATGCGGGCGTTGGCGTAGCCGTCAGCAAAGCGCTCTGGATATACCGGATCAACAAACTCCGCGAGATCGGCGTCAATGCCATCCGCTGGTCGCACAACCCCGCCTCTGACGTGGCCCTCGACGTGTGTGACTCCTTAGGCATCCTCTGCATTGACGAGAACAGGCTGATGGGTACCAACCAGGAGCACTTCGACCTGCTGAGAAGGATGATCGTGGACCACAGGAACCACCCGTCGGTAGCCCTCTGGAGCATCGGCAACGAAGAGTGGTGGATAGAGGGCAATGACAAGGGAGAGAAGATAGCCCGCACGATGATCGACTATGCCCGCACCATCGACGACTCCCGTCTCTACACCTACGGTTGCAGCGGTGGTTTCGGTATTGTGAAGCAGGTGGATATCCATGGTTACAACTATATCATCCAGAACGACGTCGATAATCGCCACAAGGCATATCCCGACTGGGTTGTCGTTGGTACAGAAGAGACAAGCGGCTGCGGCACGCGCAATGTCTATCAGACCGATTCCATCAAGGGATGGATGAAGAGCATCAACATGGCAGGTGAGGAGCGCTCCAAGTGGGAGAAGAACGTCATCGAGCGCGGATGGAAGTTCTACCGTGATAACATCTGGGCAGGCGGTGTGTTCTGGTGGACGGGCATAGACTACCGTGGAGAGCCCAACCCGATGGTATGGCCCGCCACAGGCAGCCAGTTCGGCATCCTCGACTACTGTTGTTTCCCAAAGGACGAAGCCTATTACCTCAAGGCCGCATGGACGGACCAGCCTGTGCTGCATATATTCCCGCACTGGAACCTCAAGGGGCAGGAAGGACAACAAGTGGAAGTGTGGGCTTACACCAATATGGACGAGGTGGAACTGGTGCAAGACGGTAAATCGCTCGGTCGGCAGAAAGCCGACAAGGACAGCCACCTCGTATGGAATACGACGTACCGCCCGGGACGACTCGTGGCATACGGCTATAAGAACGGCAAGAGAGTCATCACGGAACGTGTAGAGACCACCGGACCAGCGGAGAAGATGACGATCGATACCAGTAAGAGTACCCTGCAACCAGACGGCCAGGACATCGTTGTCGTTGACATTACCCTCAAGGACAAGAAAGGCCGTTATGTGCCAGATGCCTGCAACCCGCTCCAAGTATCCGTCAGCGGTCCGGCCGAGATATTAGGCTGGGGAAACGGTGATCCGGGCTTCAAGACCGACGAGCGTCCGCAAGGCAATGACAGGAGACACGCTACACTCAAGGCCTTCATGGGCAATGCACAGGTGATCGTGCGCGGAGTCAACGGGGAGGCGAACACCCCGGTCATCGTCACCGTCAACCTCGATAATGGCAGCATGGCATCCGCCACCTTCCAGCCTAACAACTAATAACGCTTTTTACAATGAGAGATATGTTTCGTTCATGGCCAGGACAGGGAGTCAGAATCTGCCTGCTGAGCCTGGTAGCGGTGTGCCTGCTGACGGCCTGCAGCAAGCGGGAACCCAGATATGTGATCGGCGTTTCCCAGTGTTCGGCAGACATCTGGCGCGAGAAGCAGAATGCCGAACTGCGCATGGACACCTACTTCCAAGATGGCGTGGAACTGCGCTTTGCTTCAGCCTACGACAGTGACGAACGGCAAATAGAACAGATCGACAGTCTCATCGCCTCTGGCATCGACCTGCTCATTGTGGCTCCCAACCAAGTGGCCACCATCTCACCGGCCATTGACCGTGCATACGACCAAGGTATCCCCGTCATCGTGTTTGAGCGAAAGACGAACTCCAAGAAATATACCGCATTCATGGGAGCCGACAACCATGAGATGGGGCGCCTCATGGGCGAATACATCGCCTCACGCCTTAATGGACATGGCAAGGTGCTGCAGATCATGGGTCTGAAAGGCTCGTCGCCTGCCATCGACCGTGACAAAGGATTCAAGGAGGCCATTAGCCATTACCCGCAGATTACACTCGTAGCAACGCTCCAGGGCGACTGGACGCAACAGAGTGCCTACGACGCCATCAAGGCCTTCAAGGGAGACCTCAGCGATATCGACTTCGTGTTCGGCCAGAACGACCGCATGGCCCTCGGTGCCCGTCAGGCACTTAAAGAGAAAGGAATAGAGTCCAAATTCTGCGGCATCGACGGACTGCCTGGTGAGGGCGGTGGTATCGCCTGTGTGCGCGACTCTATCCTCGAGGCCAGTTACCTCTACCCGACACACGGAGACCAACTGCTGCAATTGGCAGTCGATATCCTCGACGGCAAGCCCTACGAGAAGGAGATCCAACTGAAATCTGCCATTGTGACGGCCGACAACGCCAATGTGCTCCTGCTACAGAACGAGGAGATGCGGCGCCAGTCGCAGTACCTCGATGAACTGCACAAAATGGCAGACTCGTATCTGGAGCAACTCGGATTACAGCGCACCATCACCTTCCTCGCCATTGGCTTCATTGTACTGCTCCTGGCGGTCATCGTCAGTATCTATCTCTATTTCCTGCAACGGGCACGTATCCATCAGGAACGTACCAAGATGGAACGCGAGCAACTGGACTTCTACACACAGGTGAGCCATGAACTGCGCACTCCGCTAACACTGATAGAAGGTCCGCTGTCACAACTGAGCGAGACCAAAGAGATCAGGGAGGCAGGTGCTGAGACGTCAGGACTGTTCGCCATCCTGAGACGGAACGCCCACCAGTTGACGGAACTGATCAACAAGATGCTGAACATGCAGACGACCGGGAACATCGATGACCTGTCGGCAAGCCAGCAGGATGTCTCTCCCATAGAGACCACAGGACATGGGGCAACGAGCGCGCTGGAAGAACCTACTGATGCTGCAACAGTGCTGATCGTCGATGACAATGCCGACATCCGGGCCTATCTGCGCACCATCCTGCAAAACCATTACCAGATCAATGAGGCTGCTGACGGACAGCAGGGACTGACCCTTGCCAACGAGATCGTACCTGACCTGATTGTCAGCGATGTGATGATGCCCGTGATGAACGGCCTGGAGTTTTGCCAGCGTGTCAAGGGAGGGACGGCTACCAGTCATATCCCCGTGATCCTGCTGACGGCTCGCGCCCTCGGGCAACAGCAGATAGAAGGCTATGAGAGTGGGGCTGATGCCTATATCACCAAGCCATTCTCGGCCGAGGTGCTGTTGGCCCGTATTGACAACCTGCTGAAAAGCCGGAGACAGTTGAAGAACCTCTTCGCAAAGTTGGACGACGCCTCCCCCAAGCCCAAGTCTCAGGAACAGCCACAGGCGACGGTCCCACTACAAAAGGAGGACAGTTTCCTGATTAAGTTCCGTGGTTTCATAGAAAGCAACCTGTCAGACAGTGACCTGAACGTGGAGACGATCGGTGCAGAACTTGGACTCTCGCGCGTGCAACTATATAGAAAGGTGAAAGCCCTCACAGGCCAGTCGCCAGTGGAACTTCTCCGTTCCGCCCGTCTGCAGAAAGGCCGCCTGCTCCTGGAGACCACCGACAAGAACATCTCTGAGGTGGCATACGAGGTAGGCTTCACCGCTCCGAGTTACTTCACCAAGTGCTTCAAGGACGAGTTTGGCATCAGCCCCTCCGACCTTGAGGTCCAATGATATCCACTATCTCTGACAAAAACAGCAATTTTTGAGGCATGAACGATTTTTGCCTATATTTGAAACATTATTTAAAGGCTAAAGACCAGAATGTTCGTATCTTTGCACCCAGAAAGAGATTTCTATTTCATTTAGGTTTTTAGTTAGTAGTTAGTTGGTTATGTAAGGCACGATTCTGGCGAGAATCGTGCCCTTATTATTTCCCCGGCACAAATCCGACATCCAACAAAAAACGTTCAATTCCTATCAAATTTGATTCATTGCAACAAATTTATATTCTGATGAACGATTTTTTATGCGCCATGAAACAATCCTTGAGTAATTTTGCAGCAGATTTTAATTCACAAAAGTACTAACCAATTTAAATTCAACAAATGGAACAACTAAAAAGAGCGTTACTCAGTTTCGGTCTCTTACTGACAAGTACATTATTGTACGCGCAGGCAGAGATTAGCGGTACCGTGCTCGATCCGACGGGTGAGACAGTGATTGGTGCCACGGTGATGGAGAAGGGAACGTCGAATGGCACGGTGACCGATTTCGACGGAAACTTCAAATTGAAAGTGGAGGCAGGCAAGACCCTTGTCATCTCCTACATCGGATTTATGACACAGGAGGTACCTGCAGCAGACGGCATGACTGTGACTCTGCAGGACGACCAATTAGCACTGCAGGAGGTAGTGGTCACTGGTTATACCACCCAGCGCAAGGCCGACCTGACAGGTGCCGTCAGTGTGGTCAGCGTCAGTGAACTGGCAAAGCAGAACGAGAACAACCCGATGAAGGCTCTGCAAGGTCGTGTGCCTGGCATGAACATCACTGCCGACGGTAATCCCTCTGGTGCTGCCACCGTACGTATCCGTGGTGTCGGAACACTTAATGACAACGATCCTCTTTACATCATCGACGGTGTGCCGACAAAGGCCGGCATGCATGAACTGAACGGTAACGATATCGAGTCTATCCAGGTATTGAAGGATGCCGCATCAGCCTCCATCTATGGTAGCCGTGCCGCTAATGGTGTGATTATCATTACCACCAAGAAGGGCAAGGACGGGAAGGTGAAAGTGAACTTCGACGGCAGCATCGCCGCTTCGTTCTATACCAACAAGATTGAGACGATGAATGCCAGCGAGTGGGGACGTGCCTACTGGCAGGCTTCTGTCAATGACGGCGTCGATCCTAACAATAACAACCTGGGCTACAACTTCGATTGGACATACGATGCCCAAGGCCGTCCCGTGCTGAACAGGCTGACGTTGAACATGTTCCTCGATGACAACGCCTCTGTTCGTGCTGGCGACACAGACTGGTTTAAAGAGATTACCCGCACAGGTGTCGTACAGCAGTACAACGTCTCTGTCAGCAACGGCTCTGAGAAAGGCAGTTCTTTCTTCTCAATGGGCTACTACAACAATTTGGGTACCATCAAGGACTCCCAGTTTAGCCGCCTGTCTGCACGTGCCAACGCCGACTACAAGTTGTTTGACGGCAAAGTAGTCATCGGTGAGAACTTCACGATGAACCGCACGAAGGGTGTGGATGCACCTGGCGGAATCCTGGAGAATGCCCTTGAGTTTAACCCCAACTTTCCCATCTATGCAGAGAACGGTGAGTTTGCTCAGGCTCTTGGTGCTTACTCTGAGCGTGAGAATCCACTCAGTCTCCTCTTTAATAACAAAGATAACGAATATACCCAGTGGCGTTCATTCGGTGACGTTCATCTGAGCATCACCCCGTTTAAGAACTTTATGGTTCGCACCACTTTAGGTATGGACTATACACAGAAAGAACAGCGCTTCTTCACCTACCCCATCGCCAATGGTAAGGTGATGCGAACAGAGTCGGCCGTGGAGAGCAAGCAGGAGCACTGGATGCGCTGGATGTGGAATGCCATTGCAACCTACAACTTTGAAAAGGGCAATCATCGAGGTGATGCCATGGTAGGTATTGAGGTGAACCGCCAGGACTATAAGTGGAATAGTTCCAAGCGCTACGAACTAGCCATTCTCAACACAGACTACATGTGGCCGTCGGCCGGTGCAGGCCGCCAGTTGGCAGAAGGTGCTGGTGACGGTTTCTCACTGCTCTCTTTCTTTGGTAAGGTAAACTATACATACGCCGACAAGTACATGGGTAGCGTGACAATACGCCGCGACGGTTCCAGCCGCTTCGGTTCCAACAACCAGTACGGTATCTTCCCATCTATCTCTCTGGGTTGGCGTCTTTCACAGGAGAAATTCATGCAGAAGACCAGCAGTTGGCTTGACGACATGAAGTTACGCTACTCCTGGGGACAGACTGGTAACCAGGAAATCTCAAACACTGCTCGATACACCCTTTACCAGTCGGTCGTGTCAACAGGACTTTGGGGCAGTGGTCAGGCTGGTTCATCATACGACATCACAGGTTCTAACGGTGGCTATGCTCTCGATAACGGCTACGTGCGCTCACAGCGTGGCAACGACGACATCAAGTGGGAGACCACCACTCAGCATAACGTCGGCCTCGATTTTGCCATCTTGCGCAGTTCCGTCTATGGCAGTTTCGACTGGTTCCATAAGACGACTAAGGATATTCTATTGCCAATGGATGGTATTGCCGCCATGGGTGAAGGGGCTACGAAGTGGATCAATGCCGGAGAAATGAAGAACACTGGTTGGGAACTTTCCGTAGGCTATCGTAGCAAGACAGAATACGGACTATCGTGGGACATCACTGGCAACATCAGCCAATACAGGAATGAGATTACCAAATTGCCCGAGACTGTCGCCGCCAAGGGAACCTTCGGTGGTAATGGTGTGAAAAGCGTCGTTGGTCACCCGATGGGGGCCCAAGTGGGCTATCTCGCTGATGGCATCTTCAAGACACAGGAAGAGATTGACAACCATGCTACTCAGGAAGGGGCAGGCTTAGGTCGCATCCGTTACAAGGACTTGAACGGTGACGGTCGTATCACTGAAGCCGACCAGGACTGGATCTACGATCCCACACCCGACTTCACTTGGGGCCTGAACGTTTATTTACAATATAAGAACTGGGATTTCACCATGTTCTGGCAAGGGGTGCAGGGTGTCGATGTTGACTGTCGAGGCTACAAGTCGCAGACTGACTTCTGGGCAAACTCAAACATCAACGTACCCTATCTGAACAAGGGTATCCGCGCTCTTGACGCCTGGAGTCCCAACAACCCTGGCAGCGATATCCCCGCCCTGACCACTTCTGACACCAACAATGAAGGTCGCGTTTCCTCTTACTATATTGAGAATGGTTCGTACCTCAAACTTCGCACCATCCAACTGGGTTACAACCTGCCCGATGACATCTCAAAGAAGATCTACATGGAGCGCATCCGATTTTATCTCTCTGCACAGAACCTGCTGACCATCAAGAGCAGTAAGTTCTCTGGTGCAGACCCAGAGAATCCGGGCTTTAACTATCCCATTCCTCTTAACATGACTTTCGGACTTAATGTATCATTCTAATTAAAGTTAAGAATTATGATTACCAAGATAAACAAAATACTTTGCGCTGGTCTCCTCTGCTGTGGCTTAACCACATCGTTAATGTCCTGCAGTAACTTCCTTGACGAGCAGGTGCCACAAGCAACACTGACGCAGGATGAGGTTAAGGATCCCAAGTATATCGACAATATTCTCATCTCTGCTTATGCAGGCCTCCTCTCCATTGAGGACATGAATGCCTCATTTTCCCTTTGGAATTACGATACCCGCTCAGACGATGCCTACGTAGGGGGATCAGACTTTTCAGACGGAGAACCATTCCACCGCCTGGAAATGGGCGTCGGTGTATTGACGACCGACTGGCCATTCTCATCTATCTGGACAAAGATGTACAATTACCTGTCGCGAGTAAGTCTCTCGCTCGACGTGCTGGCTACTGCCGATCAAGAAAGCACGGTCATACAGCAGCGTACAGCCGAAATGAAATTCCTTCGTGCCTATGGACACTTCCAGTTGAAGCGCCTGTTCAAGAAGATTCCTTTCGTCAACAAGTATAACATGGAGGAGGAGGACTACAACAACCTCTCGAACACGGAGTACAACAATGATGAAGGATGGCAACAAATCATTAACGACCTGGAAGATGCCTACGCCGTACTACCCGTTACCCAGGCCGACAAGGGGCGTCCCACAAAGGCTGCCGCTGCCGCCTTCCTGGCAAAAGCATATCTCTACAAGGCATATCACCAGGATGATGACAATACCAATCAGGTGACAAGTATCAGTGAGGCCGATCTGCAGAAAGTTGTAGAATACACTGAGGCTTCTCTCTATACGAACTACGGACTGGAGAGCGATTTGCACAACAACTTCCGCCCAGAGGAACAGTATGAGAATGGCAAGGAGTCCATCTGGGCCATACAGTATTCCAAAAACGACGGTACTGTCTATGGCAACCTGAATTTCGCCAATCGTCTGATTGTCCCTTGTATCCCCAAGGTACACGACTCTGGCAACGACTTCTATAAGCCCTCGCACAACTTGGTAGATGCCTATCGCACCAACAGCGATGGCCTGCCCCTGCTCAAAGACTTCGCATCTGTTGACTATACCGTTGGCTCAAATCAGACTGTTGATCCGCGCCTCTTCGTTACCGTAGGTGTACCAGGCACTCCATATATGTTCAATACTGACTTCATGATGGCCGAGACCAACACCTGGAGCCGTGGCGGAGGTACTTACGGCTACTTTGTATCACTGAAGCAGAACGTTGACCCTGCACTTACCAACACCTACCTCTTCGACTGCGACAACCAGTGGGCCTCATCGATGAACCGTATCGTGTTCCGTTATGCCGACGTACTATTGATGCGCGCTGAGGCTCTGGCTCAACTCGGTCGTACTTCCGATGCCATTGCACTTGTCAATCAGGTACGCGAACGTGCCGCCGGCATGATGACCAACAGCATCGTTTCCGGCTATCCCAACAAGTATGGTGTACGCTACGCAGTAGGCAAATACAGCGGTAGTTACTCAAAGGATGAGACTATGGAGATTGTCAAGATGGAGCGCCGTCTGGAACTGGCCATGGAGGCAGAACGTTTCTTCGACCTCGTGCGCTGGGGTGATGCCGCTACTGTCATTAACAAATACTACACCGACGAGAGCCGTACCATGAATTTCCTCAGTGGTTCTTCATTCACGGCCGACAAGAACGAGTACCTGCCTGTTCCTTACGAGCAGATGGCAGCCTCTAACGGGCACTACACGCAGAACTGTGGCAACTGGTAGAGACATGTTAAGAATTAAGAGTTAAGAATTAAGAGTTAAGAGTTATGATTACAAAGATATTTAGATTATTCTGTGCAGGTTTCTTAGGCTGCTTCATCAGTGCAGCGATGACCGCCTGCAGCGATGACCACACGGGCAGCATCAATGTAGGTGGCTCATGTCTCGTCGAGGAATTTGTGCTCAATGGGCAATATCCTGCCACCATCAGTACCGAGAAGCGGCTGGTGAAGGTTAAGGTGCCTGCAGATTTCAATCAAAAGGATAACATGGAGGTGACCGCCATGAAGATTTCCGACGGTGCCATGTCAAACATCAAAGTGGGCGACCATATCAACCTCGATGCCGACAAGACGCTCCATATCTCCAATGGTGACCTGGTGATGGACTATCAGGTAGCAGTACGCAATGATGAGGCAAAGATGACCCTCTTCCTACTGGAAGGTGTTAAGGGTGCCATCAATCAGGATGAAAAGACCGTCACCGTCTCCGTAATGGCTAACAGTGGCATCGATCTTGCCAACGCCACTTTCGAGGTGGAATGTAGCGAAGATGCCACATGCAGCCCTGCCAGTGGCACGAAGGGCAATTTCACCGAGCCCTTCCAGATTACGCTGACAGACAATACTGCCACAACTACCTACACCGTCTATGTTACCCTCATAGAAGATCCTGTGGCCCTCTTCGTAGGTGAGGCTGAGAATGTCGAACTGCTCAATGACGAGGAGAAGGCTGCCGCAAAGTGGCTGACGGGCAACATCTCCGGCTCTGCCTATGCTTCATGGGCCGATGTCGCCAGTGGTGCCATCTCTCTTGACCGCTGTCGTCTCATCTTCTACCACCGCCACAGCCCGTCGCCAGGTACTTACAATGGCTTTGCCGATGCAGAGACAGAGGCAATGGCTGCCTTGCCACGCATGAAGGAGTTTTGGAAAAATGGAGGTGCCTTCGTACTGAGCCGCTCGGCCGTCAACTACGCCATCGCACTGGGTGCCATGCCTGAGGATGCCTATCCCAACAATGTCTGGGGTGGCGGAGGCGGCGAAGGCTCCGACCTCATGGGCGACGATCCCTGGCATTTCTATGCCTACGACATTACCCACCCCTTATGGAAAGGGCTGAAGACTTATCCAGGTGCAGCAGAGAATGCCATCTACACGCTCGATAACGGCTATACCATCTGTAACACCACGTCGCAGTATGGATTCTGGGGCGAATATGAAGGTGGTAAGGATGCCTTCGAAGCCAAGACCGGTGGTCGCGCACTCGGTGGCGACAACAGTGTATCGTCATGGGAACTGAAAGCAGCCAATGGCGAGTTCGGCAAGGGCGGCATCATCTGCTTCGGCTCAGGTCTCTTCGACTGGAATTCTCCAACGTCGTACATATCAAATTACCACGATAACATGGGTACTATCATGCTCAATGCCCTCAACTACATCGGAGCAGAATAGGAGTTAAGTAGTTTTCATATAAACAATCTAAACAATAACAGGATATGACTTACAACAAGAAATATATGTATGCGATGGCATGTGCACTTCTATGTGCAACTATGACAACGGCCTGCTCCGACGACGGCACCACCGGTGATCCCGCCAAGGACTGGTCCAGCACTACTGAGCGTTTCGTGCCCACCGACGAGACGGGGTTCTCCACTTACTACACGCCTGCCATCGGGCGTGTAGGAGACCCTATGCCGTTCTACGACACAAAGGCTGGTTCTTTCCGTGTACTCTATCTACAAGAATATACCAACAACCAGGCTTACCGCTACCACCCCATCTGGGCCGTGGAGACTTCTGATGGCTGCAACTACGAGTCACTGGGTGAGGTACTGCCCGTCGGCTCTAACGACTATCAGCAGGATGCCGCCCTCGGTACCGGTTGCTGCTACTATAACGAGCAGGATGGTCTCTATTATATCTATTACACAGGCCATAACCCCAACAGCAAATACACCGAGGCGGTAATGCGCGCCACGTCATCAGACTTCAAGACATGGACGAAAGACATGCTCTGGCAACTCAACGGCCCCGACTTCGGCTATTCCAGCGTTGATTTCCGCGACCCACAGATCTTCCAGACCGAAGATGGCCTCTATCACATGGTCATCGCCACCCGTCCAGAGTGGGGCGGCGACCCGAAGTTTGGCGAGTTCACCTCTTCAGACCTGAAGAACTGGCAGCATGCAGGCATGTTCAATATGATCTGGGACCGCATGCTGGAGTGTCCCGACATCTTCAAGATGGGCAACTACTGGTATCTCGTCTATAGCGAATCCTACAAGACCTCCTGGAGCCGCAAGGTGAAGTACATGATGGCTCCAACCTTCGAGGCTCTGAAGGAGTGCTTCAATGATCCCGGTGCCAACTGGCCACAAGACGGTCATGAGGGCGTGCTCGACAGCCGTGCCTTCTATGCTGGCAAGACAGCCTCCAACGGCACGGACCGCTACATCTGGGGCTGGTGTCCCTTCCGCTCGGGCGGTGACATCGACGAGATGAATGTCAGCGTGGGCGGTGGCGACGGCAACGAGCCTAACTGGTCGGGGGCTCTTGTCTGCCACAAGATCATCCAGCACGCCGACGGCACACTGACACTCGGAGCCGTTCCCGCCATGGCAGCCAAATACACACAGCAGCAGTCTGCCGACGTGAAGGCATCCCAAGGCTATTCCAACGGTTCGCTTAGCGGCGACGGGGCCTACGTGCTCTACAATCGTCTGGGAACCAGCAATCACATATCCTTCACCGTACAGACCTCCAACAACTGGGATAAGTTCGGTATCAGTTTCGTTCGCGGCTCTGACTCAGACAAGTATTATACGATGGTTGTCAATCCTGAGGACGAGAACCACCGTAAGATTAACTTTGAGCAGGAAGGTTCCGCAGGTCAGGGCTTCGTCGATGGTATTGACGGCTACTGGTTCGAACGTCCGACAGACAACACCTACAAGATTGACATCTATACCGATAATTCTGTCCTTGTGATGTACATCAACGACAATGTGTGCTATACCCAGCGTATCTACGGCATTCAGAAAAACTGCTGGAGCATCAATAACTATGGTGGCAGTATCACTATAAGCGATGTCAAAGTTTGTCAACAATAAGAAAGTAGCCTGATAAACATATAGCACCCTGCGGCCAAAATCGTCCATTGCACGAAAAAATGTTGCAATGGACGGTTTTTGTCAGCACATGATTATCTTTCAGCCGCCGAGCGACTTGTAGATTTCCTGAGACCATCTTGTTCCTTCCGCTTATCTTTGCCTACTGGACGATGGCGGCTGCTGGTGAAGATACTCTTGCTGATCATATTGATGTGGATTCCCAATGTCGTTGGTGATATACCGAATCTGGGACTGCTCATCGCCGCCAATATCATCCCGGACATCAGTTACAAATACATGTACGGGTTGAACATTGTGCTTATCAAAGTTAATTAACAATCGAAACGCCACAAAATCGTTTCATTGCTCGCAAAAATGTTGCAGTGAACGATTTTTGTTAGCAAATGAAACATTATTTATCGTATATTCTTAAATAATACTTGTATCTTTGCAGCAGAATTGATAATTAAAAACTGATAAACAATGAGAAAACTGATTGTACTTTTTACGACTCTTGCACTGTCGCTTACAGGAGCCACAGCACAGGACAAGCCACAGGTGTTAGGAAAAAGCCACGCCATGCAGCGCGTGGAGGTAAAGAGCCATTATCTGCTGTTGCCCGTTCAGGAGCGCGAGGAGATTGCAACCGTCAAGGTACTGGCAGACAACCAGCAGGTAAAGAAACTGAATATCCGTCTGGCCGTCGATAAGGTGGATTACTTTGTACCACTGGACATCCAGCGCTTTGGTGCCAGCGACCTGCAGTTGGATATCTTTTTCCACGGTGACCGCCGTTTCACAGGTGCCATGAAGGACTTCCTCTGCTGGAAGGAGATGAAGCAGAGCGACACCTTCGACACTGCCAACCGCGAGAAGTTCCGTCCCGCCTATCACCATACCCCTGTCTATGGCTGGATGAACGACCCCAACGGCATGTTCTATAAGGATGGTGTCTATCACCTCTATTACCAGTGGAACCCCTACGGATCGATGTGGGAGAACATGACATGGGGACACTCCACCTCCAAGGACCTGATCCACTGGGAGGCCCAGCCCACAGCCATCGAGCCCGATGCCCTGGGTGATATCTTCAGTGGTTCGTGCGTGGTGGATAAGAAGAACGACAGAGTCGTGGCCTTCTACACCTCTGCCGGTGAGCGCGCCCAGATCCAGTCGATGGCCATCTCCACCGACAACGGACAGACCTTCAAGAAATATAAGGGCAACCCCGTACTGGTGAGCAAGGAGCCCGACTTCCGCGATCCGAAGTGTTTCTGGAACCCAGAGATCCAGAAATGGAACATGATCCTTGCTGTCGGACAAGAGATGCGCATCTACTCCAGCAAAGACCTGACGGACTGGACCTATGAGAGTTCCTTTGGCATTTCTGCCGATAAAGTGACGGGAGACGTGACGGAACTGGGTTGCCACGACGGTGTATGGGAATGCCCCGACCTGATGAAACTTCAGGTACGCGGTACTGACAAGCAGAAGTGGATGCTCATCTGCAACATCAACCCTGGTGGTCCCTTCGGCGGTTCTGCCACCCAGTACTTCATCGGCGACTTCGACGGTCATAAGTTCACCTGCGACCATAAGGACACCCGCTGGATGGACTACGGTAAGGACCACTATGCAACGGTTACCTTCGACAATGCCCCCGACGGTCGTAAGATCGCTCTGGCCTGGATGTCGAACTGGCAGTACGCCAACCAGACCCCCACGAAGCAGTTCCGCTCAGCCAACAGCGTACCCCGCGACCTCGACCTCTTCGAGTATAATGGTGAGATCTACTGTGGCGTCACCCCGTCACGTGAGTTGAATGCCATCCGCGGCAAGGCTGTCAGCAAATTGCCCCAGACCTGTGAGATCGTCGTCGATGTGAAAGGCAGCACGGAGATAGTACTCTCCAACGCCTTAGGCGAGCAGGTGGTGATGACCTACGACGCAGCAGAAAAGACCTTCGCCATGGATCGCACCCGCAGTTACGCCAGTTTCAGCGAGGCCTTCCCCTGTGTGACCGTCGCCCCGACATACGGTGACATCAAGCAACTCCGCATCTTCATCGACAAATGCAGCATCGAGGCCTTCGACGCTGAGGGCAAGATGGCCATGACCAACCTGGTATTCCCCAACGAGCCTTACAACACCCTGAAGGTGAAGGGGGGCAAGGCCACCATCTATGAAATTAAGAATTAGTAGTTAAGAATTAAGGATTATAACAATCATGAGTAAGACGACTAACAAACTTGCCCTCATCCCGGTGATGTTCTGCTTCTTCGCCATGGGCTTCGTCGATTTGGTGGGCATTGCATCCAACTATGTGAAGGAAGACCTCGGGCTCAACGACTCGACAGCCAACATCTTCCCCTCGCTCGTATTCTTCTGGTTCCTGATCTTCAGCGTGCCCACAGGTATGCTGATGAACAAGATTGGCCGTAAGAAGACCGTACTCCTCTCGCTGGTGGTGACTGTCGTGTCACTGTTCCTGCCGCTCTTCGGAGAGAACTTCCCGATCATGCTCTGCGCCTTCTCGCTGCTCGGCATCGGCAATGCCCTGATGCAGACTTCACTGAACCCACTGGTATCGACGGTAATGGGCGGCGGCAACCTCGCCTCGACACTGACCTTCGGCCAGTTCATCAAGGCCATCGCCTCGTTCCTCGCCCCCTATCTGGCCATGTGGGGTGCCACTCAGGTGATCCCCTCGTTTGGCTATGACTGGCGCGTGCTCTTCATGATCTACTTCGTGGTAGGCATCCTCGCCACCGTCCTGTTGGCCGTCACGCCTATCGACGAGCCTAAGATCGAGGGAAAGGCCTCTACTTTCGCAGAGTGCATCAAACTGCTGGGTACGCCCATCGTGCTGCTGTCGTTCTTCGGCATCATGTGTCATGTGGGTATCGACGTGGGTACGAACACCACGGCACCGAAAATCCTGATGGAGCGCCTGGGCATGACACTCAACGATGCTGCCTTTGCCACCAGCCTGTACTTCATCTTCCGTACCATCGGCTGTCTGACGGGTTCCTTCTTCCTCCGTGTGCTGCCTAATCGCACCTTCTTCATCATCAGTGTCGTGATGATGGCTCTCTCGATGTGCGGGCTCTTCATCGGTACGGAGAAATGGATACTCTACACCGCCATCGCCCTCGTAGGCTACGGCAACTCCAACATCTTCTCCATCTGCTTCGCACAGGCACTGACATCCATGCCCGACAAGCAGAACGAGGTCAGTGGCCTGATGATCATGGGTCTCTTCGGAGGCACCGTCTTCCCGCTGCTGATGGGCTTTGCCAGCGATGCCATCGGACAGGCTGGTGCCGTCATCGTGATGGCCATCGGCGTCGTCTATCTCTTCACTTATATTAATAAAGTTCATAATTCATAGTTCATAGTTCATAATTAATAGTTTATTGTATGAAAAGATATATCATAGGCCTCGGAGAGGCTCTCTGGGATGTACTTCCCGAAGGAAAGAAACTGGGTGGCGCACCTGCCAACTTTGCCTATCATGCAGGACAGTTCCTTGGCATGGACAATACTATTGCCGTCAGCGCGCTGGGTGAGGACAAACTGGCTGATGAGACAGAAGAAGCCATCAAGGAGCATAGTCTGAACTACCTGATGCCCCGTGTACCCTACCCGACGGGCACCGTACAGGTGACACTGACAGGCGACGGCATCCCCACATACGACATCAAGGAGAACGTGGCATGGGATAATATCCCCTTCACCGACGAGATGAAGGAGATTGCCAAGAACGCCCGTGCCGTCTGCTTCGGTTCACTGGCACAGCGCAACGTGGTATCCCGCGAGAACATCCACAAGTTCCTCGATGCCACACCCGAGGACTGTGTGAAGATCTTCGATATCAACCTGCGCCAGCAGTTCTATACCAAAGAGATTATCCAGGAATCTCTGAAGCGCTGTAACATTCTGAAAATCAACGACGAAGAACTGGTGCTCATAGGCCGCATGTTCGGCTATCCCGGCCTTGATATCGAGAACAAGTGCTGGCTGATCCTTGGCAAGTACAACCTCGACATGCTCGTGCTCACTTGCGGCACAAATGGTTCGTACGTGTTCACGCCTGGCCAGATGTCGTTCCAGGAGACCCCGAAGGTAGAGGTGGCCGATACCGTCGGTGCCGGCGACTCCTTCACGGGATCGTTCGTAGGCAGCATCCTCAATGGCAAGCCCGTGCCCGAGGCCCACAAGACGGCCGTACAGGTCAGTGCCTTCGTCTGCACCCAGAATGGAGCCATGCCCATAGTGCCCGACAGGCTCAAGGGCTAAGCACCTGGCACATTAATAATTGGCAAGTCGGAGTGGCAAAAGTGTCACTCCGGCATCATTTTTTAAATACTTTAACCTAAAAAGAATTGTGTGCGCGCAAATAATTCTTAATTCTTAATCCTTAATTCTTAATTTATTCGTATCTTTGCAGGCGATTTCAAATAACAAAGGATAATATTCATAACTTAAAAGAAGATTAGTAATATGGCAAAGTTAGATTTGACTCAGTATGGCATCACCGGTTCTACCGTGATTGCCCACAATCCATCGTATGAGTACCTCTTCGCAGAGGAGACAAAGGCTGGTCTCGAGGGTTACGACAAGGGCGTAAACACCGAACTCAACGCCGTCAACGTAATGACTGGTATCTACACTGGTCGTTCACCTAAGGACAAGTACATCGTGAAGGATGCACAGAGCGAGGACAAGGTATGGTGGACCACTGAGGAGTATAAGAACGACAACCACCCCATGAGCGAGGAGGTTTGGGCCAAGGTGAAGGAGATTGCCATCAAGGAACTCTGCAACAAGGAACTCTATGTAGTTGATGCTTTCTGCGGTGCCAACGAGGCTACCCGCCTGGCCGTTCGTTTCATCGTAGAGGTGGCCTGGCAGGCTCACTTCGTGAAGAACATGTTCATCCAGCCCACCGCTGAGGAACTGGAGAACTTCAAGCCCAACTTCGTTATCTATAACGCCTCTAAGGCAAAGGTTGAGAACTACAAGGAACTGGGTCTGAACTCAGAGACTTGTGTTGCCTTCAACACCACAACCCGTGAGCAGTGCATCATCAACACCTGGTACGGTGGTGAGATGAAGAAGGGTATGTTCTCAATGCAGAACTACTATCTGCCCCTGCAGGGTATCGCTTCTATGCACTGCTCTGCCAACACCGACATGGAGGGTAAGAACACCGCCATCTTCTTCGGTCTGTCTGGTACAGGTAAGACCACCCTTTCTACCGATCCGAAGCGTCTGCTGATTGGTGACGACGAGCACGGATGGGACGACGAGGGCGTGTTCAACCTCGAGGGCGGCTGCTATGCCAAGGTTATCAACCTCGACAAGGAGAGCGAGCCCGACATCTACAATGCTATCCGTCGCGACGCCCTGCTGGAGAACGTCACCGTTGACGCCAACGGTAAGATCGACTTCGCTGACAAGAGCGTCACCGAGAATACCCGCGTATCTTATCCTATCGACCACATCGAGAAGATCGCCCAGAAGGTGAATGGCAAGAGCGCAGGTCCCGATGCCAAGAACGTGATCTTCCTCTCTGCCGACGCATTCGGCGTGCTGCCCCCAGTATCTATCCTGACTCCGGAGCAGACCAAGTACTACTTCCTCTCTGGCTTCACAGCCAAACTGGCAGGTACAGAGCGCGGTATCACTGAGCCCACTCCCACATTCTCTGCTTGCTTCGGCCAGGCATTCCTCGAGTTGCACCCCACCAAGTACGCTGAGGAACTGGTGAAGAAGATGAAGAAGAGCGGTGCCAAGGCTTACCTCGTGAACACTGGCTGGAACGGCACTGGCAAGCGTATCTCTATCAAGGATACACGTGGTATCATCGACGCTATCCTGGGCGGTGCCATCCTGAAGGCTCCTACGAAGAAGATTCCTTACTTCGACTTCGAGGTTCCCACAGAACTGGAGGGCGTAGATACCAAGATCCTCGATCCTCGCGACACATACGCTGATCCCGCAGAGTGGAACAAGAAGGCTGAGGATCTGGCTGGCCGCTTCATCAAGAACTTCAAGAAGTATGAAGGCAACGAGGCTGGTAAGGCTCTCGTCGCTGCAGGACCGAAACTTTGAAGAATTGAAAATTAAATAGAAAGTTGGCTGCGCCGAAAGGTGGCAGCCAACTTTTTTGATGTACGTCAAAAAACAAGGGAGCACGAAGAACTTCAATTCTTCAATTTTTCAATTCTTCAATTCTTCGTCGTATCTTTGCACCTGTAATCGTGAGATTACATTGTTATTCATTAGGTTAGTAGTTAATAGATTTTTTTAAGGTAAAGATTATGTTATTAGATTTTCAAACAACGGTAATGTTGGCCGTCGTGTCAATAGTAACCATGCTTAGCATCGTTACGCTGATGCACACCGACATACGTTGAAAGGAGTGCGGGGTGAGTGATTCATACCGCACTCTTTTTTCATGAAAAAATGAAAAAATGAAAGAAAGAAAAACAAAACTAACTTAAAATCGGTCAAATTATATCATATTTTCTTTAATTATAAGGTGAAAATGAACTGATTTTGAGGAATTGTGCGTAAATTTGCAGCCAAAATATGATGAAATAGAATTCTCTTTCAATGAAAAGATATATTTATGTCCTTTGTGTCGTGTTATCAAGCATGTTACTCTATACCTCATGCCTTGGCTCAAACGACAGTACAGAAATAACCGTCTATGACGACATGGCCATTACTGGTTTTAGCCTGGCAACGGTCAATAGATATCTCCATACAACGACCAAAAACGGCAAGGACTCTATCTATAAGAAGGTAATGACAGTAAGGCCCACCTTCACCATCGACCAGACTCAGTATAAGATCTACAATACCGACTCATTGCCCAAGGACTGTGACCTGAAACATGTACTGGTCTCTATCTCCTCCAGTGCATACAGTGGTGCCATCTTCATCAAGAGCGTGGTGGGAGATACCCTCTACACTTATAACTCGACAGACTCTATCGACTTCACCCATGTCAGGGAAATACGGGTTTTCAATAACACCCTGCAGAAATACAGGAGTTATGAGGTAAAAGTCAACCAGCACCAGGTTGAGACCAATAAGATCCTGTGGGAAGAGGCTTCATCAGAAGACTACCCTGTCAGCGATAGCAGGCAGGAATGGGAGAAGAAGGCTGCGGATGCCGGTCTGGGAGATTTCATCGGCACGGGCAGGCAGGAGGCCTATGCCTTCAGCAAGGACCGTACGAAGATCATGGTCAGCAAGGATGAAGGCACGACGTGGACACCCGACAGCATTGACGGTGACCTGTCCCTCTTGCCAAAGGGAACCTTCGCCTTTGTATCCTACCCTTTCGCACCGAATGAGAATACCGACTACCAGATACTGGCCGGCGAGCCCGAGGATGGGGAGATCGCCTGTTGGGTATGGCGCAAGATCGCTGAATACTCAGAAGGAAGCATGGTCAGCAAATGGGTCAATATCCCGTTAGAGCCATACAACAGATTCTTCCTGCCCGTCTCGCAGAACTTCAGCCTTGTTCATTTCCACGGTTACGTGCTGGCCATCGACCCGACGGGCATCCACTACAGCCGCGACGGTGGCATCACATGGCTCACCTCTGACAATTTCAAACTGCCTGAAGATGATGCCTTCAACGTAGAGGCCGTCACTGATGCAGATGGTGTACTATGGTTCAAAGATCTTGACACCGATGAAGTATGGCGAGGCGTGCTGGTAGAATAAGGCATCTGCTGCTGGCTGTCCTGCTGATCTCCACGCTAAGTGCAATGGCACAGGACGAGCCAGAATACAGGCTGGATATGGGTGCCGGAGCAGGACTGGTCACCTACACAGGCGACTTCAACGGCAATCTCCTGAAAGGGATGCAGCCTTGGGGCGCACTGATGGCCAAATACCACCTGAATCCCAGGATGGCCCTGGCACTGACCATCGGGACAGGAAAGATCAAGGGCTCCACAGACGACGCAGACACATGGTACCCGATAGAAGAGCGATATGAGTTCAACAACCAACTGACCGAGGCCGACCTCCGATACGAATACAATTTCTGGGCGTATGGCACCGGACAGGAATACAGGGGAGCACGACGGCTGGTGCCGTTCATCACGGTAGGCCTGGGACTGACCCACCATAGCGGTGACGACAGTGGGGTGACGGTCAACTTCCCCATCGGTGCCGGCATCAAATGGAAGATGGCAGAGCGCCTGAACCTCACGGTTGAATGGGTGATGCGATTCACCCCCAGTGACAGGCTCGACGGCAGGAAGGATTTGTATGGAATCAAGAGCAGCGGCCTCTTCAAGAACACCGACTGCTATAGCGTGCTCCAAGTAGGACTATCCTACGACTTGTGGGCAAAATGCAAGACATGTAATAACGACAGAGACTGAAATATATGAAAGAACTTTTAGACATGAGCCGTATTCCTCAGCACATTGCCATCATCATGGACGGCAACGGGCGCTGGGCCAACGAGCGCGGTAAAGAGCGTAGTTTCGGACATCAGGCTGGAGTCGATGCAGTACATTGCATCACCTCTGAATGTGTAAGACTGGGTGTCAAATACCTGACGCTCTACACCTTCTCCACAGAGAACTGGAATCGCCCAGCCGATGAAGTGTCAGCACTGATGGGACTGATCCTAACCTCCCTGGAGGAAGAGATATTCATGAAGAACAACGTGCGCTTCAAGATGATCGGCGATATGGACCGGCTCCCTCATATCGTACAGGAGAAGATCAAGGAACTGGAGGATCATACTGCCGGCAACACAACCATGACTGCCGTTATCGCCCTGAGTTACTCGTCGAGATGGGAACTTGTCAAGGCCACCAAGCAGATAGCACAGGGGGTCAGCAAAGGCGACTATAAGATAGACGACATCACCGAGGAGTTTATCAGCAAGCATCTGGAGACCGCCTTCATGCCAGACCCAGACCTGCTGATCCGCACAGGCGGGGAGGTGCGCATCTCCAACTACCTGCTCTGGCAGATAGCCTATTCGGAATTGTATTTCTGTGATACCTATTGGCCTGACTTCAATGAAGAAGAACTCTACAAGGCCATCTATAGTTATCAAAGCCGTCAGCGCCGCTTCGGGAAGACCGAGGCGCAGGTAGAGGCGGAGGTAAAGAAGTAAAAGGTAAATAAGCAAGAAGGAAAAGTGATATCATATATTATTAATAAGGTAATGAGGATGGTAAGGGGGGCGCTACCCTTTTACCTTCTTACCTTTTTCCCTGTATTCGCCGCTGCACAGGACAAGATCGTCAACCCAGACATCTCATACGCTGGTACGCCCCGCTCCTGTCAGATAGCAGGCATTGCCGTGGAAGGGGTGGAAGGCTATGAGGACTATGTGCTCACAGGACTTTCCGGTCTGAGTGTGGGACAGCAGATTGAGGTGCCCGGCACTCAGATCACCGAGGCCGTGAAGCGTTACTGGCGAAATGGCCTCTTCTCGAAGGTGAGCATCACCGCCGACTCCATCGTGGGCTCGAAGATCTACCTCTGCATCCATCTGGGCTTGCGACCCCGTATCAGTGCCATCACCTATCACGGCATCAAGAAGTCGGAGCGCGAGGACATGGAAGCAAAACTCGGCATGGTGAAGGGCATGAGCCTGACACGCAACGTGATCGACCGCGCCAAGATCCTGGCCAAGAAATACTTCGACGAGAAAGGCTATAAGAACGCCGAGATCGACATCGTACAACTCGACGACGCTAACAACCCCGGTCAGATAATCCTTGACGTGAATATCGACAAGAAGGCCAAGATGAAGGTGCATAAACTGGTCTTCGAGGGCAACAACAAACTGAAAGACTCTAAGATCAAGGGTTCTCTGATCAGCAAAGGTGCTTTCGGAAAGATTCACGAAGCAGGAAAACTCTCCAACATCTTCAAGGCAAAGAAGTTTACTGACGAGCGCTATAAGGAAGCCAAGCAGGCTCTGATAGATAAATACAACGAGTTGGGCTTCCGCGATGCCACCATCATCGAGGACTCCGTCAGCAACTATGACGACAAGCATGTGGATGTCTTTGTCAAGATTGACGAGGGCGAGAAATACTTTGTCCGTAACATCACCTGGGTGGGCAACACCGTGGTGACCACCGACTACCTGAATGCCGTACTCGGGATGAAGAAAGGCGATGTCTATAATCAGAAGCACATCAACAAGCGCCTGAAGGAAGATGAAGATGCCGCAGGCAACTATTACTACAACAATGGTTACGTGTTCTCGAACATCGACCCCGTTGAGGTGAATATCGTTGGCGACTCCATCGACCTGGAGATGCGCGTCACGGAAGGACCACAGGCCCACCTGAACCATATCCGCATCTATGGTAACGACCGGCTCTACGAGGAGGTCGTGCGACGCGAACTGCACACCAAGCCTGGCGACCTGTTCAACAAGGAGGCCCTGCAGCGCTCACAGCGCGACATCGCCTCCATGGGATTCTTCGACCCGGAAAAGGTGGTGCCGGACATCAAGCCCAACTATGAGGACGGCACCGTGGATATCAACTGGCAACTCGAGCAGAAGTCCAACGACCAGTTGGAGTTCTCCTTAGGTTGGGGACAGACGGGTATCATCGGAAAGATTGGCATCAAGTTCAACAACTTCTCCATCCGCAACCTCTTCGGCAAAAACAAACTCCATCGCGGCATCCTGCCCTACGGCGACGGTGAGCAGTTGGGCTTCAGTTTCCAGACCAATGGTTCATACTATAGCTCGCTGAGTGCCAACTACGGCACGAACTGGTTTGGCGGCAAGCGTCCTAACAGTTTCAATGTCGGAGCCTACTACTCCCACCAGTCCGACATCTCCAGTTACTACCGTAACAACTCGTTCTATAACAACTATGCGATGTACCAATACGGCTATGGTTCCTACAACAACTACCTATACAACTACGACTCGATGCTCGACGACGACAAGACGATGACCGTCTTCGGAGCCTCTATCGGATGGGGTAAGCGTCTGCGCTGGCCCGACGACTACTTCCAACTCTCGGCCACCCTCGGCTATACCCGATATATGCTGCGCGACTGGAGTTACTTCTATATCCACAACGGCAACTGTAACAACATCAACCTCGGTATCACGCTGGCGCGTACCTCCACCGACAACCAGTTGTTCCCGCGCCGCGGCTCAGAGTTCCTCCTGTCGGCCACCATCACACCGCCCTGGTCGCTGTTCGACGGTAAGGACTATGCCAATCTGGCCAAGAACAGCAATTCGGCATCATACGAGGACGAACTGCAGGATGTCTATCGCTGGATTGAGTACCACAAGTGGAAGTTCAAGACCCGCACCTTCACGGCCCTCACCGGCGGACAGAAGTGCCTGGTGCTCATGACGCGCGTGGAGATGGGTCTGCTGGGCAGTTTCAACAGTGATAAGCGCTCACCGTTCGAGACCTTCTACGTCGGTGGCGACGGTATGAGCGGCTACAGTTACGGCTACGCTGAGGAGACCATCGGTCTGCGCGGCTATGAGAACGGTGCACTGTCATACTCATCAGCCTACGAGACGATGATGAAGGGCGGTACGATCTCGTCGTATAACTCATACGCCTACGACCGCTTCACACTCGAACTCCGCTACCCGTTCATGCTGGGTAACACCACGATCTACGGTCTCGGCTTCCTGGAGGGCGGTAACTCCTGGGCCAACGCCAAGGACTTCAACCCCTTCAAGATGAAGCGCTCTGCAGGCCTCGGTGTCCGCATCTTCCTCCCCATGGTGGGTCTGATGGGTATCGACTGGGCCTACGGCTTCGACAATGTCTATACTAAGCAGGACGGTTCCCAGACTCGTGGCGGCAGCAACTTCCACTTCATCCTCGGACAAGAGTTCTAAGTAATTAAGAGTTAAGAATTAAGAGTTAAGAAAATATGAAGAAGATCTTAATGTTATTCATTGTGCTGGCATCGGCAGCGTCGGTACAGGCACAGAAGTTCGCCCTTGTGGATATGGAGTATATCCTGAAGAACATCCCTGCCTACGAGCGCGCCAACGAGCAACTCAGTCAGGTGTCGAAGCAATGGCAGGCAGAGGTCGATGCCCTCACCACCGAGGCGCAGACCCTCTACAAGAACTACCAGAACGAGGTGGTCTTTCTCTCCAAGGAACAGAAGCAGACCCGTCAGGATGCCATCGTTGCCAAGGAAAAGGAGGCTGCCGACCTGAAGAAGAAATACTTTGGTCCCGAGGGTGAACTGTTCAAGAAGCGCACCGCCCTGATGACACCTATCCAGGATGAGATCTACAATGCCGTCAAGGACATCTCCGAGACACGCGGCTACCAACTGATCCTCGACCGCGCCAGCGACACGGGCATCATCTTCGGCTCCCCCAAGATCGACATCTCGTCGGAAGTACTCCGCAAATTAGGATATTAACAATTTAATAAAATAAGAAAATGAAAAAACTAATTCTTTGCGCTATATGCGCAGTCTGCGGTTTCACCACCGCCAATGCCCAGAAATTCGGACATGTGAACACTCAGGAAATCATTCAGGCCATGCCTGAGTATAATAAGGCAAAGAGCGAGATTGATGCCCTCCAGGCACAGTATGAGGCTGACCTGAAGTCGATGCAGGATGAACTCCAGAAGAAGGGCGAGGCCTTCGAGAAGGAGCAGGCCACGCTGCCCGACAATATCAAGCAGCGCCGCCAGCAGGAACTGCAGGATATGTACACCAAGATCCAGCAGAGTTACCAGGACAACCAGCAGGCTCTCCAGAAGGCTTCTCAGGAGAAGATGCAGGCCATCACTGCCAAGGTACTCGACGCCATCAAGGCCGTGGGCGATGCTGGTGGCTACGTCATCATCAACGAGATCAATGCTGGTATCCCCTACATCAGCACCACGCTCTCTACCGACGTGACCGCTGCTGTCAAGACCAAACTCGGCCTGAAGTAATATGAGGCGACTCATTACCATCACTATAGTCCTCTGTGCTTTCCTGGGTATCCATGCCCAGGAAAGCAACAGTGGCTTCCGCTTCGGCTACCTCAGTTACCAGACTGCCCTCGTGTCGATGCGCGACTATGAAGCCGCCCAGAAGAAGATGGCCGACTTGCGCGCCCAGTATCAGGCAGAGACCAAACGGGTGGAAGATGAGTTCAACCGTAAATACGAGGAGTTCCTCGACGGCCAGCGCGACTTCCCCAAGACCATCCTCCAGAAGCGCCAGACAGAACTGCAGGAACTGATGGCGAAAAACATAGCCTTCAAGGAGAACAGCAAGCAGGAACTGGCGCATATCGAGCAGGACACCATGGCCCCGCTGAAGATACGCCTTATCGAACTGCTGGGCAAGATCGGCCGTGAGCGCGGCTATGCCTTCATCATCGACACAGATACCAACACCCTGCCCTTCATCAATCCAGAGATGGGCGACGACATCAACGAACTTGTCCGGAATGCTCTCAAGTAGTCCTGGTCCCATCGGTGTCTTCGACAGCGGCTACGGCGGACTGACCGTTCTTGAGGCTATCCGCCGGCAACTTCCTGGGTACGACTATCTTTATCTGGGCGATAATGCCCGTGCACCTTACGGACCACGCTCCTTCGACGTGGTATATGAGTTCACGCGCCAGGCTGTCATCCGCCTCTTCGAGATGGGATGCCATCTGGTCATATTAGGTTGCAACACGGCCTCCGCCAAGGCCTTGCGCACCATCCAGCAGCACGACCTGCCACAGATCGACCCGTCACGCCGCGTGCTGGGTGTGATCCGTCCCACGGCCGAGGTCATCGGCAGCCTCACACAGAGTCGCCACGTGGGTATCCTCGCCACCGAGGGCACCATCCGCAGCGAGAGTTACAACCTCGAAATCCACAAACTACATCCCGATATCCAGGTCACAGGCGTGGCCTGTCCTTTCTGGGTGCCCCTCGTCGAATACAACGAGGCCGACTCCCCTGGAGCCGACTATTTCGTCAAGAAGCGCATTGACGAGGTCATGCGCAAAGACCCGCAGATCGATACCATCATCCTTGGCTGCACCCACTACCCCCTGCTCCTGCCGAAGATACGCCAATACCTACCCTCAGGAGTCCAGGCCGTACCTCAGGGAGAGTATGTCGCCAGGAGTCTCCAGTCATACCTGGAGCGCCACCCAGAGATAGAAGAGAAGTGCGGCAAGCATGCCACCACCCACTATCTCACCACCGAGAGCCCCGACAGGTTTAAGGAGTCTGCACAGATATTCCTCCATAAGCCCATCGAAGTCGAGCATATTACCTTAGGCTAAAGCAAAATCGCCTTCGTAATGAAGGCGATTTTACTATTTATCAAGATAACCTTTGTAGTAGTTGTCGAGATAATCTTTTAGGGCGACGCGCCAGTCGCGCATGGCACTCACGCCACGGAGGTTGAGTTTACGTGTCCACAGGCGCTCGCAGGCGGGACGCTCGGCAAAATATTCCTTGGCGAAATACTCGGAGGTGACCACGTTGATCTTCACCACCTGCTCCAGCCCAAGGATCTTGAGCATCTCCTGGCAGACCTCCAGACGGCTGGTCTGTCCACCACAGACACAGTTGTAGAGTCCCCAGTATTCCTTCTGGATGAGATTCTTCACCGTACGGGCAAAGTCCTGTGTATAGGTCGGGGTACCGTCCTTATCATTCACGATGAAGAGTTCCTTCTTGCCGTCCTTCAACTGTTTCATGATCTTCTGCACGAACTTCTTGTCCTTCGAGGGTCCGGAGCCCATCATCCAGCCAGCACGGCAGACGAGGTAGCGGCGGGCATTCTCCACGACGAAGCGCTCACCCATATACTTCGAGCGGGCATAGACCCCGAGAGGATTGGGGGTGTCCCAGTCGTCGTAGAGTTGTTTCTTACCGTCGAAGATTCCGGCTGTGCTGATATAGAGCAGGGGGATATCGAGCGAGTTGGCGATATAGACAGCGTTCTCCACGCAGAGAGTGTTCGTGAGATACACCTCGTCGGCATTCTGCTCACACCACTCCAGGTCGGTATAGGCACCCAGGTGGAAGAGATAGTCGGGCTGGAACTCCTCCACATCCTTACGATAGGCGTCATAGTCGCGGAAATCGAGGAAGGAGAGCCAGTCGGCATTCACATCCTTATCTGTACACTTGATGATGTAATCATCCTTGAACTGCTCGTGGAAAGCCTCTCCGAGCATGCCGCCACAACCGGCGATATAAATCTTTTTCTTTTCCATATATAACGTTTTTATTCAATACTCTCAATTTCAGGCTACGCCAGCAGACGCTTGGCAAAATAGCGCACGGGGTACCACACGGCGAGGAACCCTACTACAAGGACCGTGATGAAGATCACCACGATATCCTCCGGATGCACGCTGACAGGATAGGCACTGACGACAAACGACCCACTGGTGGAGCCAAGGGCCACAATGCCGAACTGCTGCTGCAGCCAGCAGAGCAACAGCCCGAGCAGGATGCCCACCACGGCGCCGATGGCTGAGATCAGGCGTCCCTCGAAGAGAAAGATACGCACGATCTGCTTGTCGCTGGCTCCGAGGTTGCGGAGCGTCACCACGTCATCCTTCTTGTCGATGATGAGCATCGAGAGTGAGCCGATGATATTGAAGCAGGCCACCATGAGGATGAACGTCAGGAAGATATAGGCGATGAACTTCTCGATCTTCATGATCCTGAAAGTATCGTCCTGCTGCTCAAAGCGGTCCTTGACGGCAAACCTGTCGCCACAGAGGCGCTTGATCTCCGCCTTGACATCCTCGAAGTCGCTGCCGGGCTTCAGCCTCAACTCCAGTGAAGAGAGCATACCCTGCTGCCCGAAGATACGGCGCGCAAAAGAGATACTGGTGATGATATAGTTCCTGTCATACTTCGCCTGCTTCACGTTGAAGAGCACGCCAGGCGAATAGAGTTCATCCTCCTCGAAGGCATCGGTGGGATTGGTCATGTCAAGTTGTCCCTCACGACGTGGGGCATAGATCTTCAGCGGATGCTCGTAGGTATAACCCGTCATCAGCAGTTCTGCCAGTCGGATTCCCAGGATGCCATAGTCCATGTCGGCAGCATGGAGACTGAACTCACCGTCGCCGACAAGTATCTCGTTGATACGGGTGAGTTGGTCGAAGTTGTCATCGACGCCCTTGACCATTACCATCGCCTGGCGCCCTCTGTAGATGGCCAGTGCCTGATCCTCGACGCACTCCGTAGCCACCTCTACCTGTGGCAACTCGCGTATCTGCGTGAGGATGGGGTCATCGGCCGCCACCGTCTTGCCCTTCAGCGGCACCACCTTCATCTGCGGGTCGAAGGATGTGAAGAAGGATGCCACCAGGTCGTGGAAGCCATTAAACACGCTAAGCGTCACCACCAGTGCCATCGTGGCTACGGCCACTCCAATGACAGAAATGCCGCTGATAACGTTGATGGCATGCGTGGATTTCTTCGAGAAGAGATAGCGCCGTGCGATGAAGAAGGGGAAGTTCACAATCAGAACAATAATTAATGATGATTACTTCTTGAGGAGTTCGTCGATGCGCTCGATATAGTCCAGACTGTCGTCGATGAAGAAGCGCAGTTCCGGGATGATGCGCAACTGGTTTCTAACGCGCGTACCTAATTCATATCTGATGGCCTTGTTGTTGGCATTGATATTGGCCAGGATCTCCTCGCCCTTCTCAGAAGGGAAGATACTCAGATAGGCCGTACAGATGCTCAGGTCGGGCGACACCTTGGTACGGGTGACACTGACCATCGTGCCATGCATGGCACGAGTCTGTTGCTGGAATATCAGCGATAGTTCCTTCTGGAGCAGCCGGGCTATCTTGTTTTGTCTTGTTTCTTGCATATTACTTCAATTTTTCAATTCTTCAATCTTTCAATTCTTCAATTCTTCAATTCTTCAACTCTTCCTAATGATCGTAAGTCCGTCGCGGAGGGGGAGGATGACCTGCTCTACCCTATCGTCCTTGGCAACATAGTCATTAAACGACTCTATGCCCCGCGTCTGGCGGTCGTGGTCGTAGGCCTGGTCCACGACATGCCCGTCCCAGAGCGTGTTGTCGGCAAGGATAAAGCCGCCAGGCCGGAGGATCGCCATCACCATCTCGTAGCAGTCGCGGTAGGTCCGCTTGTCACCGTCGATGAATGCCATATCGAAGGTCACGCCAAGTTTGGGAGCCTCTATGAGCGCGTCACCGATGATAAACTCAATCCTGTCGGCTACGGGCGACCCTTCTATCCACGGACGGGTGAAGTCCTCCATCTCGTCGTTGATCTCAAAGGTGTAGAGCCGCCCGCCTTCTGGCAGTCCTTCTGCCATCGAGATGGCACTGTAGCCGCTGAACGTACCCACCTCGAGGATGGCCTTCGGCCGTATCATCTCCACCAGCATCTTCAGCAGCCTCCCTTGCAGATGTCCGCTGGCCATACGGCCATGGATGGTATGGATATTCGTGGCCCTCCAGAGGCGATAGAGGTAGTCGGGCTCTGGCTCCGTGTGCTGCAGGATGTACTCGTCGAGCGTCATGAATGGATGAGTGCCTCTACAGCCAGTCGATAGGAGTCGAGTCCGAAACCGCAGATCACGCCCAGACAGGCACAGGAGATGAGCGACTTGTGGCGGAACTCCTCGCGCTTATGGACATTGGAGATATGCACCTCGACGACGGGACACTTCAATGAGCGGATGCAGTCCTGCAGCGCCACACTGGTATGGGTATAGGCCCCTGCATTGAGCACGATGCCGTCGTAGCCTCCGAAGAAGCCCGCCTCCTGCATCTTGTTGATAAGTTCACCCTCGACATTACTCTGATAGTAGTCTATCTGCACACCGGGGTACTTCGCCCTCAACTCAGTCAGAAAACTGTCGAACGATTCCGAGCCGTAAATACCAGGTTCCCTCTGCCCCAACAGGTTGAGGTTCGGACCATTGATAATCTGTATCTTCATTTTACGCTTGTATATGACATAATACGGGTGCAAAGATACGGAATTTTATCTTTGCACCCAAACATTTTACAGATTTTCGCGAGAAATCAGTTGCCTTGGAAGGTTCCTATGAAGAAAATAGTACCACTTGTGGCCTCACGGATGAGATAGACGAAAGGACGGTTGCAGTGGAAATCAACCTTCATGGGTCGTTCGATAAAGTCACCATGACCGACATAAGATTCTCCCGCCCCAGCCGTCACAGTGACTGCCGAAGCCTTGGTTCCCTCCTCATTGACCTCGATGATCGCCTTCTGTTTCATCAGGCCCACCCATACTCGTTCGAAGTCGTTATCGCACATCTTTGGGAATTCTGCCTTTTCAGGATCGAACATCGACGGTGCCCCTATACGGGATATGGCTTCTTTAAGATCAGTGTCTGTCTGGGTAGTGAAACGAGGTATCTTTATATCTACCTCTGGTTCCCACATCTCTTCCAAATTCTTCTCCCACGACGCATTGTCGAGGTTGCTGATAATGTCGGCAGTGGTTTTTCCCTCGTTGGGCAACAGAAGCATCATGCTCCAGCGGTCGCCAGTGCCATAGGGCAGGTAGAGCGTCGAGTAGATATCATTCTGTCCATAGCGGGCCCAGGCCTTACGGTGCATCAGCGGGAGTTCCTGGACGGAGCCGTCGGGAACAGTGAAGTTCTCCTTATGCGTGTCGTTCAAATCAAACTTATTTGTCCATGTCGCCTTGTAATAGATGGCATTCAGCAGCATGACAACGAACTCCGGCTTCAGATCCTTTTCAGAAAGGATTTCGGGTATCATCCCATGGGTATGGTCGCTGCACCATCCATTGATCTCCCCCAGGAAGTTGGCGTTCGAGAAGTCATTGGCAGACACTGAGGCATGATAGGAGCCCTCCATATCACTGCGAAACTGCGAGGCCAGCCTCACGTCTTTACCACTATTGGCGATCAGAAGATTGGCAATCTCCACCTCAACGCTTGGGTCCACCTGCGGCAGTTCCTCTATCAGTTTCCTGCAGAACGCGTTCACATCCTCTGCCGCGCCTTCACCAAAGCCCAGCACGGAAGCAATCTCGTGGGCTGTATGACCAGCAGCCCCGTCGTTAAGCATGCCCAATACAAAAGTGACACTAAGTGGAGATACGACACTGCTCCTTCCTTTCAGTTCATTCTCACTCAAAGAGCGAAAGAAGTTGAAGGAGAAATCATTGTTCTTGTTGACAAACTCGCGCTGGACATCTGTCAGTTCAATGGAACGGGTCGTGGGGAGCATATTGATTACCCTCTCCTCCTCTGATTTACAGCCGCTAAACACAGCCATGGCCAGCAAAGCAAGGCCGACGAAAGATTTGTAATGTTTCATAATGCTACAATTTGTTATAAAAATCAGTTTTCTCTACTTGTATAACTGAAAAACTGAGGAACCTTGCACGGAATTCCATTCTTTAACTTCTTTTAACCTGCCAACTCAACAAAATACTGTACCTTTGCACCGGATATGGAGAAGGATATTGTCAGAAACTATGTGCGATACCTGAAGTTGCAGCGCAACATGTCGGGCAACACGCTCGACGCCTACCAGCGCGACCTCAGGAAACTGCTCGATTTCCTGGAGGGGGAAAACAAGGATATTCGCGAGGTGATGCTCGAAGACCTGGAGGCATTCTCCGCCGGTCTGCACGACATCGGCATCCATCCCCGTTCGCAGTGCCGCATCCTGAGCGGCGTGCGCTCCTTCTTCAAGTTCCTGCAACTCGACGGCTATCGGGAGGATGACCCTACCGAACTGCTGGAGTCGCCCCAGATCGGCGAGCATCTGCCCGAGGTGCTGTCGCCCCAGGAGGTCGATCAGTTGGAGGCGAGCATCGACCTCTCGAAATGGGAAGGGCACAGGAATAGGGCCATCATCGAGGTGCTGTTCTCCTGCGGGCTGCGCGTCAGCGAACTGGTGAACCTGCAACTGTCGAATCTCTATCTGGAAGAAGAATATGTACGCGTGATGGGCAAGGGGTCGAAGGAACGGCTGGTGCCCATCTCCAGGCGGGCTATCCAGGAACTGGAGTACTGGTTTGACGACCGCTGCCACATGACCATCAAGCCCGGCGAGGAAGACTATGTGTTCCTGAACCGCTACGGCAAGCACCTGACGCGCACGATGATCCTCATCATGATCAAGCGGCAGGCCGAGGCGGCAGGCATCCATAAGACCATCTCGCCCCACACGCTGCGCCACTCGTTTGCCACCGCCCTGCTCGAAGGCGGCGCCGACCTGCGCATCATCCAGGCCCTGCTGGGGCACGAGAGCATCGGTACGACGGAGATCTACACCCACATCGACACCTCCATGCTAAGGAAGGAGATTCTGGAGCACCACCCGAGAAACATGAAAAGGTGAAATAATTCATAATTCATAATTCGTAATTCATAATTATTTCGTACCTTTGCACCCAAAATTCAAGAATATGTCATATCTATTTTCATCAGAATCAGTTTCCGAAGGCCATCCCGACAAGGTGGCCGATCAGATCTCGGATGCCATCCTCGACCAGTTCCTGGCATACGACGACAGGGCCCGCGTGGCCTGTGAGACCTTTGTGACCACAGGACAGGTAGTCATCATGGGCGAAGTGAGCAGTGAAGCCTATATAGACCTCCAGACCATTGCACGCAATACCATCAAGCGCATCGGATACACAAAGTCAGAATATCAGTTCGACGGCGACTCCTGCGGCATCCTGAGTGCCATCCACGAGCAGAGTTCCGACATCAACCGTGGTGTAGATAACGGCAATGAAGAAGAGCAGGGAGCAGGCGACCAGGGCATGATGTTCGGCTATGCCACCAATGAGACGGAGAACTACATGCCCGTCTCCCTTGACCTGGCCCACCTGATCATGCGCACCCTGGCCGACATCCGTAAGGAGGGCAAGGAGATGACCTATCTGCGCCCCGACTCCAAGAGCCAGGTGACCATCCAGTATAGCGATGAGGGCATCCCTGAGCGTATCGACACGATCGTCGTATCCACCCAGCACGACGAGTTCGACAGTGACGACGAACGGATGCTCGCCCAGATCAAGGACGACGTGATCAACATCCTGATTCCGAGGGTGAAGCAGCATATCCACTCACAGAAGGTATTAGCCCTCTTTGGTCCGGACATCAAATACTACGTGAACCCCACTGGCAAGTTCGTCATCGGCGGTCCTCACGGCGACACTGGTCTGACAGGCCGTAAGATCATCGTCGATACCTACGGTGGCAAGGGTGCCCACGGTGGCGGTGCCTTCTCGGGCAAGGACTCCTCGAAGGTGGATCGCTCCGCCGCATACGCCGCCCGCCACATCGCCAAGAACATGGTGGCAGCAGGCGTGGCCGACGAGATACTGGTACAAGTCAGTTATGCCATCGGTGTTGCCCAGCCCATGAATATCTACGTGAACACCTACGGCCGCAGTAAGGTCCAGATGAGCGACGGGGAGATAGCCAAGAAGGTAGAAGAACTCTTCGACCTCCGTCCGAAGGCTATTGAGCGCACCCTGAAACTACGCCAGCCCATGTACAGTGAGACGGCAGCCTACGGCCACATGGGGCGCCAGTCTGAGACGGTCAAGAAGACATTCACCAGCCATTACCATCCCACCAAGACCATCGACGTGGAACTCTTTACCTGGGAGAAACTCGACCGCGTGGAAGATATCCGCAAGGCTTTTGGATTAGATTGAATGTGGAATGAGGAATGTGGATTACCATATAAATGCAACGGATTCTGTGGATATTCCCACAGAGATCTTACAGCAAGGCGATCCTTATTCCACATTCCTCAGTTCTCATCCCTCACTAAGCGACAGCGCAAGCCGTCTTTCGAGACCGCAGACACCCTATCAGGTGCTGAGGCTGTTGCCTAAGGATGCCACCCCTGCCCAACAGGACTCCGCCGTACAAGCCTGGCTCGGCGAGCGGACCATCAACTACAGTTCGCAGCCCGACACCCTCCACCTGCCCGGCGAGGGAATCCCGCGCGACATGAAGGCAGTGGATATCCCACTGTATTACAGAGAGAACTTTTTCTCCAACGACACACTGTACCATGAGGAACTACCAGCAGGAGGCAGCGGCGTGGCGGGCGACCCGATGCCAGAGACCCTGAGCAACAACGACTTCATCTTAGTAGTACTCATCATTGCCTTCCTGTTTATCACGTACTCATTCTCCAGGATTTCAGGATTCGTTGTCAACCAACTGAAGAACTTCTTCTATACCCAGCGAGCCAACCGTGACATCACAGAGACGGGAAGTGAAATAAAATTCCAACTTGTGTTCGTTGTGCTGACCTGCCTGGTTCTCGGCATGCTCTACTATCTGTATGTGACGGCCTACATCGCCGACACCTTCACCCTGTCTTCAGAGTATGCAATCCTCGGTATCTTCCTCGGCATCTTTATACTCTACTTCCTGTTCCGCTTCTCACTCTACACAGGAATCAACAGCGTCTTCTACGACAGTAGAGGGAATAGAAAATTCTTAACATCCTTACTCTTCCTGACCGCCATGGAAGCGGTCGCATTATTCCCTATCCTACTCCTGTTGACATATTTGCATTTCTCACCTGTTTATGCCGCAATTTACTGCATAGTAGTACTCGTTTTAGTCAAATTACTGACATTTTATAAGTCTTATATCATCTTTTTTAAACAAAAAGGTGGTTTTCTACAAAATATTTTGTACTTTTGTGCCCTCGAAATGGTACCGTTGTTCGCACTTTGGGGTGTTCTTTCGGTTATCGTGGAGTATTTCAAAATAAAAATTTAGGACACAAATGATTAAAAAGATTCTGGTTTCGCAGCCTAGACCTAACAGTGAGAAGTCGCCATATTTCGATATCGCGAACAGATTTGGAGTAGAATTGGTATTCCGTCCCTTTATCAAGGTGGAAAGTATTTCTGCGAAGGAATTCCGTGCACAGAAGATCAATATCCTCGACTATACGGCCATCGTATTCACTTCAAGGCATGCCATCGACCACTTCTTCAATATGGCAAAAGAACTGAGGGTAGCCATCCCGGAAGACATGAAATACTTCTGCGTCACAGAGACCATCGCGCTCTATATACAGAAATATGTGCAGTACCGCAAGCGTAAGGTCTTCTTCGGGGAGACTGGGCGTGTAGATGACCTGGTGCCAGTGATGGTGAAGCATAAGACAGAGAAATACCTGGTGCCGATGAGCGACGTACACAATGACAGCCTCACGCTCCTGCTTGACTCCAAGAAGTTGCAGCACAAGGAATGTGTCATGTACAAGACGGTGAGTAACGACTTTACCCCAGAGGAGGTCAAGACCTTCGACTACGACATGCTGATCTTCTTCAGTCCGTCGGGTATTGAGTCGCTCAGCAAGAACTTCCCCAACTTCAAGCAGGGAGAGATTGCCATCGGCACTTTCGGTCCCGCCACTGCCAAGGCAGCCAAGGAGGCTGGTCTGCGACTCGACATAGAAGCCCCGTCAGAGAAATACCCTTCGATGACAGGCGCCCTCCAGCACTACCTGATTGAGAATCAAGAATAAAGCGAGGAATGACGGCTGCTCCTACCCTCAGCAAACAGGAGCGCATCGTCAGCAAGCGGCTGATAGAGATGCTCTTCGGCAACGGTGACAGCAAATCGCGGTCTGCCTTTCCACTGAGGGCTGTCTATCTACAGACTGCACGCCAGGCAGGCTGTGCTCCCATCCAAATTCTCATCAGCGTACCGAAAAAGCGCTTCAAGCATGCCGTTGACCGCAACAGGGTCAAGCGACAGGTCAGGGAGGCCTACCGCCACCATAAGCAGATCCTCGAAGGCACCGTCGCAGAGGAAGGACAGTTACTGATAGCCTTTATCTGGCTCTCCGACAGGCACTGCCCGTCATCAGAAGTCGAAAAGAAGGTCGTCAGCCTCCTACAGCAGATCAACAAGAATCTATGAAGTGGTTGTCTCGTATATTATCCAGATTGCTGGTACTGCCCATCAGGTTCTACCAACTGTGCATTTCCCCGCTCATAGGCCCGTCTTGCCGCTTTACGCCGACCTGTAGCGAATATGCCCGTCAGGCAATCCTGAAACATGGTCCCATCAAAGGGCTCGGACTGGCCATCTGGCGGATACTAAGGTGTAATCCATGGGGCGGCAGCGGCTATGATCCAGTACCTTGAAAAAGGTAAAAAAGTAAAAAGGTAAGAAGGTAAGAATGAAATAATATAATAGGATATGAAGAATTTTGTAGAAGAACTGAAATGGCGCGGTATGCTGGCACAGATGATGCCTGGTACCGAGGAACTCCTCCAGAAAGAGATGGTGACAGCCTACCTGGGTACAGACCCCACGGCCGACTCCCTGCACATCGGGCATCTGTGCGGCATTATGATGCTGCGTCATCTGCAGCGTTGCGGCCATAGGCCCGTCATCCTCGTAGGCGGTGCCACAGGTATGATCGGCGACCCCTCCGGCAAGAGCCAGGAGCGCAATCTTCTCAACAACGAGACACTCTATCATAATCAGGAATGTATCAAGAAGCAGGTGGCCAAGTTCCTCGACTTCGAGTCGAAGGAGGCCAACGCAGCCATCATGGTCAACAACTATGACTGGATGAAGGACTTCACTTTCCTTGATTTCGCCCGCGAGGTGGGCAAGCACATCACCGTGAACTACATGATGGCGAAGGAGAGCGTACAGCAGCGCCTCAACGGCACGGCCCGCGACGGTCTCAGTTTCACTGAGTTCACCTACCAGTTGCTGCAGGGCTACGACTTCCTCTATCTCTATCAGCACTATGGCGTGAAGTTACAGTTGGGCGGCAATGACCAGTGGGGCAACATGACCACGGGCACCGAACTTATCCGCCGCACGCTTGGCAATGAGGTAGAGACCTTTGCCCTCACCTGCCCGCTCATCACGAAGAGCGACGGCAAGAAGTTCGGCAAGACGGAGTCTGGAAACATCTGGCTCGACCCACAGCGCACCACCCCGTATAAGTTCTACCAGTTCTGGCTGAACGTCAGCGACGACGACGCAGAGCGCTATATCAAGATATTCACCTCCCTGGAGAAAGACGTCATTGACGCACTGATAGAGGAGCACAAGCAGGATCCCGGGCGCCGCATCCTACAGAAGCGCCTGGCAGAAGAGGTGACCGTCATGGTGCACTCTCGCGAAGCCCTGGATGCAGCCATCGAGGCATCCAGCCTGCTCTTCGGCAAATCTACGAAGGAAGGTCTTGAGAAACTCGACGAACAGACATTCCTCGACGTCTTCGACGGCGTACCACAGTTTGAGATAGGCAAGGACCAACTCGGTCAGCCCGCCATCGAACTGCTGACAACCGTTGCGCCCGTCTTCCCCTCAAAGGGTGAGATGCGCAAGATGGTACAGGGTGGCGGCGTATCCCTGAACAAGGAGAAACTGACTGACCAGAACCGCCCCATCACCGCAGAAGACCTCATCGACGGCAAGTATCTGCTGGCCCAAAAAGGCAAGAAGAACTACTACTTGCTGATCATTAAGTAATATTTGGTAGTAAAAATTTGGCTGATTGCCAAATTTTTACTACCTTTGCACCCGCATTCCCTGGACGATGGTGTAATGGTAACACTACAGGTTTTGGTTCTGTCATTCCCGGTTCGAATCCGAGTCGTCCAACTCTCCTGAAGACATGAAGCGACTGATAACAAGCCTGATGCTGTTGGCATCCATTCTGACCGCTCAGGCAGACGAGACCAAGATGGTGCCCCTGGTGGGTAATGTACTGAACCGGCAGACCACCTCGCTCAACGGCGAGTGGCGATACATAGTCGATGTGCAGGAGTCGGGCTACTACGGCTACCGCCGCGAGAAGATCCACAACGGCTACTTCCGCAACCAGAAGCCCCAGAAGCCCGAGGACCTGATAGAATACGACTTCGACCAGAGCGACCGGATGCAGATACCCTCCGACTGGAACACCCGCGACCCGCGCCTCTTCTTCTACGAGGGCACCGTGTGGTTCAAGCGTTCGTTCAACTACCAGCCAAAGGCTGGCCGCAGGACACTGCTCTACTTCGGTGCCGTCAACTACGAGGCCATCGTCTTCGTCAACGGCCATGAGGTAGGCCGGCATGTAGGCGGCTTCACCCCCTTCAACTTCGATGTCACCGACCTGCTCCGCGAGGGCGAGAACTTCGTCATCGTGAAGGTCGATAACAAGCGTAGCCGCGAGAACGTGCCGACGCTCATCTTCGACTGGTGGAACTACGGCGGCATCACCCGCGACGTGCTCCTCGTCAGCGTGCCCGACACTTACATCGAGAACTATTCCCTACAACTCGACCGCCAGAACCCGAAACAACTGAACTTCTCCCTCCAACTCAGCGCCAAGGAGGCTGGCCGCCAGGTAACCCTCTCCATCCCCGAACTGAAACTGAAGCATGCCGTCATCACCGATGCCGAGGGCCGCGCCACAGCGACACTAAAAGCCAAGAAACTGCAACTATGGAGCCCCGAGAGCCCCAAGCGCTACCGCGTAGAACTCAGCCTATCTGGCAACGTGGTCGGCGACAATGTCGCCGACAGCATCGGCTTCCGCACCATCACCACCCAGGGCAAGCAACTCCTGCTCAACGGTCAGCCCATCTTCCTCCGTGGCATCAGCATCCACGAGGAGAAGCCCAACGGCGGCGGCCGTGCCAATGGCCCCGACGATGCCCGCCGGCTCCTCTCCTGGGCCAAGGAACTGGGCTGCAACTTCGTGCGCCTGGCACATTATCCCCACAACGAATACATGGTGCGCGAGGCCGAGCGCATGGGACTCATGGTATGGTCGGAAATTCCTGTCTATTGGACCATCGACTGGACGAACACCGACACCTACGCCAATGCCAGCCAGCAACTCCGCGACATGATCAGCCGCGACCAGAACCGCTGCAACGTGATCATCTGGTCGATAGCCAACGAGACGCCCCACTCCGCCGAGCGCGACCGCTTCCTTAGTGGCCTCTCCAAGCAGGCCCACGATACAGACCCCACCCGCCTCGTGTCGATGGCGATGGAGGTGCTATCGGCCGCCAACTACCACAATCGCCTGCAGGACAATATGAACGAGTACGTGGATGTCATCTCCTTCAACCAGTACATCGGCTGGTACCGCGACGTGAACGATGCCGCGAAGATGACGTGGGAGATTCCCTACGACAAGCCCGTCATCATCAGCGAGTTCGGCGGCGGTGCCAAGGCCGGCTTCCACGGCCAGAAGAACCTCCGCTTCACCGAGGAGTTCCAGGAGAACCTCTACCGCGAGAACACCGCCATGCTCGACAAGATCGACGGTCTGGCCGGCACCACGCCCTGGATCCTGAAGGACTTCCGCTCACCTCGACGCCTGTTGCCCGGTATTCAGGACTACTACAACCGCAAGGGTCTCTTCAGCGACGACGGCCGGAAGAAGAAAGCCTTCTACGTGCTGAAGCAGTGGTACGAAGGGAAGAAATGTAATTAGTGTTTATCATTTTTAAGATTCTTGATTTTGCCATCAGCAATTAATTTCGTAATTTTGCACGCAGACAAACTACATATATAATATAATTAAAGATAACAACTTCTTAAAACAGACAAATTATGGCAAATCTCTTTTCGCTGGAAGGTAAAGTCGCCCTTGTCACGGGTGCTGCCTACGGCATTGGCTTTGCTATTGCAGAAGCCTTAGCGAACGCAGGTGCTAAGATCGCGTTCAACTGCAGAAGACAGGAGCATCTCGACAAAGCCCTTGCCGAATACCGTGCCAAAGGCATCACAGCCCACGGCTATCTATGTGACGTCACCAACGAGCAGGACGTAGAGAAAATGGTTTCAGACATCCGTCACGAATTAGGGCACATTGATATCCTTGTCAACAATGCCGGTATCATCAAGCGTATCCCCATGCATGAGATGAAGCGTGAGGAATTCCAGCAGGTCATCGACATCGACCTCGTCGGCCCATTTATCATGACCAAGGCCGTTATTCCTGAGATGATGGAGCGCCGCGAGGGAAAGATCATCAACATCTGCTCGATGATGTCTGAGTTGGGCCGCGAGACCGTCAGCGCCTACGCAGCCGCCAAGGGTGGCCTGAAGATGCTTACCCGTAACATCTGCTCTGAGTATGGTGAGTATAACATCCAGTGCAATGCCATTGGCCCGGGTTATATCGCCACGCCGCAGACGGCACCGCTCCGTGAGCGCCAGCCAGACGGCAGCCGCCATCCGTTCGACTCGTTCATCTGCGCCAAGACACCTGCTGGTCGCTGGCTCAACCCCGAAGAACTCGGAGGTCCCGCCGTATTCCTCGCCTCTCACGCCTCCGATGCCGTGAACGGCCACGTGCTCTATGTCGATGGCGGTATTCTGGCCTACATCGGCAAACAGCCCAAATAGTAAACTCTCACGCGCGCAGGCGTAGTAGTTGTCTTAAGCCAAAAACAAGTGTCCCACCTGTCCCATCTGTCCACGAAGGATTGTCACCATCGTGGACAGA
>OCTW011581909.1_pt1 | contig 49793 bp, 48 predicted proteins | sample 1539671 | NCBI WGS metagenome assembly OCTW01 (sample SAMN02144230, study PRJEB22623) | gut metagenome | biome: sheep rumen | host: Ovis aries | place: New Zealand
GTCTGAAAAAATGATTCATCCGGGCAATTGCAGTTTTTGAAATAAGCATAGTACTCAGGATGTACTTGAAGATAATCTCCCATCCAGTCCCAAGTTCGCTTGCTCAAGCAAATCCACGATGATCCGAAGTAGAAGTTCAAACCGTCAACTGGTTTTCTTCTGCTAATGGAGAACGTTTTGTTATATCCTCCGGTAAGTTCTATATATAAACGCTTTACAATTCTCTGCCACTGTTTTCGTCCTAGCATCCATTCCGGAAAATTAATTGCATTTCTTTTATCGTAGTTGTTTTCTTGATTCAATCCATAATTTGCGCTAGAAAACAGTTCCAGAAAATCGTTATTCTCATGTTCTTCAAACCAACGCACTATATAAGCGGGAGATTTAATTGGAAAGTCTTGCCCGCTGCAAACCCAATAGAAGTCGTATCCTTCCATGCGTCTTGCAAAATTCAGCAAATTTAAAGTTGCGTCTACCTGCGAAATTCTAGACCATTGGACATCTACTCTATATTCATCCGGGAGCATAACGATGTCTTCTCCCTGTAAAATCTTCTCTCCAATAGACGATTTTTTATCTACATGAACAAAAAATGTGATTGCCGGGTGTCGCATTGCACACAGCATTCGATTGATTTGCTCCGGATTTTTGTGGCACTGAACTAAAACGGCAATCTTCATCTTCATCACTCTTATACTAAAGCATCATGTAAAAAGGTCAGTGATTGATCTCTCATATCATGTCTTTTTTGATCAACCTCATCCCAGTCAATAACAGGTGCACCTGTTATCTGTGCATTGATTCCGATATTGCAGTCTTGTATCCCCAAAATGTCGATGATATTATCGATCCGATCATCTCTCTGCATAACTCCACCAATCGTCTTACAGACATGAAAAAATGGCTTATGGAGCACAATTGAGAAAGCTGTTCCATGGAAAGAATTGGTCAATACAAGCTTTGAATTTTCTACCAGATTCATAAATTCCTGAGGCCCGGCATCATATAACACCTTGATACCATGTCTTTCACAAGTTATCGTATGAAAGCTTGTAAAAACTGTAACAATCGGTAATCCCATCTTGTCCGCAACTTGTTTTGCAGCGCGCATCACTTCGTCCGGATAACTGATAGAATAAAAGAAAATGTAATCTCCTTTTATTAATGGTTCTGCATTTGTTAAGGAAAGATAATCTTCCTTATCGAGTAGCAACGTAGGGTCAATAGTTACATATACTGTTTTCGAAGTCTGCTGTTCCAAATGCTTCTGCGCACTTTCTTCTCGGACAGATATTCTATAAAAACTATCAATCTCTTTTCTGTAGCGTTGCAGTTCCGACTCGGTGGAAAAGCTACCAAAGCTAATCGCATAGGCAATTTTACGAGGAGTAACTCCAGGCAACATATATGCCTCTGAAAAATCGGGAGCACCGGTATTCCAGATCTGATCACTCCCTGCAATGACAGCATCATAATCATTAGATATTTTTATGGTTTCATCTACCGTCGAACAGCGCTTGGTCATTTTCAGATATTTTTCTCTCGATTTTGCAAAACGCTGATTATGTGTTTTAATCGGCCGATAATGCAGCAGCGAAACTGCATTTTTTGCTATATCCCTTATAGAATGAATCGGTCTAAAAACGCTATACTGATATATCTGTTTCTCAGATTGATAGTCTATGATCTCATTTTCTACGCCTATCGTATTTGTGAGAACCTTCTGTAATGCATACGCCTGGTAAAATGATCCATTATTATTAGGGGCATGAAATGTTATTGTAGCAGTCCTCATTTCAACAGCCTCCGCTTCATATCAAGCAACTGTTTCTTTGTCTTGTCTGGCAAAATTTGCCCTAAAGTACTTGTAATTATTTTCAGTCGATAATGGTTATGATAATATTGATCTACTGCCTCATATCCTTGCCTTGCATATAATTCCATAACCATGTCATGTTCTGCCGTACGTACGCTCGGATGATTTAGCTGTGGGTTAAACTTCCTCACAGCAGAATAATCTGTATCAATTTGGAGGATTTGATCCTTAATATCCTCCATCATTTTTTGGCCGATATCTGTGTTAATCATTACAGCAGACACGCCACACAGTCCCTCTTCAGAGATAGTTTCAATAAAAGCAGGATGTATCTCATCAATTCCCCAATAATCACATAGGGAAATATCTCCTACACGTTCTGGACTTGCGAATTTGCAACTATAGCAATTATCTCTGAAGGTCACGCAGTTCAGGAAAAGTTTGTAATAAGAGGATTGAAACGCTTTTAAGTGGTTTTGTTTATAAACCACTTTCCCAAAGTGGTTTTGTTTATAAACCACTTTCCCCCTTGTGTCTTGATCTACATCTTTATCTCTAAAGTAGAATTCTGTTATCTGTTTGTTTCCTTTTCTTTGTACATAGTTCAGATAATCGAGAAACATCTTGTTGCTAGGTGTTCCGTGACAGACAATGTCTACTGTAAGTAAGTTCTTATAATTCTTATACAGATATTGCCTTAAAGCTGCTACTTGACAAGGAACGCCTGAAAAAAGGACTCTTCTTCCTGAATCAAGCTGCTGCTTTACCTCGGAATAAATATTCCCCATGGAACTTCTGACATATTTCGACCCTTGAAGTAAATGCAGATCCTTCATTGAATCAATTCCGATTACTTCAGCTTTGAAATCCCCGGAGAAGCCAGTCCCATAAACAATGCCATCATCGTTTAACACAGCTTCAGCTATAGCCGCAAATATACCTCCCGATGAAGACCTGGCAGAGACACCCTTATTTTTATATGTTGCTGCAACAGTTCTTAGTGGCATGAGCTGTGGAACTTCGTTCATTTCGCAACAAACCTTTGTGCACTGTGAACAGCCAACACATTTACCCTCGTCGACCTGTGGATAGAGTTGGCCCACTTCATCCTTTACCATTTGAATTGCTTGCTTTGGACAAATAACTGCACATGCATTACAACCACAGCACAAGTCTTTATTTTTAGCGATTTCAGAAATATTCATATTCATTTCTTCCGCATTACGGTCTTAAACATAAACTCACGCAACCAGTTCGGTGTTATCGACGATGCAGCCCGAACTACTACACTCTTCATATACTGTGATTCACTTATAAATCTGCAATCCTTCATGTATTTGAACAATTCTTTTTGACTCTGTGCATATTTCCATCCACCACGACGCCTATACATATCAGAACCTGCTCTCATCCAGAGTAATGGCTCCTGAAGGTTATAGCCGATTGCTCCATTCTTCAGCATCCGTATCCACAAGAAATAGTCTTCCAAGAGGTAGAAATCCTGATATCCGCCTGCTGCCTCAACTGCTGATTTCCTGTACATCACGCACGGATGATTAAATGGATTACGTTTCTTTGCGAAAGCGATTATTTGTTCTTGAGTTTCAGGGATAACACGTCGAGCTTCTATTTGATCTGTTGACGCCGTGAACTCTTCTACGAATCCACTAACCACACTTAACCTAGGATGATTTTGGAACACCTTCAGTTGTTTCTCACACCGATCCGGTCTGCTGATATCATCCGAATCCATGCGTGCTACCAGTTCATTCTTACAGTGCTTTATTCCAATATTTAGAGCATTGCCAAGCCCACCGTTTTTTTTAAGTCTGAGGATATTTAGTTCTGGATGTTTTTTCTTCATAGTATCAATTACATCATCTAGCTCACTATTCAAAGGTCCATCGCACACCAAAACAAAATCGTTCGTGGAAATGGTCTGTTCCCATATACTTTCCATAGCTGAATACAGATATTCAGGCTTTTCCTTATGATAAACACTCATTAGAACAGAATAATTAACATCAGACATCTTTTATTTCACCTTTATCAACTATTGGTTATTAGCTTGTCTTTTTTAATGCATCTTTATCCTTTTGAGATGCTAAAGCCGTAGTCTGTCCTTCAGCAATACCTTCTGTAGAGTCTGGCATGAACAGTATCTTTATAGTAGCAAACATAATGCTCGCCTCTTCAAGCAGACTGGGGTTCGCTATGTACATAAGATCCATCTGAAGCTTGTCGTATGGCGTTGTATTGTACTTTCCGTAGACCTGCGCATATCCGGTCAGACCTGCTTTAGCCTGTAAACGCAGTCTGAATTCGGGCATTTCCTTTTCATATTGTTCTGCGATCTCCGGGCGCTCTGGACGCGGACCTATAAGGCTCATGGAGCCTCCGAGGATATTAAAGAGCTGCGGTATCTCGTCTGCCCTGACCTTGCGCAGAAAACGTCCGACAGGAGTGATGCGGTCATCCTTGTCACCGGAGCTGAGCCTTGCCACGCCGTCTTTTTCCGCATCCACTCTCATGGTGCGAAGCTTGATTATCTTGAAGATCTTACCGTCCTTTGTAAGCCTGTTCTGCTTGTAGAACACAGGTCCCTTGTCATAAGCCTTTATGAGTATCGCTGATATCAGCAGAGCAGGGCTCAGGATTATGATCGCTACAAAGCTGATAATGATATCCATCATGCGCTTTACAAACTGGAACTCGATGGCAGGGCGATAACGCTCGACCCTGAGCATAGGCAGATGCATCATGTGCATCTTGTGAGCACCGCTCATGATCACATCGCCCACACGCGGGATCACAAATACCCTGATGTCATCTGCGATGCACTTTTTGAGGATAATATTTCTCTCGTGGCTGTGTATACCGCTCAGAAATACTACCTCTATGCCATTTAGCGCTGACAGATCCGCAAGGCACTCATTTATATCGATGACCTTTACGATATCATACTTACTTTCAAGCTCATATCTTTCGATTGTGTGCTCCAGACCGTTTCGCTGATCATAGATGATCAGTGTCTTACTCGGCTTGAATAACGTAAAATACATCTTCTGAGCAAATAACGCCCACAGTATTGACAGAAAAAACTGTATTACAAAACATATAAGTCCGGGGATGAGAGACGGAAATCCCTTGGACAGCAGACATATTACGATATATATGATTGCATCCGAAAAGCCCAGCGCAAGGAACTGGCTGTAGACTATCTGTCCCTTTCCCGTGTATGATATCTGCAGTGCATCGTATACCCGCGTGAATACCAATAGTATTATCGCATACAGGGCTATAACAACGTAATTCCCCTTTGCGTAAAAGGGCGATGTTATAACGCCGCTGTAATATCCGTACCAGCAGCCACCGAAGGCGCATACGGACAGAAGCACCGATATTATTTTAATTATCCTGAGCAAAATGTCATGCCGCATTTTGCTTGTTGTACGGTGATCCAACAGATTATCTCCCCTTATCAGACTTTTCTCGGCTCATTTTGATCACTGCAGATGCCAGGTTTTCATTCGCTGCCCTGTCATGCTCATTCGGAAAGTTCATTTTCCTGAAACACTCACGGCACAGCTGTCCTGCACCATCCATATAGCCTGTCCTCATATCTATCGGCATATTTCTGGGGATATCTGTGGCTCTGCCACACATAACACAATTTTCAAATTCTATCATTTTATGATCAACTCACACTTATATTCATTTTCGCTTAAAAGAAGCTTCCCTTTTGCTCCCCGAACCAATTCACATTGTTTATCATGTCATTTTCCTTCAAAGAAACGACTATAATACCGTTTCCTGCATTTATGCTGTCAATAAGATAGTTTTTATCAAATTCAGCCGCAGCCGCCTGTGTCCCATTGTCGAACCTTTGTTCTTTGCCATCGTACAACACCAGTACAGGAGCAGCTATTTTTGCCACCATTTGATCTATCCGGTATTTCATATATTATTCCCTGCCTGCATCTTATTTGCATGCGCAGTATTGTTATCCTGTATATATTTATTTTTTGCGGGATTTGGAGCATCATCCACATGAAAGTCGTACCCTATCTCATTGAGCTTTCTGATCTGTTCTTTGTCAATGGTACCCTTCTTAAAGTATCTGTGCTGCTCCTGTACCCATGAAAATAAATTTGCGCCATTTGCCGCAAGCATGCCTTTCGGCACTCTCAGATCACCATGACTGAAATAATACTCACGGGCAAATTCATACATAGTGTCCCACCTGTGTTTTTTCACATTCCACACCATAGATATGCCTTCAAGCATTTGTATCCTGTCATTTTCCATTTTCCCGGAAATGTACTTGTGACGCTGATTTGAAATGAATATTCCGAGCTTGTAACCATCGGGACATACATAACTGTTTGCAACAAGAAGGTCGCCATGAGCCTCATAGTATCGTTTTGCGTGTTCAAAACCTGCTGAAAAGCCATCATCGATATCCCAGACAAATCCAACAGCATCCAGGCAGTTTATCTGATCATCGCTGAGCAAACCATCTTTACGCTTCTTTCGCTGTATTATCAGCCATCGCTTCAAGGACTCAGGATCATCTGATTCTTTCATATCAAGATTGAGATACTCTTCATAATATGCTCTGACCTTTTCATAATTCTTCATCCAGGCTATATCATCATTATTGATGCCGAATTGAAGTCCTATTGCCGACAGTTTAGCTTTCTGTTCTTCTGTCAGCTTTTTATTTTTCTTACCTTCGCCACGGAGTTTCTGCTCGTTGAGCCACTTATTGAGCCATACCCCATCAACAATATGACCCGATGGCACATTCAGATCACCATGTTCTTCATAGTATTCCTTTGCAAGTTGATACTTCTGCTCCCAGGGATCATATTTATTCAGATCAAAACCGAGATTTTCAAGTTTTTGCCTGTGTTCATCACTGAGTTTGCCTTTTGCATAATTGTCACGCTGATAACGGATCCACGAGCCAAGAGAGATACCTGAATCGGTCGTAAAAGCAACAGGAATATCAAACGACTTATATTTCTCCTTATAAGCACAGAGTTCATCAAATGCGTCATTCCAGCGCTTTTCGAACTTAGAGCCCCATAACATCCCAAGTTCATCCAAACGTTCTATCTGTTCCTCGGTAAGTCTACCGTTATTACGTGAGCCTTTGCGGATAGTCTTCAAATTTGCGAGCCAGATACCAAGTTTGATGCCGCTATCGTCTACATAGTCTACCGGCACATCCAGATCGCCATGTTTCTTATGATATCGCACAGCTGCCGCATAGTTTTCTTCCCATAGATAGTCGATAACGTCCCATATCATACCGATCTTATCAAGTTCGGTTATTCTTTCGGTAGTAAGGATATTCGACCTTATCCCATTCTTTCTGAAAGTCCTGAGCATACTCAGCCATCTGCCGAGATCAACACCCTGATCATCAATATATACTGCAGTGGGCTTTAAATTGCCATTCGCCTGATAATATCTTGCTGCCGCAGCATAATACTTTTCCCAGGCTGCATCGGATGCACTTTCCCATCTCATGCCGATGGAGTTCAGCTTATCTATCTGAACCTGTGTCAGTATGCCATTAACAGTGCCGTTATACACTCGTCGCTGTGTAAGTAACCATGAGCCGAGAGAATAGCCTTCCTCGGTGTAATACCTCTTATTTACATCAAGGTTGCCGTTCTTCTCATAATACGCCTTTGCATATTCAAACATCAGATCCCACGATGCTGAGAGTGTACCTTCCAGTTCTTCAAACAGTTCTTTGCAGTCTGAAACTTTGTCTATGAGTTCAAAAGTTTCATTCACCACATAACTGTCCTTGCCATAGGAATGATAATAATTTATGGCAACCTGCATCTCTTCCTTGATACTGTCTATGCTGTACAGGTTCTCAATATTATTGACAATATCGAAGATTATGGGTTCATGGGACTTTGAAGCACACAAAGCACGTCCTATCTGCTGTTTATAGATGATAGGTGATATTGTCGGCCTCAGAAGGATGACTCCCGATATATCCGGCACATGAACGCCTTCGTTCAGAGCATCTATGCAATACAGGAGTTTCAGATGTTTTTCATCATTATCAGCCTTGAAATCAGCAAATGATCTGCTTGCCGACGGATCATCAGAATATACTGAATAGATATGCGGCTTTTTATCTACCTTACGGAACCATTCTTTAGCTTTCCCCATCATATCCTGCATATGTTCCAGATTGGCACAGAACACGATATATTTGCCTGTTCTGTCGGTCATATGCTTATCAAAAAGCACATCAAGCTTTTCGGCCTTGTCCAGAGCACGGCGAAGAGCATCAAGATACTTATCAGCCGCATCCTGTACAGCCTTGCTTTTCGCTGTTGCCGCTCTTTTTTCATACCTTTCAAGATCTTTCTGATATGAAAAGATAGAAAGGATATACTTTGGGGGAGCAAGAATATTCCTGACTATCGCCTCACCAAGTGTCATCTCGCTGGCGATATTACCGTCAAGGAGTTCTTCGGTCATATTGCGCTGATTATCGAGATATCTGATTGCTGTTGCGGACAGACCAAGAACAGGCGCATCGGGATACATTTTCAGGACATTATCAACCCCCAGTCCCCACTGCTCTGCGCCTACTCGGTGATATTCATCAAGAATAATATAATCCGGCTGTATTTCAGCTATTTCTTCCTCACTCATCAGCATGAGCTTGGCATAAGTATAGAATTTTACATTATCGGGAGTATAGTCGTCACTGACCTCTCGGATGTTCTCAAGCTGTGTCTGATAGATATATCTTGATGGTGAAAGCCAGCATATCGTCTTTTCAGGGTTATCCTCACATAATTTAAAGCCTATGAATGATTTGCCCGTACCAGTGGGATGAATAACTGCAGCTTTGCCTCGCTCAGCGAGCATACGCACTGCGGCTTCATATGCTTCCTTGTTGTGTCTGAACAGATCTATCATATGATCACCCCATGACATAGACAGGATATTGTCAGCGAAGCGCTATTTGCTGACAATTACAATCCAACTAATATGCACAAAAATCTAACCCTCTGCAGGGCTTGTTATGTCATAATTTATTAAACTCTTTCGTTATATCCAATATATAATGAATATTGTTCATAAACGGTTTTGTATTCAGCTTTTTTGAACTCTGACAAAAAATAAAATGACGGTACCCGAAAAATCCGGATACCGTCATTGTCAGTATAAGTTATGCTATGTATTTTACAGGAATGTCGATAAGCTGTATCTGTGCCTTTTGCCTTGCCAGTGATGAATGGATGTATATTGACCTTGTAATCTCAACTGATTTATGTCCGAGTATCTTTGAAATCGTGATATCATCAATACCTTTTTCAAAACAATCCGTAGCCAGTCGATGACGAAGGCTGTGAAACGATTTATAGTCCAGTCCCAAAGTCATGATCAGTTTCTTATAGCGATTCTGCAGTGTACGGGGCTCGATGAACTTATCCGTGCCTGTTGCTATATAACAGTTACCGTCAAGCTGAACCTTGCTGAGAAAAGCACAGAGATGATCGGGAATGGCAATATCCCGCATAGAACTTATGCTTTTGGGGGAACCGCATATCACCTTTGTTGTATTATTTCCATTACTGCATTTGACGCGCTGAACTGTACGCCTGACATGAATGACCTGATTATCAAGGTCAATATCGCTCCATTTCAAGCCGCATACCTCACCGATACGCATTCCCATGCATCTTGCCATAATGATCGGGATATTTGCCACAGACAGGTGCGAAAAAACATACCCCAGCAGTATTTCATCCTCTTCAGTTGAAAACATAGCCTTTTCTCGTGTATCGGAAGGCGGGGGCTGTATCAGATCGACCTTGATCTTGAAACCATATGTCTTTACGCCATACGAGAGAATTGACTTAAACAGCGTGACGATGCTTCGTACATAGCTTTTTGACAGACCACTTTCCAATTTAGCGCTTATGTATCGGTTCACTTGAATGTGATCAATAGTTTCTACAGCATCATTGCCAAATTCGGGCAGAATGTGATTATCAGCCTTGGTATGGTAGTTCGACTGCGTAGATTCCTTATGTACTATCTTTTTGTACTCGAACCATTCATCAGCAAGTACAGCAACAGTCAGTTTGCCTGTATATTTTGTCACGTCAGGTGCCCTTTTTGCGGTCCTGGCCATTTCCTTGTATTCCAGAGCCTTGTTTATCGCGCTTTCAGCGGTTTTGCCATAAAATGAATGGTACTTTCGTTTATTATTTTCGTTTCTGTAGTAGACTCGCGCCTCATAGCGACGGTCATTTCTATAATAGGCTTTCATATATATCCCCCAAATTGCACAAATTATAGTAAGCGTTATAGGCAGTTTTATACAAATAATCAAAATTATAAATTGTAGATTGACAAAAGAATCACAAAACATTATAATAGAATAGTACGCACGAGAATATTATATCACATCTTTTGATGGATTTTCATTATATATTGGATATAACGAAAGTACCGTCAGAAGATTTTTCGCTTTATATAAGCGATTTTCATGGACCTTCGCCGATTATACACAAAAGTACCGTCAAAAAAATAATGGAGCACCATAAGGATATTGATCCATGTGGTGCTCCTGATCTTCTTAGAATTGGCCGGCCGGCTATATCAATTCTTATGACGATGCAAAAATATATTCCGTATCACAACGCTAATACTCTCATGCTTTTTAGTATGCGATCTGTCGCCCCACTCTGTTTATACTATCATTTTCGTATAACATTGTCAAGGCACGAACTTGTATACTGGCTCTGTGGTTAACATTCCTATATGTTCAATATGTTTTTTGTATGAAAATGCGTGTCAATGCGTTTGCAATAATCATATCAAATCTGCACTTGTAAAATTTATATTAACGGATTTTACAACTAAACCTTGATATATCGTGTTCCCTTGCCGGATCCAACTTTTTTAATAGAGCCGCTTCTGATCATATTTCCAAGTACCGCCTCAATTGTTGTTGGACTTACATCGGGAAGTATCTTTGCTACATCAGATTTTGATATCGGTGTTAAGCTATTCAGCACCGTTGCTTCGACCCGTGCCTGTTTTGTGACCTTCCGGCTTCCGATGACAGCAAAACGTTTATCAAGCTCTTTATAACACATATAGAGTGTAGTCAGGAATTCCATGATAAAGGCAGAATAATCGCACTGATTCTCATGCCAGCCTGCTGATGACTGCTTTAATGCCTCATAATAGTTGCCCTTACGAAGATTGATCTGTTCTTCAAAGGATATGTACTTCCCGGCATCAAAACCATTCCGATACAACAGCATCAGAGAAAGGAGCCTTGACATTCTTCCGTTCCCATCCCTGAAAGGATGTATACACAGAAAATCCAGTATCACACATGGGATCAGAAGAAGCTGATTGATATTTGCATTATCTCTTGCCAGCTGATAGGCAAGTATAAACTGTTCCATTTCATCAGGTGTATCGGCAGCTGATGTTGGATGGAAACGGACTCGCCTTCTTCCGTATTTATCTTCCTCAATTATGTCATTGTCTACATCTTTATACTTTCCTGCATACGAATATCCTGCCATATTCATCATGATCGTATGTAATCTCAGAATATCGCTCTCACAGAGATCCATGTATGAATATCCTTTATGAACCTCCGCAAGTGCATCCCTGTATCCTGCAATCTCCTGCTCATTATGATTCAACGGGGCACTGTTTCCGTTTACGATCTCATTGATCCTTATATCAGTTGTGACAATTCCCTCGATCTCATTTGAACTTTTAACCGACTGAACCTTTGCAATTTCAGCAAGCTGCGTAAAAACATCCTTATACTGTTCTCTCCTGTTTGAGTCCATCACACGCAAAGAATAGATGTCAGCCGTTATATTCAGCAATCCGGCAGGAAGCAGACCATTATCAAGAAACGAATAATCAAAATTATGCATAGTTCACACTCCTCTCTGCATATTAGTATACACCTTTTTATGCAGATTGTCAATCACCAAATGCATAAATTATATCATGTTTTATGCATCATATTTTGCTTTAATGCATATTTAACTCGTGTACTATATGCAGATTATACAATTTCAAGTAATAAAAATATTCCGTAAACGGCATACCCGTTAACGGTAAAACGGGTTTATGATCACTAACCAACAAGATATATCTATGTACCCTCATCGTTTATTCAGTCCTACAAAATGTATAAAACTCTATTGACATATTCCTTCAAATGAATTATAATAGTTTCAATGATACATCCAATATCATTATTACAAATGTGTTGTATAAGTTTGATATGTCATGCAAGTACAATACCATATCTACACGGTATCATGTGAGCCTTTGCCGTCCCTGTTTCACACGAGCATTGAAAGAGTAGGTACTAAGAAGAGAAACGCCAGCCTAAGCAATAGCTTCGAGGCTGATACGGGCCCTTTAGACAGTTCATTCTGTCTAAAGGGCCTTTTTTAATCACAATACATGACATGTTTTCAGAAAGGATGATTCTTATGAAAAATATCTTTGACTTGCCGATGATATTATCGGCTAAAGAATTACAAGCCATGGGATTCAGCAGGAGCATGGCCTACCGCCTGCTGCAAGGTGATCTGGTCCCGGTGGTAACTATCGGAAAGAGAAAATTCATTCGTCATACCACGCTTATGGAGTGGTTGGCAAAGCAGGAGAAAACTTCTGAGCGCGATATAACGGATGCAGTAGAAACTCCCCCACCAAGCATCAGAGATGAAGAAGGAGGTGACACAGCATGAAGTGGATAACAGTGAGAGAGATGTCCGAGCAGTACGGTATCAGCCACCAGTGCATATACAAGAAGATCGACTGCAATAGGCACAAACTGGGTGACCATATCCGTGAGGAATACAGAAAGCCAAAGCTGTTAGATGAAGTGGCAGTCGAGCAGCTGCGGCCGAAAAACAAAGAGATCACCCATCGTAAAAATGATATGGAAACTGTAATGGATGCGCTGAACTCATGCGAACGTATGTGCAGCGAAAATGCTGGCGAGATACACACCCTGTCCGAAGAATTTCATCTCTTCAAGGAGAATGTTCTGCGAAAACTCATAAGCATAACAGCGGATATTCAGAGGAAGAGTTCTACCTGCAACGAGCAACTCACATTCTCGGATGATCCTGCGGGTATCGGGCCTGTGCATCCGGACAGAGAGGAGTGTTGATCATGGAAAATGAAAAGACAGTTATCCCCGTTTCAGAATTCTGTGAACTCTACAAAATGCCCAAGTCCACAGTCTATCGGAAGATAAAGGAGCACGCCGAGAAAGAGCTCAGTGGACATATCATCAAGAAGGGTAAGAAGTCCGTTTTCCTTGATGACTTTGCGGTCAGATTTCTGTGCCCGAAGGTCGTGCCGATGAAGACACTGGATGATCAGTTTTCCGAGATCAGGAGAGATATTGAAAACAGCAAAAAGGATACTGCCGGCATCAAAGAGGATGTATCAAAAATGGCAGAAGAGCTGACATCCCTCACAGCAGTTTTCAATGACAACCGGAAGATGATCGAAGAAAAACTGGAGCAGGCTCTTATCAGAATAGCTGTGACTGATGATAAAATATCCGCAGCGATGGAGCAGTTTGCTTCATTGCAGAATAGCATACAAGAACCCACCATGCGACTTAAGTCCCTGGAGGAAAAAGTAGGCGAGGTCTCCACGAAAAAAGGACTGTTCGGGAGGTCGTAATACAAAGATATGCAATGTTGCATCATAACGTTGCATATTCCACCTGCAACTCTCACCTGCAACTGTTGCGACATAATTTGTTCACAGTGCATTGCAATGTTGCATAGCGCGGTTGCGTACTGACCTTGCAACTATGTTCTGCAATATTGCATCCGAAAATCCCCGCAATGTTGCAGGTGTTGTTGCACCAACAGTGATTACAAGCTAATTTAGATTAAAAATACAACCAAAACAGAAGAAAATATCGTTTTCCCGATGGGAAACCATAATTCCCAAGTGGGAAAATAGGAGGTCGGGTAGAGAATAGCAAGCTATGAAAGGAGATATCTCCTTTCGGGCAAAATGCCGCAGGCATCAATATACAGGGACTATCGCCCCTGCCCGACCTGTATTATGTAGCTTACAAAGCAAGGAGGAAAACAAAATGAAAAGAGACATAACAAAGCTCGTACGCTTCTCCGAAAATGAATGGAAAAATGTTGAGAGGCGAGCAGCGATCGCCGGGATGAAGCCCGCGGTTTTCATCAGGAACATGGCCGAAAAGGGACTGATCAAGCTCTATGATCTTGAAAAATATCAGAACCTGAGTTATCCCATGAGAGGGATCCATTCATGCATGAACCAGATCGCTACGGTAGCAAACAGCACCCACTCCGTGTATGAAAAGGACATATCAGAGCTCAGGGATAACTTTGAGGATCTCAAAAGGATGTTTGACGCGTTCTTTGTTTCCGCTTTGAAATACGAAGCAGTGTGAGGTGATGATCATGCCGGTCATAGTAGAAAAAAGCATACACTCATCGCCGAAAAAGCTGATCGAGTACATCCTGAATCCGGATAAAAATGAGGAAATGAAATATGTCACGGGCATATGCTGTCATCGTGATGCAGACTCCGCTTATGATGATTTCCGCGATGTCTACGAGCGATATGCATTCGAGAAATTTTGCGGGAAAAATAATCGGAATGATGCTGATCTCCCGAAGGGAAAAAAGCGTGAAACTGTTCTGCTGTTTCACTACATTCAGTCATTCTGCCCGGGCGAAGTTACACCGGAGATCGCACACAAGATCGGCGTAGAATTTGCGAGAAGAGTGTGGGGTTCACGACGTGCCGTGCTTATCAGCACCCATGAAGATAAAGAGCATATTCACAATCATTATGCAGTATCTGTTTTTAGCAACAAAGGCGAGCGATGGTATGGCAACAAAGCTTCCACAAGAAAGCTAAGAGAGGCATCAGACAAGTTGGCAAAACAATACGGCCTCTCGGTCATTGAGCCGGGAAAAGAGAAGCGAAACTACAACTATGCTGAGTGGCTCGCAAAGAAATCGTGTACATCATGGAAGGAAAAGATCGCGGATGATCTGGACCGTCTTGTATGTGATGAGAACATACATGATCTCAAAGATCTGATAAAGGCCCTCGTCAGAAACGGATACAATGTACGCAGGACAAAATATCTTTCGATACGGCCGCAGGGACGCAAGCAGGGCATATCAAGCTATCGCCTGGGAGACGGATATTCTCTTGCAGCTTTGATGTATCGGATAGAGCACAAGGAGCATGTCATAACAGATGCCGAGCTTAGAAAATACAGCGGTCTTGAGTACGACAGCGCCATGTGTCTGCGTGAGATGCAGCTGACAAAATATCGTCACAGTGGTGAGTATCACAAAGCCACATACGAGGATCTTATGAGGTCATCGGCGCTACTCTGCTTCATATCCGAAAACAAGATCACCACAGAGGACGGCTTCACGAATTTTGTGAATGATGCGGATGAAAAATATCGCAAGGCTCTGGAGAAAAAGAAGCAGCTTGAGGATAAGATAGCTTTCAACGAAAATCTTATCGAACAATATCCGGAGTTCATCCGGTTGTGGAAACTCCCGGAACGCACTCCTGATGAGACTGTAGAGATGGGAAAGTTCCGAGTGCTGATAGACTACGATCTTTACAAGGATGGGGAGCTGGATAAACGAAAGAAGCGTCTTTCGGAGCTCAGAAAAGAGCTGGCTGATGCCGAAAAAGAGCTTGACCTGCTCAAAGAGAAAAGAAACACTGCATCCGAGCACTACAAGACCTACATCAACATGATGCCGGAGTATTACAAGATCCAGCAAAGGCGCAAGATGGAGGAAGATGCCAGAAGAGCTGCGAAAGAACGTGAAAAACAGATCATGGAACTCTATGAATATGAAGAAGCGAATCCCGAAAGGAGCCACAGAAGTTCGGGATGGGAAAGATAACACGACAGCAGGCAATTAATGAAGGGAGGCGATAATATGGCACGAATAATCGTTATACCACATTATGAAGGCACTGGAGATTTTTCCGTACTCATAAGACGTGTAATAACAGATGAGATCAGAAAGAAGCAAGAAGCCACAGAATAAGTCTTGACAGTGTGTACAAGTCGTGGTATAATAGTATGTAAGTTATATCACGGCTGTACGATATACAGGAGGAATATCACAATGTTACAGCCAAACAATAATACAGTTTACACAGCAGCGCTCTATTGCAGACTTTCCAAGGATGATGGTTTTTCCGACAGAGACAGCTCATCCATTGAGACACAGCGCACCCTGCTCACCAACTACTGCAACGAGCATGGTATCATCATACACGACTATTATGTCGATGATGGATACACCGGGACAAACTTCGACCGTCCCTCATTCCAGCGTATGATAGGAGACATAGAGAACGGAAAGATCAACTGCGTTATCACAAAGGATCAGTCCCGACTCGGAAGAAACCACCTTGAAGCGGGTTATTTTATGGAAATGTTTTTCCCGGAGCATGGTGTGCGATATATTGCCATTTCAGACGGTGTTGACACCATCAATCAGTCATCTCTGGACTTTGCACCGTTTCGGAATTTGCTGAATGATATGTATGCAAAGGATGTCAGTGTCAAGATAAAGACATCTCTGCTCGCACAGCAAAAAGCCGGAAAATTCTTTGGCACCAAAGCACCGTATGGTTACATAAAGGATCCGAATGACAAACATCATCTTCTAATTGATGAACGTTATGCCCCTGTGATACGCAAGATATTTGATATGTATCTTAATGAAGGCCTAGGCTCCCATAAAATAGCCAAAAGGCTCACGGATGAGAAGATCCCACGTCCATGCGTAGCTGCAAGTGAATTAAAACCCGCCTTTGATCGGTATTTACAGGATGAAAATGGTTACTACCGTTGGACTTGCCAACAAGTTACTTCTATAATCCGTAATCCCGTATATGCCGGACATATGCGCGGACAGCAGCGCCCCAAGATCAGCTTCAAGAGCCAGAAGCGCTATCCGCTGGGTTCAAAGGCTTTCGTAGTTCAGAATACTCACGAGCCGATCATTGATCCTGAACGTTGGGAACTGGCACAGACCATACTATCCTCACATCGCCGTGAAAAGGTAGAGGGCGGATACCAGAGCATCTTCAACGGGATATTACGCTGTGCAGACTGCGATCATGCACTCAACATGTCAAAAGGTCATCGCAGAAAGCCACGCCCCGATCCGGTAGACATGGTAGGGTTCCAGTGCAATTATTACCGTACATTCGGAAATAAAGCCTGCACACAGCATTGGATAGAAGCCCGTGACCTGCATAATGCAGTCCTTGCTGACATCAGAAGGCTGGCTAAATATGCTGTTGATCATGACGACAAAATGGTCAGGGATATTATCTCAAAGCTGAATGCGGATATGTCGGAAAGCACCAAAAAGACCGAGCGTGAACTTGTGAAAGCAAAGAAACGCCTTGCAGAGCTTGACAAGCTTTTTGTCAGCCTTTATGAAGATAAGGTACAGGGCAGCATCAGCGACCGTAACTACAAACAGGTAGCTTCATCATATGAGCAGGAGCAGGCAGAACTTGAAAAGAAGATCAACGGATACGAAGAAGACCTCCGCACTGCGAAGGTCAACAATGAAAACGCTGAAACTTTTGTAGATATGATAAAGGACTATGCGGGTATTGAGGATCTTAACGTTACTATAGTTCACACACTTATTGACAAAATAGTTGTTCATCAGGCCGAGGAGATCGACGGAGAACGCATACAGAAGATCGAGATCTATTATAAATTCGCCGGCAAATTCGATAATGAACAGGACGTATAAAACAAATCCTACAAAATAAAAATATCCGAAAAAGTCGGATATATAGTCATTCTAAAATGTTCCTTTTCGACTGTCCTACATCATCTGGGCAAAGCAGGCATCCTCATAAAGCTCGGTGATGTAGTCCCGCAGTGAGAGCAGCCCCTCGGACTGTATCCTCTCATCGGAGAGGCAATCCCGCATGGTCTCAACAGTCTTTATGTAGTCGCTCAGCTCCTCCAGACGGTGAAAGAGATGCCACAGCCCAAGCTCCTTGTCGGCAGTCTTGTGCATGGTGGAAAAATCCTTCATGAACCGTATCTTGTCAAAGAGCTGCATCATGGTGTTTCTAAGCTCAGGCAGCCGCAGTATATCCCCGAATATCTCCCGACGGTATTCGGCGACCTTCGGGTCATCCGTTATCCGGGAGATAACATTTGTGATGAACCGACACTCCCTGGCATCGGTGGATACTTCCTGAAAAAAGGCATCAAAGCCCAGATCGTGCAGCACATTGTCGGGCAGCGTGCGGTATGTGACATCCGCTCCCTTCGGCTGCAGCAGGCTAAACCCTGTATTCTGCTTCATAAGCACCAATCCTTTCAAATGTCTGCTAACATACCTACCCATTGATCTCGCTGTCTCAACACTCCGTTTTCACACATATCTAAAAGTACGTAAACACGCCATATCCCCCTGCACAATGAAATATCGTACAAAACAATACAGAAGTGTCAGATAAGCCGCATCAAAGCGGTACATATGACGCTTTTGTACTATAAAAATGTATTTGTACGATTATACAAAATCAATATAAAATAATGCTATATCCTTAATCTGGAACAGACTGTATCAGGATTAATGGTTCAGTCTGTTCCTTTTTTATTGAACAACGAAAATAATACACCTTCAACATATATCCGATTTTGTGTCAACAAAATCTATGCTGGCTAAGAGACAAGCTGACACCCCTCATTGATAATCCCAGCACGAGAAAAATCTTCTCGCGGGGGGAATTCTTCGTATTATGATGTCACAATGATGAAATGGCGTCAATATCACTGATATTGACGTCACAAAATGCCCGAAATCACAGTATTGATATCACACTGAAGTCAAAATGTGAAAATTGGCTTATTATCCACGATAATTTTTTAATTTCGACTATTATCTATTTCTCGAAGACGTAAAAGCCAGCGTTCAATGCATCTATCCTCGAAAAAGCCTAAAAGAGCGCCATCACAAAATCGTTCTACTCTTATTGCTCCCACGATAAGAGCCATAACAGTCTGCCCATTCAATTCTGAAACATCAGCATCTTTCATATCAGATGTATTCCACTTTAGCCCGGCATTCTCCAAAATACCCACATAGTTTGACAATTCCAGTTCTTTATGTATGTCTATAAAATGATATACAGCATCTATAAATTCTTTTACTATATTATTATAGTCAGCATATGGCATATGTATTGGATGTTCTGCTGAACCGTCGTTTTCTTTGTCAATGTTCCATTCTCCATAATAAGAGAACTGTAATCGAGGTAAAAACTCTGTTAATGACTTATAATTCACTGTAGACACCTCTGTTGAACAGTATTTAGTGTAATATGCATAAAGATATCAACTATAGATTTTCTGATAAGCAATATCTGTATGCATTTATACACATATGTTTTGATTTGTTATGTCAATCCCTCATAATAACTGCGAATATATTGCGCCATCAGATTTCTGCGTTCATCAAGAAATCTTTGGTAATCAGATACATCCATATCCATGAAATCAAGAGGGACACAGTTTTCAGCAAGGTTTTTCTCAAGATCTTCCCATGTTGTAATACTGCCGCAGAAGTTTTCCTGACCGGCGACCTGCTTTTTCACCTTTTTCATATATTTACATGGAGCGTCATCTTTGATCCTAATATTTATTTCCGATTGCGTATAAACGTAGTTTGCAATCTGATTATAATCCTTGCGGTTACCGATCCCGTTCTTTTGCAGATATTTCTTCGGGAAAATATGATGAATATCTCCACGTTGTTCTATCAGAGATTGTACATCTATCTCACTTGATAAAAAACCTCTTGCCCCCTTCTTGACCTGCGCCATCAGGAATACCATAAAGTACGGGCTGCTTGTGACAGATGTATCAAGTCTCTGTGGAAGAACGGTACTCCAGTATACATCAGAAAGTTCACCATCTTCCGTTGTCTTTAGGAATTGCATTGGGTCTTGTTCTGTAAACCGTTTAATATCATAATCTATTGCTGACTCGGCAGAACCGGAATATCGACCGGTAAGCATAGACAGCACTATCCATCTGCGGACAATGGTTTCAATCTGATTTGCTTTTATTCCTCTGTTCTTCAATGAAAGATATAGTATATATCCGAAGTTCAGCACATTCTGTGAACGTACCAGAGAAGCGTCAACAAGTCCAGTAGAACGAACGATCATCAAATATCGCTTGAAGTTTGTTTCGTTTACGAAAGCCTCTACACCTTTACGCAGCTTTTTGAAAGATTCTTCAGCTATTTCCTCCAGATTTTCTCTGGTCTTAAAATTTCGACCTGAGAGCAGGTTAACAAGGTCTGCAATCTTGCCTCTTAGGAAAATATGAGTAAATGATACTCGAAGTACATCTGTGTAGCTTGGAACATATATGTCCTCTTGTTCTTTAACTATCCACTTGATCTTTTTTAATGCATCGGAAACTGCAAATTCCTTGTCATTTGAAATAATAGCTTCATAGTCCGAGGGTGCTTGCTTAAAATGGCAGAAATAATCTATTATTTTTCTGATCTCATTACCGCCGTAACGATCATCTGCGGATATCTTTGACATTGCGAAATCAGCCTGTGAAAGAACTACTCCCTGAGAATTGATACGAATAAAAATATCCGTAACCTCATCTATTGTCAAGTTTTGAGACAGTACAGTCATACCAAAGCTGATACCTCGAATCGACATCAAACGATTAAGATTATTGTTGATTTCTGACTGCCTGCCATTCAAATCATTTATAGTACAATAATTGACAACGAAATTAAATACGTCAAAATCAACATCAAATACAGTTGAAATATCTGCTATCCATTTTGTATCTTTCTCAATTGCAGGGTTACACACCTCAAAAATTTCATCTATAGGATTAAATGCTATAATAATATGTTTTTTGCTATAATTTGAGGTTACGACCTGTTGTCCAACGATTGCAGCTTGAATGGCAGTGATTCTCTGTTGACCGTCTATAAGAATATTCTTTCCTGAAGATACAGATCCGTCTTTTAATCTGACATCAGGATTTTTCCATACTGTTATGTAGCCAACAGGGAAGCCCTTATAAAGTGAATCCATAAGATCACGAACTTTGGCTCCATCCCATACAAATGGGCGCTGCATTTCCGGAATAGCAATCTGTCCAGATTTTATAGAATTGATTATGTAATCAACAGATGTACTGTTTACTTCAAATTGTGCCATATTGTCACTCTCCGTTTATATAATACGATGTATCTCTTAACAAAGCCGAATAATAGCTGTTATTGAGATTATATCACACAAAATCGCATAAATCAATACTTTTCAATAAAAATAGCAGCATTATGGGCTGCTAATCATTACGATATTTTGTTTTCGGGTACGGAGACTTTTTATCTGTTATACCCAGGAGCTGCCCGAGGATGTGGATGTGCTCATGTATGATGCTGTTATGCTTGACACGCTGATAGAAAAGGGAGCTGTCCGCCTCATAGAGCCGGGCGGCATTGCGGATAAAGATGATATATACACTTTTGCGCTTGACGGCCTGACGGTTGACGGTAAGCTCTATGGCATACCGGTTTTCATGTGCGGGAACTTTCTCATATATGATACAGACTGTACCGGCATTGCCCAAGCCGGACACCTTGCAGACATTGAAGGGTCTGATGTTCTGGTCATCAATTCGGATGTGCCCCATAACAGGACACAATATGCCCTGGAGGTGCTGGCGGATGATCTGGGAGATCCGTATCCCAAATCAGAAGCTTATGAGGATGAGCTGATAACCACCATAGACCGTGTGGCGGTTGATGCACACAAGGGTGATGAAGATGCACAGGTGACGGCGGCATATGATTCCGGGGAAGGCATGGGATATATCGGTTTCAGTGAAAGTATACGCCTGCTTGATGAGCGCAGCGCCCATACGGATATAAAGTCCGTCAGCTTTGGTGACAGGGATGACATACCCCGGCTGTATGTTGATGCAGTGGCGATAAACAGCAGTGTGAAGGACGGTGAGCGCTATGAAAAGTGCGTGGAGCTTATGAACATCATCGCTGATGCTGATGTGCTGACGGAGCTTTCCGTTCAGAACAGCAAACCCCAGTATCTTCTCCTTGCAAGAAAATCGCCGTACACAGTGCTTGCCGACATATCTCCCCTCTACTCCCGGCTTGAAGAGCTGGCTTCAAATGAGAACAACAAGGTCATACGGTGAACTCATCCCTGAATATGAAGGCGTTTCATTACTGATAAGCACTTGCGGACAGGTGCCTTCCGATACTTTTACATAACAGCAAGCAGGCAGAGAACCCATAGAGGTCCTCTGCCTTTTTTGCAAACAGCACTGAATAATTCATCTGATTATGTATAATGACAAGTCCTTCCTGCAAAGATAGGCGTGCTAAAATATGATCACAGCAAGAAAAACTGACGCAGATCTGATAGCTTTCATCCTCTGTATCAGTAGCCAAACAAAAGCAAGAAGTATGATACGGGAGCCTTTAGGAGGGGGCTCCCGCTCCTGTTATGCCAAACAACGCTTACAAGGAAAAGAGCTCTTGGGAGTTGGGGGATGTATCGGAGCAGGCTTTTCTCACACAAGGCTTGACAGCAGGCTGTTATTATGGTAAAATCAAAGAAAAGCCCCTTATCCGTATCAATATGTTTATAAACACATCACCTGTTGCCATTTGTCAAGGAATTTAATCACACGCCCCCTTTTTGGCTGTTTTCTCAAAAAACTATTGTTTTTTTCCGGCAATATGCTGTATTACAGGTGACAGAACATCATAAATGCTGATTGTATCTATTGCTGAGGGGAGGCTTTGATATGAAACACATCAGACTGAGTTACAGACTTATTGCCATTTTTCTGACGGTGACAGCGGTAGTGTTTATTGCTGCTTGTGGAAAGCAAAATGAGGTATCATACAACTATCATGAAGACGAGATACACATTTCTGTCGGTGAAAGTGCAGAATTAAAGCTGAAGAACTTACCGGACGGAAAAACGGCAGCAGACTACCAATGGACTATCACAGGTGATACGGCAACAGTATCAGAAGGTATAGTGACAGGTGTTCAGACACACCCGAGCAAGCTTTCGGGCAAGGAAACCGTTACAGCTAAAATGACATACGGCGGAATTGATTACATCGAAGTGTTCACGGTAGTGGTTGAGAAAAGTGTTGATGCCATTGTTTTGAAATATCCATCTATAACGCTGCTCGTTGGTGATGAGATGTCAATAGAATACGCTACCGAACCCGAAATACTGAGTAACGGTCAGAAGGTGAAATTTACGCTTTCCGATGAAAATACTGCCGAGATATCGGGCGATGATTTGCTGAAAGCACTCAGCGCGGGCAATACTGTCCTGACTGCAAAGGCCGGCGGAACAGAGACCTCCTGCGAGGTACATATTTTCGATGAGCCGAAAACAGCGGACGAAAAGCTGAAATATATCAATTCATGGCAGGACAGCTTTTCGGAAGTCGGGGTACTGAATGATGCTGTTAATTACGACAGAAAGAAGTATTCCGGTATAAGCGTTCCGCTTTCGGAAATACCGAAAACATCGGGAACAAAAGGTTCCGGAAAATATATGGTCGTGTGGGAATGGACTTATACCACTGCGGGAACCAATTCCTATACGAAACCGATAATTGAAACAACAGCAACGTGTGAGCTTACCGCCGCTCTTCCTGAGAACGTCCGCCCTGAAAAATGGAGCGATGCGGAATTTATGATTCACATAAAACAGGGTGAATATATTCAGCAGGGTACCTATGAAAAGGGGATAAAAGCAATGATGCCTGTCGTGGATATAACACTTGAAACTATGGACGGCGAAGTCATTGAGACGCTTGGACAGATATACGGCGAGCTTCCCGATAAGATAGCCCTGAGTACCGGTGCTGACCCTGTTCCCGAAGCATTTTACGGCTCTTTCCCGTCCGAAAGTACAGTAAGATCTGCGTTGTCGGAAAAGCTTAAAAAGCTGGAATGATCTGCACAGTATAGCATCCCCCCGCACTGTCACAGGGCAGTGCGGGGTTTTTCACTCTCCAAGGCTTGACAGCAGGCTGTTATTATGGTAAAATCAAAGAAAAGCCCCCCACCCCACAAAGGAGGAAAAACCATGTTTGAACAGATAACGCTCCCCTATTCCTACGATGCTCTTGAACCCCATATCGACGCACTCACTATGGAGACCCACTACTCCAAGCACCATGCCGCCTATACTGCAGCCTTCAATACCGCAGTGGAAAAGGCGGGGCTCACAGGCAAGACAGCAGAAGAGATATTTGCATCCCTTGACACAGTGGAGGACACCGCCCTGAGAAACGCTCTGCGCAACAACGGAGGCGGCTGGTACAACCACAACCTGTATTTCTCCACCCTGTCCCCTGCCCCTGCAAAGGCACCCGCAGGCGAGCTGGCTGAGAAGATAAACGAAGCTTTCGGCTCCCTTGATGCACTGAAAGAGCAGCTCACCGCTGCTGCCACAGGGCAGTTCGGCTCAGGCTGGGCATGGCTCATAGTCAATAGTAACGGCGCACTGGAGGTAGTTTCCACCCCCAATCAGGACAACCCCCTCTTCCTCGCCCTCGGCACACCCATACTTACCATTGACGTTTGGGAGCACGCCTATTACTTAAAGTACAAGAACCTGCGAGCCGCCTATGTGAAGGAATTCTTTGAGGTGCTGGACTGGGCAGCCGTGGAAAAGAACTACGCTTCCGCAAAGTGACCCACACAGCCTACGGATGCACCAGCCGGGATACTTGAACCCCCTGCTGCGGTGCATCCGTATTCTGTGCCTATTATCGGCTTTGTTCACAAAAAATTTACACTCCAAAAGGGAGATTTCTCTTTTTAAACTATTTACAAACTGTATCATTTAGGTTATAATTATACGGTATGTAAAAACTCATTTTACGGGGATCTCATTAACCTTTTTTGTGGGGCGGTATTGTGAACACTGATTTTTCCAGAATAATAACACTGCTGCGCAAAGAGCGGGGCATCAGCCAGAAAAAGGCGGCAGCCGACCTTGGTGTATCCCAGGCGCTGCTTTCCCACTACGAAAAGGGTATACGTGAGTGCGGACTGGAGTTTCTGACAAAGATCGCCGATTACTACAACGTTTCCTGTGACTACCTCCTGGGCAGATGTGCAGAGCCGGGGGGGCGCAGCATTGGGGCTGCGGATGAGAATATGCAGGGGAATGTACAGGGCGGCACGAATATGCTCTCTAACTCCCTTGATGTCATATTCGGCCTTATCGACCGCAGCGGCAGCAAGGGACTCAGAAAGCACGTAGAGAACTACTTCGGGCTGCACATATACCGCATATTCCGCCTTATATACGGTGCCAACAGCAAGAACGACTCACGGTTTTTCAGCGTGAACGAGAGCCAGGCGGACAGCGTGATTCAGGCGGCATCCGAGCTTTCAAGGGCGGCGGCATCTTCGGGAGTGAAAAGCTCCATGGCAAACATCGCCGTCACCACCGACAGCATTTCAGCCGAGTATCCGGGGCAGGCATCGTCCCTCCTCAACGAGATAAAGCACTCCGAGGAGATGCTCAGGGAGCTTATGCCCTTTACAGATGACAGACAGGATCCCGCAAGGAGGGATCGGGATTGAAGAAGACCAAGATCGCAGGCAAGGCGCTGACTGTATTTGCCTTCATTCTGCTTGCGATATGCATAGTTGACTACTGGTTCGTTGACGGGCAGCGCCGGGCGGCGGAAAAGTACATCTCCGCCATGGCATCCGGCAATCTTGCGGACTATAATTCCGTCACAGCCGACAGCACCTACACCGACAAGGACATATTCACTGCAGATCACCGCACATTCCTGACAGCAAACGGAGAGCTCACCTCCCTTGAGGAAAACGATGTGATAAGCTCAAAGGCGCACATAAAGGAGCACCACATGAACGACCTGTTCAACTGGGACGTTACTGTGGATGCTGATTTCTTCTCCGGCACGAAAAGCGCATCCTTTGACGGCACTGTTCTTTCCATGCGGTTTGAAAAGGGCAGATGGCTCATATACGACGACAATTTACCCAAATAACGGCTCACAGGCCGTAAACGGGGCGTAACTCAGTTTGGTAGAGTGCTTGCTTTGGGAGCAAGATGCCGCAGGTTCAAGTCCTGTCGCCCCGACCAGCCCGCAAAGGCGGGCAGATGATACCGTCTCTTATTGCTAAGTAAGAGGCGGTTTTTCTGTTTGCCGGTCATTGACAAACGGATCCAGAAATGGTATAATAAAGTGTATTCCAAAAAACAGTGAGGTGAACGAAGTGGCAAACGGCGACAGTTGCAGTATATGCGGGCGACGGCAAAGTCATAGCACAAAAGGCGACATCCCGGTGCCGCTTACGTTTGCTGTGCGCCCGTGATAGTACTGTCACGGGCATAGCTTTTCGCCCTCCACATCATCAGAAAGGGAGGGGCTTACATTGGACAAGGACATCATCAATATTGACACACCGCAGGTACAGGAAACATCACATCCCGACTACACACAGGAGATAACACAGATAATCCGGGGCAACGGCTCTCCGAAAGCCATAATGCACAAGCTGGAGGACTATCACGCAAACGACATCGCCCAGGTGATGACGGAGCTTACCCTGTCGGAGAGGAAGAAATTCTACCGTGTGTGCAGCCTTGATATGCTCTCGGAGATATTTGAATACCTGGATGAGGATATTGCAGGGGCATATCTGGAGGAAACGGACATCCGCAAGGCGGCTGACGTGGTATCCCGCCTTGACACGGACACAGCCGTGGGCATACTCCGCTGTGTCACAAAGGATAAACGGCTTCTTATCATAGACACCCTTGACCCGGATGTACAGAAGGAAATACGGCTCATCTCCTCCTTTGACGAGGACGAGATAGGCAGCCGCATGACCGTCAACTGTATAATCATCAGGGAAGGCATGACCGTAAAGCAGGCCATGAGCGAGCTTGTGCGGCAGGCTGAGGAAAATGACAACATCGCCACTCTTTTCGTGGTGGATGAGGACAATGAATTCTACGGTGCTGTTGACCTTAAAGACCTTATCACCGCAAGGAGCACCACAGACTTGGAGGACATAATCGCCACGTCCTTCCCCTATGTATACGCCACGGAGCAGACGGCGGAATGCATTGAAAAGCTGAAGGACTATTCAGAGAGCATCGTGCCTGTTCTGGACGACCGCAACAGGCTGCTGGGGGTCATCACCTCCCAGAACATCATCGAGGCATCGGATGAGGAAATGGGCGAGGACTATGCACGGCTTGCAGGTCTTACTGCGGAGGAGGATCTGAACGAGCCCCTGGGAAAGAGCCTCAAAAAGCGCCTGCCCTGGCTGCTCATCCTTCTGGGGCTGGGACTTCTGGTGTCAACAGTGGTGGGCACATTCGAGCAGGTAGTGGCACAGCTTACGCTCATCATGGCTTTCCAGTCCCTGATACTGGACATGGCGGGCAATGTGGGCACACAGTCCCTTGCGGTCACTATCAGGGTGCTTGCGGATGAGGAGGTCTCCCTGAAGGAAAAGCTGCACCTGGTAGGCAAGGAAATGCGCATAGGTCTGTGCAACGGTGCTCTTCTGGGGCTTATCTCCTTTGTGCTCATAGGGCTGTATATATTCCTATTCAAAGGAAAAACCATACTCTTTGCCTTTGCGGTATCCGGGTGCATCGGCATATCCCTGCTGCTTGCCATGCTCATATCAAGCGCTGTGGGGACACTCATTCCCCTGTTTTTCAAGAAGATAGGCGTTGACCCCGCTGTGGCATCGGGTCCGCTGATAACAACCGTGAATGACCTTGTGGCAGTAGTCACCTACTACGGTCTGAGCTGGCTTTTGCTGCTGAATGTCATGCACCTTGCATGACACATGGTCAACAAGGTAAAACAAACATTCCTGCAACTATCTCATTAAGGTACCGGAGATACTATGGGCTGGTTCGACGAACAGATAAAACAACGAAACAAGCTTGATGACGAGGCCTTTGAGGAAGCCTTTGCCCAGATGGCCGGAGCCGTCACCAGGCAGCAGATATTCCCGGCGGGCGCTGACGGCTCTGCTGCCGCAAAGCACGCTGTGAAGAGCGTATGTGACTACTTTGGAGTCCGTATACCCTCAAATCCGGAGGGCACAGCGGATGTATACGAGATCCTTTCACGAACTCTGGAGCCTGTGGGTGTGATGCACCGGCAGGTGACACTTGATTCCGGCTGGCACAGGGATGCGGCGGGAGTAATGCTTGCACGCCGCCGTGACGACGGCTCCCCTGTTGCTATAATCCCAATGTGGAACGGAGTATGCTACACAAACGAAAAGGGGCGGATGGCCAAGGTAACTGCCTTTACAGAAAAGCTGTTTGAGGACACCGCCACTGTCTATTACCGCCCACTTCCCCAGCGCAGTGCTTCATCACTGGATCTGCTTAAATTCATCTCAAAGTCCGTCACAAAGGAGGACATGGGGTGCATCGCCCTGGCGGCGGCGGCAGTCTCCCTGATAGGGCTGTTCGTGCCCTTCGGGGTGAGACAGATGTTCTCCTCGGTGATAGATTCGGGTGAGGTGAGGCTGCTCATAGCCACCGCCATATTTCTTATGTGCTCCGCAGCAGGCGGGGTCATGATGCGCTCCGTGCAGACATTGCTCTCAGCAGGCATCAGCGACAAGGCTGAAAGAGATGTGAATGCCGCTGTAATGATGAGGGTGCTGTCACTGCCCCCCTCCTTTTTCAAGCAGTTCTCCACAGGTGAGCTTACCGAACGAATGGGGTATGCTGCCACATTGTGCCGTGCCCTGACAGGCACTGTACTTTCAGGCACCTTGCTCTCCACTCTGTCACTGGTGTATGTGTTCCAGATAGGTGAATACACCCCGGGGCTGGTGCTCCCTGCTGTTGCAGTAACGCTGCTCATAACCGGGGTCAACATTGCGGCAGGGCTTATCAATACCACTGTTCTCTCCATACACATGGAGCACTGCGCCCATGAGAGCGGAGTTGCCCTTGCCATGATACAGGGGGTGCAGAAGATACGGCTTGCAGGCGCACAGAAGCGTGCCTTTGCCCGCTGGGCTGATGCCTTTGCGGATGCCGCAAGATACGAATACGGCACTCCTACCTTTCTGACGGTGAGCAAGGTCATATGCACAGGAATATCAATGGCAGGCACCGCTGTCATCTATTACAAAAGCGTCACCGACGGCATATCGGTGTCGGATTACTTTGGTTTCACCTCCTCCTTCGGCCTGCTGTCCGGGGCATTTTCCGGTCTGGCGGCAGTCAGCTTTTCCATGGCTCAGATACGGGCATCCCTGAAAATGCTTGCACCAATCCTTGAGACCGCCCCGGAGACCAATCCCCGCAAGCGCAGGGTGGAGCAGCTGAAGGGAAACATAGAGCTTTCAAACATCAGCTTCGGCTACGGGGATTCCCCCCTTGTGATAAAGGATCTCTCGCTGAAAATACGTGCCGGGGAATATGTGGCTATAGTGGGCAGCACAGGCTGCGGCAAATCCACACTTATCCGCCTGATGCTGGGCTTTGAAGAGCCAAAGAGAGGTGCTGTCTACTTTGACGGCCGTGACATAACAAAGCTGGATCTCCACTCCCTGCGGCAGCATATCGGGGTGGTGCTGCAGCACGGCAGACTTTTCCAGGGGGATATATACTCAAATATCGCCATATGCGCCCCGGGGCTTTCCGCTGATGATGCATGGAAGGCGGCAGAGCTTGCGGGCATTGCGGAGGACATACGCAGTATGCCCATGGGTATGCACACATTTCTTTCCGAGGGAGGAGCCGGGATATCCGGCGGACAGCGCCAGCGGCTGATGATAGCCCGTGCCCTTGCAGGCAAGCCGTCCGTGCTGATACTCGATGAGGCGACCTCCGCCCTTGACAACCTCACCCAGAGGCACGTTGCAGACACCCTTGCAGCCCTTGACTGCACACGCATAGTAATAGCCCACAGGCTGTCCTCCATAAAGCAGTGCGACCGCATCATCTACCTTGAAAACGGCACCATTGCGGAGGACGGCACATTTGAGGAGCTTATGGAGAAGCACGGCGCCTTTGCCGCCCTTGTGGAAAGGCAGACCATGACCACATCCCCTTAGAACAGGGACTTTTACAGGTGCTGTTTCGAGGAGATAAGGCTCAGACGGGACAAGTGACGCACACACAGGAGGTCATTATGGCTCACAAGGAGATATTCCGCAATAAAGAAGCAGATATATCCCACAAGGCGGGGCAGTACATCCGCTCCGCAGACAGAGGGGGCTGGCTTGCCCTTGCGGCAGTAGCCATCGTGCTCCTCGGGATAGTCATCTGGGGCATATACGGCAGGCTTGATACGGTGGTGGATGCGGGGGCTGTATGCAAAGACGGCAGCATCACACTGTACATCCCGGAGGAAAGGGGCAGCGGAATAACCGCAGGCACCTCCTTCAAAATAGACGGTAAGGAATATGTCATATCACAGCTGAATGACACCCCTGTACAGATACAGGGGGATGAGGATGCCTATGCACTGCACCTGTCAGGGCTTTCCAAAGGAGATTTTGCCTATGTGGTAAGTGTGCCCGCCTCACTCCCCGACGGCACCTACAAGGCGGTCATAACCGTACTGACAGTGGCTCCTGTATCATATACCGCAGGATAGCCCTCACAGCCTATGTACATACGCTCCGTAAACGGTAATACAGCACACGATCATCTGTGATCGGAAAAGTGATCTGAAATGAAAATAAAACGCCCCAAAAAATACGGCTTTGGCAGAAGCCCTGCCAATGTGCCTGTCATAATGCAGCTTGAGACCCTTGAATGCGGTGCAGCCTGCCTGGATATGGTGCTTGCCTACTACGGCAGGTTTGTGCCCCTTGAAGACGTGCGCAGCACCTGCGGCGTATCAAGGGACGGCTCCAATGCAAGGAATATCATAAGAGCAGCCCGCAGCTACGGCCTTGAAGCAAAGGGCTTCCGTGCCGAGCCCCATGAGCTGCGCAAGGAAGGGACATTCCCCTGCATCATCCATTGGAACTACGATCATTTTGTGGTTTTAAACGGCTTTTCAGGGCGAAGGGCTGTCATCAACGACCCTGCACGGGGCACGGTGACAGTCTCGGAGAAGGAGTTTGACAGCTCCTTTACCGGTGTGGTACTCATGATGGAACCGGGAAAGGACTTTGAACCCGGCGGTCACAGACGGCATATGATAGGCTATGCCGCACACCGTATGAAAAGCATAGGAAGTGCGGTTATATTCCTCACTGTGACCACTGTCCTCACCTCTGTCATAAACATGATAGAGCCGGGATTCCTGCGGTTCTTCACAGACAGGCTCCTTACAGGCATTGATACGGATATGCTCATCCCCTTTCTGGCGCTGTTCTCAGTTGTGGCACTGGCAAAGATGGTCACAGGCTGGGTAAAGGCGGTATATTCCCTGCGGATAAACGGCAGGATGGCTGTTGACGGCACCTCCGCCTTCATGTGGCAGGTGCTCAGACTCCCCGTCAGCTTCTTCTCACAGCGAATGGCGGGAGATATACAGCAGCGCCAGCACTCAAACGGGCGCATCGCCTTTGATATGGTGAACACCCTTGCACCTCTGGTGCTGGACACAGCCATGATGATCTTCTATCTGGGCATAATGCTCCGATACAGCGTTTTCCTCTCGTGCATCGGTGTGCTGTCGGTGCTTTTTGATCTGCTGGTGTCGGATATGGTGTCCCGCCGCAGGATAAACCTTACCCGTGTGCAGCTTCGTGATCAGGGCAGACTGGCGGGCATCCTTTCAGCGGATATGGAGATGATTGAGACCATCAAGGCCAGCGGTGTGGAAAACGGCTGCTTTATGCAGTGGGCAGACTGTCAGGCAGACGTTGTGGCGCAGGATGTACGCTATGCCAGGCTGAATGCGGTCATAGGTATGATACCGGAGCTTGTATCCACACTTTCATCCCAGGTGATACTTGTCCTGGGAGTGCTGCTGGTGCTGGACGGGCGCTTCACCGAAGGCATGGTAATGGCATTTTCAAGCTACCTCACAGCATTCACAGCCCCTGCCACATTCCTTATAGGGGCAGGTCAAAGCTTACAGGAGATGCGCTCGGAGATAGAGCGTGTGGAGGATGTCATGTCCCACCCCACAGATCCCCTCACCGAAGAAAGAGAGAGCCCTGCTGAGGAAAGCGAAAAGCTGTCGGGTAACGTGGAGATAAAAAACATCACCTTCGGCTACTCCCCTCTTGATGAGCCCCTGATAGAGAATTTCAGCATGAGCATACCAAAGGGCAGCAAGGTGGCATTTGTAGGGGCATCAGGCTGCGGCAAATCCACTCTCTCCAAGCTCATATCCGGTCTGTACAGACCCTGGAGCGGTGAGATACTCTTTGACGGAAAACCGGTGGATGCCTACGACAGACAGGTGTTTACAGGCTCCCTTGCGGTGGTGGATCAGGACATAACCCTTTTTGAGGACACCATTGCCAACAACCTGAGAATGTGGGACAGCACCATAGAGGACTTTGAGATGATAATGGCAGCCCGTGACGCACGCATACATCAGGACATCATGCAGCGTGAGGGGGGCTATGAATACGTGCTGAGCGAAAACGGCAGCGACCTTTCCGGGGGGCAGCGGCAGCGGCTGGAGCTGGCAAGGGTGCTGGCACAGGATCCCACTATACTTATCATGGACGAAGCAACCTCCGCCCTTGATGCCCGCACGGAGTACGAGGCGGTAAAGGCTATAAGCGACAGGGGCATAACCTGTATCGTCATTGCCCACAGGCTGTCCACCATACGTGACTGCGACGAGATCGTGGTGCTTGACAAGGGCAAGGTGGCAGAGCGGGGCACCCATGAGGAGCTTTATGCAAGGGGCGGGCTGTATACAAGGCTTGTAAGTGAGGAATAGGAACTCCACAGAGGTGATACCATGATACTCTTTATAAATGCGTGTGCACGAAAGGGCTCAAGGACAAGGCAGCTTGCAGAACATCTTCTGGAAAGGCTTGGCGGTGACAGGGAAACTGTCTTTCTGTATGATACTGCCTTTCCCCTCTGCGATGAAGAGTTTATCTCCAAAAGGAGCAGGCTTGCTGCAAGGGGTGATTTTTCAGACGGTATCTTCAGGTTTGCAAGGCAGTTTGCAGCAGCTGATGAGATAGTCATTGCAGCCCCCTACTGGGATCTTTCCTTCCCCTCTGTGCTCAAGCAGTATATCGAGCAGATCTGTGTTACAGGGCTCACATTCTTCTACAATGAAAAGGGGATGCCCCAGGGTCTGTGCAGGGCACAAAGGCTCTGGTATGTTACCGCATCAGGAGGCAGAAATGTCCCGTATGACTTTGGATACGGATACATAAAGGCTTTATCGCAGGGCTTTTTCGGGATAGAAAGAACAGAACTTGTAAAGGCAGAGGGCTTAGAGATCTACGGGGAAAACACGAAGCAGATAATGGCTGATGCACTGAAAAGCATAGACAATATGGATGTTTAAGGGAGCCATCCGTATGAACAGAAAAGTGATACTACTCCACAGGCTGTTTATAGCCGCAAATATCCTCATGCTGGGAGCAAGCCTTGTTTACTATCTTGTAATGTGGAACACCCTCCCCCCGGAGATAGGGGTACACTTTGACGGAGACGGCAACTACAATGTGACAGACTCAAAGCTGTACGGCTTCTATCCCCATGCGGTGGGGGGCATCATCACAGCAGGGATAGTCCTTGCAGGGCGGCTGATACAGAAAAGGAGCACAGGGCTGCGCCTGACGGAGAAGGGCGAGACCCTTTTCAGGGCAGAGCTTCTGATGACCCTTGATATGTTCCTTTTCATATGGAGCAGTTGGTTTTCCGTGTGGTCGGTGTGTGTTACCCGACAGGTACCCCTTGACCTCAGGCTTATAGGCATTTGTGCAGAGATCTTCGGGGCGCTTGTCCTAACAGGCATAGCTTTGCAGATATTCACCTGCATACGTTACAGGACAAAGAGAGATAAGGCGCACGGCACAGGCCTTCCCCACAGACTGTGCAGGCTCATCCCCTGGCTGCTCACAGGCGGCGGCATATGGATGCTCATAGAATGTTACAACAGATATCCGGGAGACATGGAACTGTATTTCAAGGATGAGTACAGGGGACTTGCCTATTTTGCCAATGCGGATGCCTTTCTGGACAAAAGGCTGCTGATAATACCCCATGTGACAGTGATTGCTCTGCTCATCTTATGGGAGATAATAGGGAAAAGAGCGGAAAAGGCGGGGAAAACACGGCTTGTCACCCTCACTGACAGGGCAAAGCTCATCTGCGGCAGCTTTTTCTTCTGGTGGAACCTGCTGCTTGAATCCGAGCAGGCTGTGGGCATAGTTTCCGTGTGCCTTTTTGCCCTGCTATGTGCCGTTTCAGTCGCCGCATTTGCCATAGGGAGCAGAAATGACAAAAAGCTGTCTGTCTCCGCAGATGATGTACAGCAATGATAATGCAAAACTCTTTCAGTTTTCCTCTTGCATTTTTCTCTGCTATGCTGTATAATACAGAAAACCAGGCGGCTGATGTCCGCTCACCAAGGGAGGTTCTTTTGTGGAAGAATACCGTGAATACGGGGAGGCTATTGCCGATGAGGAGCTTTCCGCCGCAATCGCAGAGCGCACCGCCCAGATGAGGTCGGACACCCTCCCTCCGGCACCTGCAAAGTCCGACGCAAAGGGTCACAGAGCCCGTGTGCGGGAGAGGTTCTTAAAATCAGGGCTCACAGGCTTTGCACCCCATGAGGTGCTTGAACTGCTGCTTTTCTACGTCATCCCCTACAGGGATACGAAAAAGACAGCCCATGAGCTTATTAACCGCTTCGGGAGCGTATCGGGGGTATTCAATGCTGATATATCCGAGCTTGTCAAGGTGCCCCTTATAACCGAGAATGCCGCAGCCCTCTTCAAGCTGATACCACCCCTCATCGAGATGTACTATTCCGAGGAGAGCAAAGGCATAAGCTATACGGATACCGCATCCCTTGCGGCGATGTTTCGCCCCTATTTTGTAGGTGCAGGGCAGAACAAGTTCGTCATGTGCTGCTTTGACAACACACTGCGGCTTATAAGCGCCGTTGAGATAAGCAGGGGCGGATCAGCCTGCACCACCATAGAGATCCGCCGCATCATTGCAGAGGCCATAAACAGCGGCTGCTGCATGGCGGCTCTTGCCCACAATCACCCCGGTGCATCGCCCAAGCCCTCGGAGGAGGATGTGGAGCTTACACGAAAAATATCCTCCCTGCTTGAAGCTGTGGATGTGAAGCTGATGGATCACATAATCATCGGCGGTGCCTCCACCTATTCAATGCGTGAGGGCGGAGAGCTGGGCATACTCGACTGACAACATCACATGAAAAGGAAGGAACACCATGACTATCAAGACATCACCTATGGGCTGGAACAGCTGGGACTGCTACGGAGCTTCTGTTACCGAGGAAACTGTGCGCAACAATGCGGACTACATGGCAAAGAACCTGAAAAAATACGGCTGGGAATACGTTGTAGTGGACATACAGTGGTCGGAGCCCGGCGCTAAAAACCACGAGTACCGCCCCTTTACAGAGCTTTCCATGGACAGGTTCTCAAGGCTCATACCGGCGGAGAACCGCTTCCCCTCCTCAAAGGGGGGCAAGGGCTTTGCCCCTCTTGGGGAATACATCCATGCTTTGGGACTGAAATTCGGCATACACATCATGAGGGGCATACCACGTCAGGCGGTTCACAACAACTGCGGACTGCTTGGCACCACTGCCACCGCAAGGGAGATAGCCAAGACCGCCTCCATATGCCAGTGGAACACGGATATGTACGGCGTTGACCCGGACAAGCCGGGGGCATATGAATACTACAAGAGCATATTTGAGCTGTACGCCTCATGGGGCGTTGACTTCATCAAATGCGATGACATCTGCCGTGAGATGCCTGCCTGCGAAAAGGAGCTAAGGCTGATGAAAAAGGCTCTTGATGCCTGCGGCCGTGATATAGTCTTTTCCCTTTCCCCCGGGGCGGCACTGCCCGAATACGCATCCCTTTACAGGGAATGTGCAAATATGTGGCGCATCACCGATGATTTCTGGGATAACTGGGATCAGCTGTACGATATGTTCATCCGTGCCGACATATGGAGCACCCACACAGGGGCAGGGCACTGGCCCGATGCGGATATGCTCCCCTTAGGGGCAGTCCGTCAGGACTATGACCCGGATGACCGCTGCAAATTCACCGGGGACGAGCAGAAGACAATGATGACCCTGTGGAGCATATTCCGCTCCCCGCTGTTTATGGGGGGCGAGCTTACAAAGACGGATGACTTCACCCTTTCCCTGCTCACCAATGAAGATATCCTGCGTATGCACTCCGACGCAAGGCTTTCCAGACAGGTATACAGGCGGTTCGAGGACGGTCACGAGGTTTGTCTGTGGCAGGCGGTATCCCAGAAGGGCGGCCACTACCTTGCAGTGTTCAATCTCTCCGATGAGACCATACAATGCGATGTGGACATATCAGAGGCCGAGCTGTACGGCAGCTATGACGTAAGGGAGCTGTGGTCGGGCAATGAGGGCAAGACTGCCGGAGTGCTCAAAATGGAGCTCCCCGCCCACGGAGCAAAGGCATATTATCTGAATTGACCCACAGCAAAACCAAACATCCTGTCATGTCCGGGTGCATCCGCCCGGGAGCAGAAATCAGCCCGCAAGCGGCTGCCCTCATACAGTAACAGATAAACACAAAACCGGCATACAGATACCATTGGGGTATGTATGCCGGTTTTGTGGGTGTTTATCCAAAAAGATATATTACTGGGCCTTTTTTAATTGGTCCCACTGCTGATCCTTATCACTCAGATTAAGCGGTACACCATCGACTGTAAAACCCTCAGCGCTTGCATTTCCTCTATACTCCCCTATTACTCTCGGCCAGACTATGCCTATTTCCGGGTCATTCCACGCAATTCCGCCTTCATCATTTGGATGATAGAAGTCATCGCACTTATAGCAGAATTCTGCCACATCCGAAAGCACAAGAAATCCATGGGCAAAGCCTTTGGAGATAAGAAACTGATGCTTGTTTTCTTCTGTAAGCACCTCACCGTGCCACTTACCGAAAGTAGGACTTCCCTTACGCAGATCCACAGCCACATCAAAGACCTCCCCCCTTATCACACGGACAAGCTTTGTCTGTGGATAAGTTTTCTGAAAATGAAGTCCCCGCAGAACACCCTTCCTGCTCATGCTCTGATTATCCTGAACAAAGGTGATGTTGAAGCCAGCTTCTTCCATGTCACGCTGACTGTAGGTCTCCATGAAATATCCTCGGCTGTCACCGTGAACTGCCGGAGTCATCACACATAGACCCTCGATACCACCGACATTTTTCTCAACTACGATCTGTCCCATTAAAAATCTATCTCCTTCAGATATCTGCTCAGAGCATCCTGCCATGTTGGAAGCGGAACAAAACCGTTCTGTGCAAGCTTTGATTTATCCAATCTGCTGTTGAAAGGTCTTGCCGCTTTACTAAGTCCGTATTCGGCAGTAGTAACGGGAATGACTTTTGTAGTATAACCCGCTTGTTTATATATCTCGCAGGTAAAATCGTACCAAGATATGAACCCGCCCTCATTTGTGACATGATAATAGCCGTACTTGTCTGTCTCGACCATATCCACCAGCAACCTCGCAAGGTCGTATGTATAAGTCGGGGTGCCAATCTGATCGTTGACTACCTTGACTTCTGGATACTTCTTTCCCACGTTCAGCATGGTCTTGACGAAATTCTTGCCGTTCTTTCCGAACACCCATGCAATACGCACTATGTAATACTTTTCAAGTATCTCTGAGACAGCCAGTTCGCCTTCCAGTTTGGACTTGCCGTAAACACAAAGCGGTGCGTAATTCTTATCATCAGGGTTCCACGGCTCTGTACCCTGTCCGTCAAAAACATAATCGGTGGATACGTACACCATTTTGCAGTCACCAGATTTGCAGGCTTCTGCGATATTCCGTGTGCCATCGGCATTTATTGCATAGACCTTCGGCTGATTCTCTGCGTCCTCGGCAGCATCAACCGCTGTCCAAGCCGCACAGTGAATGACTGCATCGGGCTTTAGCTCTTCTATTGCCTTTAATACTGCACTTTTATCCGTTATATCCAGAGAAATATAAGGTACCGTCGTAACAAAGGAGCCATCTGCCATGCCACTGTAAACCGACTGTATATCAGAGCCTATACACTCATATCCTCTTTTTACGGCTTCATTCACCACATCGTGACCCAACTGACCGCCTACACCGGTTACAAATATTTTCATATTTTTTTCCTGTTCCTATACATTTCTTCGTAATATGACTGATATGCACCGCTTGTGACACGTTCCATCCATTCCTCATGCTCCAGATACCAGTCTATAGTCTTGACGATACCTACTTCAAAAGGTGTTTCGGGGTACCAGCCCAGATCGTTTTTTATCTTCGTTGGGTCTATGCCATAACGCCTGTCATGACCGAGCCTGTCCTCAACGTGCCTGATAAGCTCCTCGGATATATCCTCGTCTTTAAGACTGTCATGCAGCTGTTTGATTATGGTTTGCACGATGAAGATGTTTGGACGTTCGTTGTGTCCGCCAACATTGTACACTTCACCAATCTTACCGTCATTAGCAACCATATCAATAGCCTTGCAATGATCTTCAACATAAAGCCAGTCACGAACCTGCATACCGTCGCCATAAACAGGAAGCTGCTTATGATGCTTCACATTGTTTATCATCAGCGGGATAAGCTTTTCCGGGAACTGATAAGGCCCGTAGTTATTGCTGCATCTTGTAATATTTATAGGCATGCCATAGGTATCATGGAAAGCCTTTACAAAATGGTCAGCAGATGCCTTAGAAGAACTATACGGGCTATGTGGGTTTATAGGCGTGGTCTCCATGAAGTAGCCTTCTGCTCCAAGAGCACCATATACCTCATCTGTACTGACCTGAATGTACTTTCTGCCATCCTTCCATATTTTGGTTTTTGCGTCATACCATGCCTCTTTTGCACGCTGCAAAAGGTTTACCGTACCCATAACATTTGTCTGAACAAATATTTCCGGATCAGCGATGGAACGATCAACATGACTTTCTGCCGCAAAGTTTATCACTTTATCAAAATCGTATTTGTTAAACAGCAATGAAACAAGCTCTTTATCGCAGATATCACCCTGAACGAAAATATGACGTTTGTCGCCTTCTATACCCTTCAGGTTTTCAAGATTGCCGGCATAGGTGAGCTTATCAAGATTTATAAGAAGAATGTCATCATGCTTTTTCAGCATATAATAGACAAAATTCGAGCCAATAAAACCGGCACCGCCTGTAATAAGATAAGTTCTCATCAATATCTGACCCTTCCCTCCGCAACGGCTTTAAGATGTGCTCCATAGGGAGATTTGCCATAGCGCTGTGCTGAACCCATCAGCGTATCCTTGTCTATCCACTTGTTGATGTATGCGATCTCTTCCGGTGCTGAGATCGTTATGCCCTGCCTCTGTGATATCATCTGAACGAAATTTGCCGCATCTACAAGACTGTCCATCGTCCCTGTATCGAGCCACGCAAAGCCACGACCCAGTAACTGCACATCAAGAAGGCCGTCATCAAGATACATATCATTGAGGGTAGTGATCTCCAGTTCTCCACGGGCGGAGGGTTTGACCTTGTTTGCACGTCCTGAAACACCCTTTGGGTAAAAATACAGTCCTGTGACCGCATAGTTAGACTTAGGCTTTATGGGCTTTTCTTCTATAGATATAGCCTTCCCGTTTTTGTCAAAGGCAACTACGCCGAAGCGCTCGGGATCGTTCACATAGTAGCCAAAGACTGTTGCCCGTCCGTGATCCTCCGCATCCGAAACAGCGGCACGGAGAATACGACCGAAGCCGTTACCGTAGAAAATATTATCGCCAAGCACCATTGCACAGGCATCATCCCCGATAAACTCCTCACCCAGTATAAACGCCTGTGCAAGACCGTCAGGAGACGGCTGCACCTTGTATTGCAGCGAAATACCGAACTGCAAGCCGTCACCCAGCAGGTTCTCAAACCGTGGTGTGTCCTCGGGTGTTGAGATGATAAGTATGTCCTTTATCCCTGCAAGCATAAGTGTAGACAGGGGATAATAAATCATGGGCTTGTCATAGACAGGCAGAAGCTGCTTCGACGTGACCATTGTCAGCGGATAAAGTCTTGTGCCGGCACCGCCGGCAAGGATTATGCCTTTCACTATGCTCAACTCCAATATTTACGCAAAAAATTTACTGAAATATTACGATTTGCATGACAAATTCTCTTTATTCTTATAATTCAAAATCTTTGCAATTAATAATTGTAGTTCACTTCGATATAAAATTACATATACAAGTGAAGTAACTGTGGCTAATAACAGACCAAATATTGTGTTATCACTGATTAAGAATCTCCAAACTACATAATACAATGTCATTATCACAGTGGTTATAATAAATCTGTTACTTATCACCATCAACTTCATTTTGCAAAGGACAATCATGCATACAATATCAGAGGCAATATAGCCGCAAAGTGTGGCAATCGAAGCACCTTCAATACCAATCATAGGAATGAGTGTAAAGTTTAAAACAACATTAATCAGTGCACCAGAAGATAAAATGAGAACATTAGGCCAGGTCCTTTTTATCACAATAAACTGGTTTGCAGCGACTTGAAACAACATTTGAAGCAATGGCGCCAAAAACAAATACGGTGCAACGATGTACCCTTCTATGTAATCAGGCGGAAACAACACCTTGAAGAGTATCCGGCACACTGCACAAACAAATATAGTAGAAACATAAGAGATAACCCCAAGATATTCAAATATCACAGAGTTTGATTTGACTTGGTCTTTTTCTTTCATGGTTGAAAAAGCAAAATACTGCCATCCGCCAGCAAATGCAGTATATATCAATTGACTTGCGTGCCCAAGTTTAGAACCAACTGCATATATTCCTGCTGCACCTAATCCTATTATATTTGTAATCATAACTTTATCGCTTGAATTAAAGATCCAGTATATTAGGAAATTAGGAAACAACGGTAAGCCTATCACCAACAAATCTTTTAGTAGTTTTTTGTCAAATCTTCTTACATCAAACCATTTCTTATTCAATATGAAAAAGGTAATTTCCATAGTTAAACCAGATATTATCGCCGCTAATGGTAAAGCAATAACATAATAACCTGCCAAAAGCATAGGGACAGAAATGCCATAAGAAATCAACGGACTGATAGTATTTGCAATCAAAAATACCATTCTTTTGTTCTGCATTCTTGTTGGAGCACTAATAATGCTGTTAGTCGCCCCAACCAAAGTAGCCATTGCACTTAAATACACTAAATATGCATACTTTTCATCTTCAAAGAAATATCGAGCAATTACATTTTTCAATACAATCATTATTACAAATACAGCAAAAGATGATACAATTGTAAAGAATAATGCCGTTGAACATATGCTTTTCTTGTATTCTTCATCATCTTTTTCAAAGAACATACGATACATAGCATCATACATTCCCATTATTGCCAACGCACTTCCGAAATCCACAACAGTATTTGAAAGATCACTAAGCCCAAAATAATATGTTGTTGGCATAATTTTTGTAATAACAGGAACCATTATTAGTGGTATAATCTTGCTAATAATCCCTCCAAATCCATATACAAAAAAATTTTCTATAAATAGTTTCGCTTTACTCATTAAACCTTTATTCCTTTGCCATATAAATGTTTATAAATTCATCATAATCCCTGATATAATCACTGGCATCATAATAATCAGCTGCTGCCACACATAACACAGAATCCTTTTGCAGCCAAAGCATTTCCCTCCACGTGAGTTGGTCTATGACAACCCCAATTGAGGGATCCTTAAGTTCAATTTCTTCTCTTCCATTTTTATTTTCCAGGATGAGTTGAATCCTGCCATACGGGCAGAAAAGCAATTGTTTTAGCTTTTTGTGAGCATGAAAGCCTCTGCGTACTCCTTCGGGAACCTTAGAGATGTAGTATATTCTTTTTATATCAAAGGGAATGTCATGGCTGCCTTCAAAGAACGAAAGCTCACCTGCGCCCACCGTCGGTATAGTTTTTATATGTACCACCTTGCAGCCCGCAACGGTGTCTCTGGAGGTAAAGTCATCGCCCTTGAGAACAGAGTACCATTTAAGATTGTCAACGCCCTTGTATCTTTCGAGTACATTTTGGGGAATGTCAAGGGCTTCGTGGAAGTTATGCTTGTCGTAGAAACGTACTGCTCGTAGGTTATCTCTCGATACGCACCAGTACACACATTCCAAGCCAAGCTCATTGAAGGCTTTTTCTATGATGCTCTCCATGCCGAACCATGCGTAGCCCTTGCCCATTGACGAAGCCCTGACGGTTATTGCAAACTCTGCTGAGCCATTATCAATGTGCTTTAAGCTAACCGTCCCCATATATTCATCGCTGTCCGAAGCAATGGCGAGGTGCAGGTCTGCACTGCTGTTTTGGCTCGACTCAATGAAGCTCTCACAATCCATTATACTCTTTGAAGCAAAATCGGTTTTTAGTTTATCCGTAACACTCTCGTCGTGCATCCATTCAAGCATCAACGGAGCATCCTTTAATTTCAGCTTTCTTAAATACATCTTTTCACCTGTTAAAACTCATTCACAGCATCAATAACATACTGCACCTGCTCATCGGTCATACCATAGTACATAGGCAGGCTAAGCTCAGTTGCGCTTATCTCCTCTGCAATCGGCAGCGCACCCTTTGGTATATTCAAATCGCAGTAGCACTCCTGCAAATGCATTGGTATGGGATAGTGCTTATTAGTACCGATTCCCTTATCATTCAGATGCTTTTCAAGCGCATCACGATCTGCACATCTTACACCATAAATATGCCACACCGGCACACACTCGGGTCTCACCGTTGGAGTAACGACCTTCGGATTTTTGATACCGTTTGTGTACATATCGGCTATCCGCCTACGCTCCTCATTCATTCTATCCAGATGAGGCAGTTTCACTGAGAGAAATGCAGCTTGCAACTCATCAAGACGGCTGTTATTGCCCTTGTAAATATGATGATACTTGTAATCGGAACCGTAGTTACCAAGCGCTTTGATCTCATCAGCAAGTTTCTTACTATTGGTCACAACAGCGCCTGCATCACCCAACGCACCAAGATTCTTTCCCGGATAGAAACTGAATCCGGCAGCATCACCGAAGGAACCAACCTTTTTGCCCTTATACGTTGCTCCATGCGCCTGAGCACAATCCTCCACAACGTAGAGGTCATGATTGCGAGCAATTGACATTATAGCGTCCATATCGCAGGCTTGTCCGTAGAGATGAACAGGCATTATGACTTTGGTCTTTTCGGTTATCTTTTCTTCGATAAGCTTAGGATCAATGAGAAAGGTGCTGATGTCAGGCTCAACAAACAAAGGCACAGCACCCACATATGTGACAGCCAGCGCTGTTGCGATATATGTATTAGAAGGGACGATGACTTCATCGCCCTCACCCACGCCCAATGCTTTCAGTGAGAGCATCAACGCATCAAGGCCATTGCCGCAGCCGACACAATAATTGGTGCCGCAATATTCCGCAAAGGCTTTCTCAAAAGCCACGTCCTCTTTGCCTTTGATATACCAAGAGCGATCAAACACTCTGTTAAAGGCAGCTTTTATTTCATTGTTCAGTTCCTTCTCCATGGGGAGGAAGGAAACGAAGGGGATAGTTGATGGTTGAGTCATATTTATGTATCCTTTTTTCTATCTTCTTCAAATATATCAAATCTACCATTTCATACTGTTTTTCTTTCAACTTGTAGATAATCGCCAATATAGTTTCAGGAATATATTTAAAACACACTATCAATTTGCTTTTTAAATACTCATTTGATGCGATTTCAACAAGAAATTTTATATACCGCTTTTCTCCCCAAGAAAAGCGGTTGAAATTACTAAATTTCTGAGTTTTATTGAATAGCAGATTGTCATTATAAAGGCGTTTGTACGCTTCATGTGAAGTATTATTTGATACCCCTTTTCCTTCATACCAAATAGATATTATTTCAGGTACAAATTCCGCCCTATCTTGTTTAAGGTATCTTTCTATAAGTGGTGCATCTTCCAAAAGAAAATATCTCTCATCGCAATAGTCTAAAGAAGCAAGCACCTTTTTAGATGTGCACATTACGCTTCCTGATGCCATTTCAAACATCCAATTCTTAATGTATTCTTTATATTGTTCCTCTTTTGTATTTATACTTTTTATTCGATCACGTAAAGATATATGCGGAATTATGTCAACTATGTCGTAATCATTATTATACATAACACGTGAAGTAAAAATCATTTTGGCATGTGTTTTCACTATTACTCTGTGGATTTTTGTCAGTGTTGATTTTTCAAAGAATACATCACCGCAGCTTAAGTTGATGATATAATCACCATTAGCAAATCTATATGCATTGTTAATATTCTTTACCGTCCCAACATTTATTTCATTAGAAATAATCTGGTAATTAACAATATTGTTATTTTTATGTTTTTCGATATAATTTTCCACTTTTTCTTTTGAAAAACAATCGGAGCCATCGTCACAAATGATATACTCGATTTTAGGATATGTCTGATTCAACACAGAAGCTATAGTATCAAACAAATGCGTTAAATCCTTATATGAAAGTGTAATCACACTAAACAATAGCATTTCATATCTCCATTCCGTCAATTATTCCAATCGAATTAACCATAGAAGCATAAATATCCAATACTATCACCCTATTTACTGGTCAAGATAAACAAATCTTGTAAGCAAGTGGTAAAATAACAAAAACGGATACATAAGGTGATGCTTTTCAAAAAATCCTACTACTCTCATTGCAAATAAAGCAAAGGGGCGCATATGTGGCTTGGCAAATATACTTAGATATGGACATCCCCACATTCCAGGGAGATGCTCGTTGGTGTATTGTCTCAGTTTACTGTAGTATCTGAATTTGTTTTTCAAGCTGATGCACTGCATACGAAACAATATATCACGACATCTGTTCAGCGCTTTTGCTATACCTATATTATCCCCATTTTTTCAGTCTGACATTTCTGCACCATTAATATTTGTTGATCCGTTATCTACAATTATAAATATACCCAACCTGAGACGACACTGCATTCAAGTTCATCGGCAAAACAGATATATCTGGATTAAATGTTACAATACCGGCATAAATAGTGACTGACATTATAATTTTCTTCCTTTGAGGCGCAATTCAACACAAGCTATACATATTCCATATCATTTGCAATCCGGATAATACTCCATACGATTTATAGGCATTCTTCCCTTAAAGGACAATGTAATCAGCAAGCCTATGAGTCCACGTGATGAACTTATGAGTCCTGTATCGAGAATGAGTGCTAATCTTTTTAGAAATGACTTCTTTAGTACGCAAGTTTTTCAACCCTGTTGATCAAAACATCAACTCTAAAGGCCAAAGCGGGTTTAACAGCCCCGCAAAATCCCAAATTATACGAATACACTCTAGCAGAAATCTTTGGATCCAAAGCAATCATGATTCTATAAATCACGTTATCCTCATGTCTGCCAAAAGCATCTAAAAAGTGATGATCATATACACTTAAAAATCTTTTATAGTTTTCTGAAAATGACTTTATCCACCTGACGCGCTCACTCTTCTTTTTGGGCATTAAAACAGACTTGCACACGCTACATAAAGCCTCAAACCAGCCTTTAGCCCTTTTAAATCCAACTGTATTCTCTCCGTGGATCCTGTATTTGATATGGGGCTGCATATCAAAATATACTTTCCCCAAAAACATGCATATCAGGTACATTTGCCAATCATGGTATTTGGAATCACATGAACCGCCATACCTATACAAAGCCACTGCTGAATGGTTAAAAACCATTGTACAGCCTGTAGCTATATTAATAACAATTGCATTATACCTTGTATATGACGGCTGTTTATAGTATACATCTCCCAGATAATTGTTGCTATCGTCGATTCGGGATAAATTACTGCAATACATAGTTGGTACCTGAGGATCATACTCAATCGTTATTTTTTTTATAGCCGCTTCTATTTTATCAGGCATCCATATGTCATCCTGATCGCAGAATGCAGCAAATTCATAATCGTTTGTCAGTTTATTATTTATAAGTAAATCAAAGCTTCTCTTAAAGCCGACATTTGATCCTCTTATCAACTTGATATTATCATTTGATTTCATATATGAGTCTATGATACTGACTGTACTGTCTGTGGAGCCATCATCACGAATGAGGATATCCACGGGATAGGTCTGAGCCAGCAGGCTATCAAGCTGCTGTGAAATATATTTCTCACCATTGTATGAAGATAAAAGTATCAATACTTTTTCTTTGTTTCGTTTCTTTTGGCTCTTTACCCTGACCACTTTAAATTCCTCCATCTGTACTCTTGTGAAAAACCAGTAGTTTACAATCTTTCAAAATCCCAACAATGCCTGTATTCATACCTTCTTAGAATAATACATTTTTGCACCGATACCGTAATAAAGAAAGATGCCGCAAGCTGCCATAAACACAGAGAGCCGCTTCGGAAGATACTTTCGGAGGGTATACTCAACAGTCTGCAAAAAAGCCATCTTCCGCTCCGGCTTTGTATAGCCCTTCCATGGTGTCCTGGAAAGATACCTGTCAAACAACTTTGTATATGGATGTATGTTATTTTTGTGCCATGGTCTGTTTGTGAATGTATCAATACAATGTAATATCACAGGCTTGTGTCTTGCCATCTGAAGTTCATCATATGAGTAAAAAGCGCCGTTTCTATTCAGTCTGTCCCACCCAAAGAACTTGTAATAAAACCTGCTGTTAAAAACATAATACTGGCTGAGAAAATTAAACCTTGCGTCGATCAACTCTGTTTTCCCTTTAAGGAGAACAGAAAGCACGTCTTCGTCAGTCAGCATATTCTTTTGCCTTACATTTTGCAGATAATCAATTATCCTGGTATCCATATCCATAGATTTCCATTTATCAAGATCAAACAGGAGCAAGCCGCCATTTACCAATTGTGAGCAACCAAGGCCGGAGGATATACGGTAACGGTATGTTATAGCCTCATGAGCAGCCGCCAAAACATTGCCTTTCATATCATAGCTTGCGAGATAGTCTATCCTCCCATTGATTATAGTATCACCGTCAATCATCAGGAGTCTGCCGCTCATTTCCGGAAATATATGATTAAGCATCAGCCGAATATATGTAGCATAACTGCCGTTCCAGTTAAATTTTGTCGTTGCGGACAAAATATTCTTGATTTCTGAAACATCAATAAAGGTGATCCTACGCTCAAAGTCCTGAGCTATTTTCTCTATCTTCTTTCGACTTTCTGCTGCGATGCCGTCATCAAGAATGTAGAGACAAATATCCTTGATATGACGATTGTTATACAATAAAGAATAGATAGATACGGCAGCGGGAACAGCAAATCCCTCATCAAATACATAACCGATATTAAAAGGCATATCCGTTCTCCTTTATGAAAAAGCAGGTGCAAGCATACACCATCTCACCTATCCCCGCTGTCATTCTCACATTTGTCATACGCTCTCTTCAATTTGTTGAAATACTCCGTGTCTATCATAGTTACGGATTTCCCGTGGAGGGCGGTGACAAGCACGATATTCTCCGTATCCGCCACAAAATTGTAGTTAGCGGCAAAGTTTGACCGCAGCTCCGTGCTGCGTATTGCCCTTATCTCCCCCATGGAAACTCCTTTCGTGAAACGGTGGCCGGATCACCCGCTCACGGATAATATCCTGCACAAAGGACTTTTTCCATATCGGCAAAGCCCATGCGTTATACATTATCATTTTATCAGCAAAAAATGTATATATATACATATATATATGGATGTTTTGTGAACTCACGGATTTTAACACAGTTTCGAGCAAATCAGAACAGCCTTTTTTGACAAAAAAGAACAGTTGACTGCTCCGGGCGGGACAGATCAACTGCGCGAAAACTAAAATCATAATAGCAACGAGTGAATACGATGACTTACCCATGAAGGTAAGGTGTAGGGAACGCTAAAATCGTGGCCTTTCCCATAATCGAGGCGAGGGCAGCGCAGGATGCCCGGTGCGATGCCTACGGAATAGACCTTATCGAGGTATCCTCACACCTGGGGGCACGTCCCAAGTGTGCCCCCTATCAGGGGCGGATATTCTCCCGGGATGGGTCCAGGGGCGTGACCGAGGATCTGAACGGCAATCCCATAGAGTACACTCCCCTGAGTGAGACCAGCTACGGAGAGCCGGACGGGCTTTTCGGCATAAACTGCGGACATCAGCAGTACCCTTTCATGCCGGGGCTGTCGTTAAAGACCTACTACCCCTACGACGAAGCGGAGAATGCGGAGCGGTACGAGGAAACTCAGCGGCAGCGGGCACTTGAACGGAAGATACGGGCTGACAAGCGGGAGTGTATGATGCTCCAGGAGGCGGGAGACACCGAGGGCTTGCAGAAGGCGGCGGGGCAGCTCCGGGCTGACCGTGACAGGTACAAGGACTACTGCAAGGAAAAGGGGCTTGCGACGCACAATGAGAATACTCAGGTGTTGGGGTATGACCGGAGCAAGAGCATGAAGACCGTGTGGGCGGAAAAGAAATCGGGGTTGACAGAGAGCACAGAAAGAGGTATAATTGATAGAGAGATAAACGGTCAAAGAAGAAGTAGATATTATCTGCTGACAGAAGATGATATAACTCATATCAAACGCGAAGCCCAAGCTATCGGAATACCGACTGAAATGTTAATATTTAACAAGGGGGATCAAACTGGTTTCTCGGACAGACTTCAAAAAATCAACATTAGGGGCGATATTTTCCCTGATTTAAGTTCTGAGCATAACAGAGACCTGCTTTCAGAGCGTGCGGTTTTGGCACACGAATACTATGGGCACTACAAATCATATCCATCAAAATATCCGGTTGGCGATTGGCGTGACGAATTTGAAGCAAGCTATAATGCAGCAATTAATACTCCGAATCTTTCAACTGAGGATAGAGCGAGACTTATGTTAGACGCTTATGACAGAGCAAAAGAAGCTGGTCATCCTCGAAATTATGATGATGTAGCAAGGAGGCTTATTTATGGCTATTGATTTTAAAGATTACACAAAAAAAGACATTGAAGCATTAGAGCGCAAAGCTGCAAATCCAATTAAAGAAGTTGAATGTCCCCGCTGTGGCCAACTGCTGATATATTATGCAGCCGGTAATTCTTACGAAGTGAAATGCCCTACAAGTGGATGTATCCACGAAAGCGTAAGAGGTCTTTAAAAAATGAAAAACATTGAACTTGATACAAAATGGGAACCTCTGGGCGCTACATGGATGGGGAAGCCCTGCACCACGAATGTGATCTGCATCGAGAAGAAGCGGGGCAGGCTCACGCTGGAAGAGATCAAGGACGTGCTCCGCAAAGAGTACGGCTGCGGACATTATATGCTCTTTCTCGATGCAAGAGAGGAAGAAGAACCGCAGTACTGCGAGAAAGCCTCAAAAGGTGATTATGTTGAACTGGTGGAACGGGACGAGGTGAAATTCTGATAATGGAACTGACACATGACCACTTCACTGTAATATACAAGATACTCTCGGCTCTTGAAGCGAACATGGACACAGGGCAGCCCATAGACAGC
>OCTW011601654.1_pt1 | contig 49733 bp, 45 predicted proteins | sample 1539671 | NCBI WGS metagenome assembly OCTW01 (sample SAMN02144230, study PRJEB22623) | gut metagenome | biome: sheep rumen | host: Ovis aries | place: New Zealand
GCCAATACCAATCTTTATAATTATAATACCAACAATTGTTATAGCAACGACTGGTTATTTAATTCAACATTACAATGGACAATGTCGCCGTATGCGTTTTCCTCCTTTGCTTCCTATGTGTTCCGCGTGGATTCGGTCGGGTTTGTCGGCTACACCAATGCCAGCCTTGGCTTTTCTGTTCGCCCGGCCTTGTTTCTGATATCTGATATCGAAATTTCAGGGGATGGGACACCAACCGATCCATTCACTTTGAGTGTAAATTAAAATTGTCGATAAAGTGTAAAGAAGAGATGTGAATCATCTTCTTTTTTTGTGAGTAAAGAATCATAAGAAACATCATGAGTTCATATACTTGACTAGGTGATTTCTAGACTATGCAAAGAAATGGACTTAGCGATTTAGAAGTTGAAAAAAGTAGAAAAAAATACGGAAGCAACAAGCTTACAGAAGTCAAGAAAAAAACATTTTTTAAACTATTTTTAGAGTCATTAGGAGATCCTATCATTAAGATCCTATTAATAGCTTTGGCGATTAAAATTGTCTTTTTATTTAAAGATTTTGATTATTTTGAAACACTAGGTATATTTATCGCCGTTTTTATTGCTACTTTTATTTCAACCATAAGTGAGTATGGAAGTGAAGAGACATTTAAGAGATTACAAGAAGAACAAGAAAGCCAAACAGCAAGAGTCAAAAGAAATAATAAGATAGAAGAAATAAAAATAGAAGAAATAGTAGTAGGAGATCTGGTTTTCTTAGAAAGCGGCGATAACATCCCGGCTGATGGTTGTTTAATAGAAGGGTACGTAATAGTAGATGAGTCAAAACTAAATGGCGAATCAAAAGAACAAAAAAAGCAAACAAACGCTAAAATATTAAGAGGAATGACAATTTATGAAGGAAAAGGCATGATGATAGTTGAAAAAGTTGGAGATAAGACTATATATGGTGGACTGGCTCAAGAAGTACAAGAACAAGATCCAACATCTCCATTAAAAATCCGCCTCTTAGGTCTTGCTAAAACAATTAGTAAAATAGGGTATATTGGTGCATTTCTTGTTTGTTTTTCTTATCTATTTTCAGTTATTATAATTGCTAATCATTTTAATTTAGAATTAATACTTAATACTATCACAGACTTTAGAATAATGATGGATCATATCATTTATGCTTTGACTCTATCTGTAACAATTATCGTAGTAGCAGTTCCAGAAGGACTTCCTATGATGATTACTTTGGTTTTATCAAGTAACATGAAAAAAATGTTAAAAAGCAATGTTTTAGTAAGAAAGTTAGTAGGGATAGAAACAACAGGTTCTTTAAATATCTTATTTACAGATAAGACAGGTACACTTACTAAAGGAAAATTAGAAGTTTTAGACATTATAACTACAGAAGGAGTTCATTTCAAAAGTGAAAAAGATTTAAAGCTGTATACAAATATAGAACAAGTAATAAAAAAAAGCTTAATCTGGAATAATTCCAGCACAAGAAATGAAGAAGGAAAGTGCATAGGTGGAAATGCTACGGATAAAGCGTGTTTATCATTTTTTTATGAACAATTCCCATCACCAAAAAAAGTGATAAGTGAAACTCCGTTTAATAGCAATAATAAATATTCAAGTATTGTAGTAGAGGAAAATAATAAACAAACAACATATATAAAAGGCGCTAGCGAAGTTATTCTTTCTAAATGTCATAAATATTTAAGTTTATCTGGCCAAGAAAAGTATTTTTTGCATAAACAAACCATTGAAGAACAGGTAAAATCACTTACAAAAAATGGTGCCCGTATATTAGCTCTAGCTTTATCTAAAGACAATCAAGAATATATTTTTATTGGCTTAGTAGCCTTAAAAGATGATATAAGAAAAGAAGCCAAAAGCGGAGTCGAAAAAATACAAAACTCTGGAATTCAAGTGGTGATGATAACAGGAGATGCGAAAGAAACAGCCACCTCAATTGCAAAAGAAGTAGGAATTATCAAAAATGAAGAAGATATTATCCTTACTAGTAAAGAACTAAATGGTTTAAGTGAAATAAAAATTGAAGAACTTCTTCCTAAAATAAAAGTTATTGCTAGAGCCCTACCTCAAGATAAAAGTAAACTAGTAAGAATTGCCGAAAGCAAAGGTCTTGTTGTAGGAATGACAGGAGACGGTGTTAATGATGCTCCTGCCTTAAAAAAAGCCAATGTTGGCTTTGCAATGGGAAGTGGTTGTGAAGTAGCCAAAGAAGCAAGTGATATAGTAATTCTTGATGATAATATCTTATCTATAGCCGATGCCATTCTCTATGGAAGAACCATCTTTAAAAGTATTAGAAAGTTTATTATTTACCAGTTAACATGTAATTTCTGTGCTCTATTCTTATCTATTATTGGTCCTTTTATAGGAGTAACAACACCAATCACGATTATTCAAATGCTTTGGATAAACATGATTATGGATACATTTGCGGGACTTGCCTTTTCTTTTGAACCAGCCTTAAAAGATACAATGTTAGAACCTCCTAAGAAAATAGAAGAACCAATTTTAAATAAATATATGTATTCAGAGATTATATTAACAGGGCTATATTCGGCTCTTTTATGTCTTTTCTTTTTAAAATCACCATGGATAAAAGCTCTAATTCGCTTTGATTCAGAACAAAAATATTTCATGACAGCATACTTTGCTTTATTTATTTTTATAGGTATAGCAAATGCGTTTAATGCAAGGACACATAGATTAAACTTACTTGCCCACATTCAAAAAAATATTGTTTTTTTAGCAACTTTCTTATTTATTGCGACTGTCCAAATTATATTAATATACAAGGGAGGAGTAGTATTTAGAACATTTGGATTAACTCCATTTGAACTCATGCTTGTTATTCTTTTATCATCAACAGTAATTCCTTTTGATTTTCTAAGGAAAAAAATTCTAAAGAAAAAAGGCATCAAACTAGGTGTATAGTTTAATGCTTTTTTTAATCTTCTGAATCAACAATTGCTTCTCCTGGATCAACAATTACTTCTTCGGTTCCCCCAATACCACAAGTACTTAAATCATAAAGACCAAGAAGATGGAAAATTAAATCTAAAAGGAATGGAAGTAAGAAGATTAGGATGCCAAAGATTAGTCTCTTAAATGTCCTTTGAGTTGTCTTTTTTATCTCTGCATCATCTTGATTTGTCATAGCTTTAATATAATCTATCGTAGTTAAGATAAGAACTAGAATTGGGGTTGCTATCTTTATAAGAGTAAATAGGCCTTGTACTGCTTCTCCTAAGTCGTTTAACTCATCAGACCCATCTTCCTTCATAAATATATTTTTACAAGTTATATCTTTTGTTTCTGTATATCCAAATCCATTGTCTTCATAAGGGTCTTCTTGTAATCCAGTAGGAATATTACCAGATAAACCTGAACTACCAGAAGAACTACCAGAAGAACTATCAATACTTGTCATTTCATCCCCAAATTTCTTATATCGATAGTAAACTTTAAAATTTACTTCACCATATCTAAATTGGGGACCGCTTACACCATCACGTTTAGTGGAGTTTAAATATATATTTTGACCATTAACAGTTCCAAAATAAATACCAACATGATTGTTTGAGTGTTCACTGCATCCACCGCCAGTTGCATTTAAGGCAATATCCCCAGGAAGCATCTCTTCTTTTGAAATAGACACAAAATTATCTGTATCTGCAGGAAAATTATCAGTACACTTCTGCCCAACATTAAATCCTGCTTGATAAAAAACCCATGAAACATAAGCAGAACAATCTAAATAAGCAGGTGGAACTGTTGTTATAGAACTATTATCATCTATATAATTTCCGTTTGCATCTTTTCTAGGATATATAATTCCTTTACCAATTAATGACAATCCCTTTTTTATAATTTCAACTCTACCTTTTTCCATTTCACTAGGCCAACTTTTCATAGCTTCTTCTAACTTAGATTTTTGCTCACTAGTTAATGAATAATCACTTAAATTAAGAGTAGTACTATTAGTAGAGCCACCACCACTTTGGTTTTGACCAGGAGTAATACCAGTTACATCAAAAAACTTATTGATTCCTTCAAGCAACCCGTCTCCTAAAGTATTCAAAGAAGAGGTACTATGATCAGATGCTTTATCTCCAAGTTCGATATCAACGGAAGGAATAGTAGAGAAAGATGTTTGAATTAAATCATTTTCTAATTTCCCAGAACTAAATATTTTAACCCCTTTGGATTTCAAACCTTCAATTAAAGATTCTCCTAACTCTTCGTGTTCTTTATAATGACTTTTTACTGGTTCCATATTTATATAACTTGAAATTTTTGGAACACTCATATAAAAAACTCCTTTATCACTTTCTGTGGAATCCCAGTGAAGAGCAATGTGAATATCAGAGTTGTTATTAGCAATTACGGTCCGAGCAATATTATCAAGTTGCATTCCATTGCTTTCTCTAATCATTAAAACGTTATATCCATTTGCAAGTAATTTATCTTTTAAAATTTTTGCCATTTGTAAAGTGACAGATGCTTCTGAAGCTCTATCATTAAAAGTCATTCCATCTGTAATAGCACAACATTCTTTTTGACCTGCTTGACAAGAACCTCCTATCAATTTAGGAGATCCATCAGGGTGAGCTAAAGTTTTAACGGAACATCCACCACTTGTACCGTGCCCTGCGTTAACTGTAACCGTATACCCATTGGAATTTGAAGTGGCTTCATACAAAGTAGCTGACCCACTATGAATTTTAGATTCGTTTGCATACTTCCAGCTACTATTAAATGAAATCGACGATGAAGCAAAACAAGAAATCGGAAAAAGTAAAAGCAAACAAAGAAAAAGCACCTTTGTTAGGATTTTTTTGGATTTCATTTGTACCACCTCTATATAACTATCTTTATTTTACTAAAAAAAATGACAAAAATCTATAAATATAGTAAAGAAAAAGAAAAAACATGTTATAATAATACAATAAATGGGTGATGTAAATGGAAAGATATAATCCGAGTATCAAAGAAGGCTTAACAAACGAACAAGTCGAAAAAAGAATAGCAGAGAATCTAGTTAATTTTGATAATCAACCAAAAACAAAAACAATCAAAGAAATTATTAGAAGTAATTTTTTAAACTATTTTAATTTTTTAAACATTGCTCTTGGTAGTGCTGTTTTCATTGCCGGATTAATTAATGGTCAATTTCTGCAAGGTTTAAAAAATTGCTTATTTATGGGAGTTATTATTATCAATTCAATTATTAGCATAATAGAAGAGATTATTTCTAAAAGAATAATAGATAGACTATCTGTTTTATCAGAAACAAAAGTGATAGCTATTAGGAATAAAGAACAAGTTTCATTGAGTTTAGAAGAACTTGTTTTAGATGATATTATTGTTTTAAATACAGGTCATCAGATTGTTGCAGATAGTATTTTGTTGGATGGTGAAATTGAAGTAAATGAATCTCTTATTACTGGTGAAGCTGATGCGATAACAAAGAAAAAAGGAGATATGCTTTTATCAGGATCTTTTGTTGTAAGTGGAAAAGCTTATGCCAAAGTAGAACATATTGGCGAAGAAAATTACGTTTCGCAGATTTCTAAAGAAGCAAAATACGAGAAAAAAGTTAACTCTATTATCATGAACTCTTTTGAATCACTATTAAAAATATTATCTATTCTAATCATTCCAATTTCTGTAGTAATGTTTTTTAGCCAATACTACGCAACTGGAAATATAACAGAATCAATTTTTACAACCGTAGCTTCATTAATTGGCATGATACCAGAAGGTTTAGTATTATTAACAAGTTCAGTTATGGCTGTATCAGTCATTCGCCTTTCTAAGTACAAAGTTCTCGTTCAACAATTGTATTGCATCGAAACGCTTGCTAGAGTTAATGTTATATGTCTAGACAAAACAGGAACTTTAACAGAAGGAAAGATGAAAGTGGTAGATTTTATTCCTGTTAAAAATCATACCAAAGAAGAAATGAATGAACTTGTTTCCTTATACGCTAGAAATATTGAAGATGAAAGTCCAACAATGAAAGCAATAAAAGCAAGATTTTTATTAGAAGTAGAAGATAAAGTTACAGATATTCTACCGTTTTCTTCCTCAAGAAAATTTGCTGGGATGAGCTTAAAAAAACATGAAACAATTTATATTGGTGCTCCAGAATTCTTATTAAAAGAAAAATTGAGTGAAATAAAAAAAGATCTCGAAAAATATCAAAATGACTATCGAGTTCTAGTCCTAGCCAAGAATAAAGCTAAATTAAGTAAAGAACCTAAAAATCTAGAAATTATTGGTTTAATCATTATTGAAGATATCATAAGACCAGATGCTAAACAAACTCTAGATTATTTTAAAAGTCAAGGAGTGGCAGTTAAAATAATATCAGGAGACAATATTTCAACCGTTTTATCAATTGCCAAAAGAGTTGGACTAAAAGGAATGAAAGGAATTGATGTTAGCAACTTAGACGATGAAGAACTAAAAATATGTGCTTTAAAATACGAAGTATTTGGCCGCGTTAATCCTTCCCAAAAAAAGATTATTGTCGAAGCACTTCAAAATGATGGAAGAGTAGTTGCTATGACTGGAGATGGCGTAAACGATGTACTTGCTCTAAAAAAATCGGATTGTGCTATATCAGTTGCAAGTGGTAGTGATGCGGCAAGAAATGTTGCTCAACTAGTTCTTTTAGATGATAACTTTGATTCTATGCCAAAAATTGTTGCTGAAGGAAGAAGAACCATAAACAATATTGAAAGATCAGCATCTTTGCTTCTGGTTAAAACAATCTATACTGTAATACTAATTCTATTTTCTGTTTTTACCGTTGAAAAATATGTATTTATTCCTATCCAACTCACATTGATAACAACATTTACAATCGGAACACCTTCATTTATTCTGGCCTTAGAACCAAATAATGATTTAGTTAAAGGAAACTTTTTGCTAAAAGTAGTAAGTAAGGCTTTACCTACAGCAATGACAGTAGTCTTTAATGTTGTCTTAGTCACTTGCTTTGCTAATGTCTTTAATTTATCTTATGAAATGAAAAGTACTATTTCAGTTCTTCTTACTACAATAACAGGACTTATCTATCTATACAAAATATGTAAACCATTTACTTGGTTAAGAGGTGGATTATTCTTTACGATGTTATTTGGCTTTATATATTGTTTGTTATTTCAATATGAATTCTTCAATTTATTGCCAATTTCAACCGTAAGTGCTTTAATAGGATTTGTTCTCGTAATTGATTCAATCTATATTTATAAAAAATTAAACTTGATTATTAGTAAAATATTTAATAAACTAGATTCAACAATTGAAATTGAACGTTAAGGGGTGTTAAGCAATGAAAAAAAAGTTTTTAATTATAATAATATTATTTTTGATTATTAATACCGTAAATGCCAAAGAATGCAGAACTATAACAGAGAGTAATGCAGTTAATACATTTTTGAGTGGTAAAACAGATGTTGATGTGACAATCGATGGTAAAACATATAAAGCTGGAACACCTTATTCTCAAATTCCTTACTGTAATCACAATGGAAGTGGAGAATTCATGAGTAATGGAGCTTGTTGGAGTTTTGCTATTTCAAACATCTTAAGAAGTTATGGATCAGACGTGTATTCAGAGCAATTTGCTGAGTATTTCTGTAACGATTCAAGTTTTAGAAGTGCTCTAACAGGTATGAATGACTATAGTAATATTACAACGAATTCTCAAGTTCTTGATAAGTTTGATGTTAATATAGAAGACATCGCAGATACTATGGAAGCTTTAGATGAAGCTTTAAACGAAGGAAAAAGTATTCTTGCTTCTATTGAAAGTAGAGGAGGAGGCAACATATTTACAGGAAGCAGTCACTATGTTGCTATTGTTTTAAAAGATAGTGATAAGTATTACGTTTTAAATTCCACTGATGATCGTTCTAGAGGTTGGATTAGTAGAAATGATATTCAAATAAATGTAATTCAAAAAAAAGGAAGAGGAATATATGCCGTTTCACCTAAAGAATGTGTAACAAATCCATCTTCTTCTAATTCATCTGATGATTCAGACGATTCAAATTCTTCAAGCAAAGGATTACAAGACGACCCTTATGAAGACAATGGATTTGGATATACAGAAACAAAAGATATAACTTGTAAAAACATATTTATGAAGGAAGATGGGTCTGATGAGTTAAACGACTTAGGAGAAGCAGTACAAGGCCTATTTACTCTTATAAAGATAGCAACACCAATTCTAGTTCTTATCTTAACTACGATAGATTATATTAAAGCCATGACAAATCAGGATGATGCTGAGATAAAAAAGACAACTCAACGGACATTTAAGAGACTAATCTTTGGCATCCTAATTTTCTTACTTCCTTTCCTTTTAGATTTAATTTTCCATCTTCTTGGTCTTTATGATTTAAGTACTTGTGGTATTGGAGTAAATAATGCCGAACTATATGATGATACTACCTTTGAAAGAGAAGACTATAGCAATTAAAAGAAATATTGAAATAATATTTCTTTTTTTATGGACAAACACCCATACCAATACATGACTTTTGACTACACTACAAATGAGGAGGAAAGATATGTTATTTGATAATGTTAATTGGAATGGCAATAATTTTTTTCAAATCCCTGGAACAACAATGATGGAAGAACAAACAGTATCTGATAGTACTTCAAAATTTTTAAGCCCAGAAGAAGGATTTATGAGAGGAAATATAATAAGAAATGAATATGACGCATATAAAAATATGACTTATTTTAAATTAATTCCAGAAACAGAAAGAGAAAAACTTTTGTTCAAATTAATGGCTTATTGCTTTGCTTTAAATGATTTAAATTTGTACTTAGATTTAAATCCAGAAGATAAAATGGCATTTGATTTATTCAAAAATTATGCTAAAGAAAAAATGGAGATTGAAAAAAAATATACAGACACATATGGCCCTGTAAGTATTACCGAAATTCAAGGTAATTCATTTACTTGGTTGAAGAATCCTTGGCCATGGGACAAAGTTGGAGGTTCAAACTATGTTTAAATATGTAAAACATCTTAACTATCCAGTAAGTGTTTCTAAAAAAGATTTAAAAATGGCTAAACTGCTTCTAACTCAACTAGGTGGTGCCAACGGAGAATTATCAGCAGCCTTAAGATATTTCTGTCAAAAATTTGAAATGCCAGATGAAAAAGGAAAGGCTCTATTAAACGATATTGCTACAGAAGAACTAGGACATGCCGAAATGATAAGTACTATGATTTTGCAGTTAACTAAAGGAGCTACTTTAGAAGAATTAAAAGAAAACGGCTTAGAATGTCTATATACTGAGCATGGCAAAGGAATATACCCAACTGATTCATTTGGAAATCCTTTTAATGCAGCATATTTTGCAGTAACAGGAGATATCATAGCGGATTTATATGAAGATATGGCAGCAGAGCAAAAAGCAAGGGCAATCTATGAAAATTTAATAGAATTAACAAGTGATAAAGAAATATTAGGGGTATTGCTTTTTTTAAGACAAAGAGAGATTGTTCACTTCAATAGATTTAAAGAATTATGCGACTATTACAAAAGAAAAGGGCTAGAATAAAAGCCTTTTTTTATGAAAAATATTTTCCTTTTCAAGAGTTAAGATTTGTGATAGAATAAGAATAGAAAAAGGTGAGAATATGGAAGAAAAAGAAAAGAAAAAAACAAATTCAGGCACTAAAAAAAATCAGACTAAACAAAATGTCACTTCAAAATCAAAAAAGAAGAACAATAATAAAAAAAGAACTGTAGAAAAATCACAAACTACAATTCCCAAAAAAGAACCAGCACCTAAAGTAGAACCAAAAGTTATTGAAAAAGAAGAAAAGACTTTAATAGAAGAACCAAAAATTGAACAACCAAAAGAAGTTATAAAAACACCAAAAAAAGAATTTGAAGTTGATTACCTAACTATTATCGTATTAATTCTTGCTTGTTTATGTGTATTTATGGTTTGTGCTAAGCTACTTGGAAAAGACAAAAAAGATTATAATGAATCTTATTTAGTAAAAAATAAAATTGGTAATAAGATTTCTTGCAGCGATATCCCAAATGCTTTGCAAGGAGAAAAAAGTTATATTTTTATTACCAATGTAGGAACAGAAGAAGAATATATGCTTGAAAAAAGAATGGCAACAATTATTCAAGATAAGAATTTAAAAGATGATTTTTATGTTTATTTTTATGAAGACACATGCCATCCTAGTACAATGAAATTAGATGAAAAACTAGAACAAGTTCCAGCAATCTTATATTATAGAGATGGAAACTTAACTGAAAAAATAATTAGAGAAGATAAGACTATGCTACAAGATGGTGATTTTGCTAGAATTGTCGATATTTATGAAGAGTAAATCTCTTCTTTTTATTTACTAAAAAAAGTGATAAAATGTTTTCAGGAGGATAACTTATGTTAAATGTTGTGCTATTTGAACCAGAAATACCTGGTAATACAGGAAATATTATGAGAACTTGTGTTGCTACAGGAACAAAACTTCATCTTATTAAACCGCTAGGCTTTTCATTAGACGAAAAGTATATAAAGCGAAGCGGGGTAAATTATATTGATAAATGTGATTATACTGTTTATGAAAATTGGGAAGATTTTATAAATAAGAACAATGGGACATTTTATTTCTATACAAGATATGGGCATAAAACACATGATTCTTATGATTATTCTAACAAAGAAGAAAATATTTATTTAGTATTTGGCAAAGAAAGTACAGGAATTCCCAGAAGTATTTTAAAACCTCATTTAGATACTTGTGCAAGGATTCCGATGACAAGTAATGTAAGAGCTTTAAATTTGTCAAATTCAGTTGCAATAGTACTATATGAAGCTTTAAGGCAACAGAATTACAGAGATTTATTACGAGATGAACCTCATAAAAGCAAAACATTTATCGAAGAATATGAAGGAGAATAAAAAATGCATTGTAAACGATGTGGGAAAGCCATTGGAACAGACAGAGGTATTTGTCCATTCTGTGGGGCAATGCTATCGCCTGACCAGATGGAAAAATATAAACAAGATAAAAAAGAAGCAATGAAAAGAGCTGAATTATTAACAGAAAAATATGGAAACCAAAAAGTATATTATGAAAAAAGTGATGTTAACGAGAACAAATTAATCGGTATATTAGTTGTACTAGGAATTTTATTATTTTTAGCAATTATAGTTTTGATTATTGTTTTAAACAACTAACAATTTCTAGGAGAATAGAGTAGTATGAGTAGTTTAGATTCAAGCAAAAAAATAACAATAGTATTATTAGCTATTATCTTATTAGGCGTCTTGCCTTTGATAGGAATTATTTTATTATGGCCTGGATTTAGAGTTTATGAATTTGAAGATAGAGTAGAATATATCTATGGTAAGGAAATTGAACTTCATAAAGGCAATATTTGTTATGGAAATACATTTTCTTGTGATAATGTTGAAGTAAATGTTTCAACTTTTGATAAAGAAAAGTTAGGTGAACAAGAGATTGTTTATACATATCAATATAAAAATAAATCATTAGAAAAAAAACAAATTATAGTAATTGAAGATAAAGTATCACCAACAATTAAACTAGAGGAAGAAACTCTATATTATTGCCCATCTAAAAAATTTTATGATTATCATATTTCAGCTTTAGATGATTACGATGGTGACTTAACAAGTAGTATTACAACAGAAATAAAAGAAAATGAAGCTCTTTTCAAAGTCCAAGACTCTTCTGGCAATCAATTTGAATACAAAGTAAAAACAGAACTAAAAGACGAAGAAAAGCCAATTATTACCCTTAATGGAAATGCTAAAATGAGTATAGTTTTAAACTCTTCTTATACCGATCCCGGAGCAAGCGCAACAGACAATTGTGATGGTGATATTACTTCCAAAATTGAAATAATTGGCAAAGTTAATCCCAATAAAACCGGCGAATACAAAATCACTTATAAAGTTAAAGATACAATGGGAAATGAAGATTCTAAAACAAGAGTAGTATATGTTTATGCTAAAAATCAAACTATAGTCCCAAGTGGAAAAGTAGTATATTTAACTTTTGATGATGGACCAGGACCATACACAGAAAAATTACTAAACGTCTTAAAAAAATATAATGTGAAAGTCACTTTCTTTGTTACAGATCAAAACATAAGCAAAGGATATGATAACATGATAAAAAGAGCATATGAAGAAGGACATACAATTGGTCTTCATACCAAAACACATGACTACAGTAGTATATATTCATCTAAAGAAGCTTATTTTAATGACTTATATGCCATTCAAAATAAAGTAAAAACGATTACCGGATTTACTTCATACATAATACGCTTTCCAGGAGGAAGCTCCAACACTATCAGCAAGAATTATGATAGGGGGACACATATTATGAGTGAATTAACTAAAGCCGTAGAAGCAAAAGGATTTGTGTATTTTGATTGGAATGTATCAAGTGGAGATGCTGGCGAAACAACCTTGACTTCAAAAGTTGCTGCCAATGTAATTGATGGGATTTCAAGAAGAAACCCAGCGGTTGTTTTACAACATGATATAAAATCTTACAGCGTAGATGCGGTTGAATCTATCATAGAATATGGACTATCTCACGGCTATCAGTTTTTACCAATTACTAAAACAAGCCCAACTGCTCATCATGGTGTGAATAATTAAAAAGACCATTATTGGTCTTTTTATTCGCGATTTATAATTGCCAGCAAAACAAATAACACCACCGCTGCTACAACAACAATTACAAACATATTAATAATATCTTGAGGCATATAATGCAACAAGAACTCATTTATATCATTCCATATTTTAAGAAAAAAATCCTTAATTGGGTTCCAAATATTGTTAAAAACTCTTTCTACGTCCTGTTCAAGATCTAAAATAAGCACTATAAATCACATTCTTTCTATATTTATTATAATATAGACTTGAAAAATACACAATAATTTGTTAATATAATGGCATGGCGGAATTGGTGAAGTGGTTAACACGCCGGATTGTGGCTCCGGTATGCATGGGTTCGATCCCCATATTTCGCCCCATTTGGAAATATTAAAGAAACTTGAAATAGTTTCTTTTTTTATTTATTATGGAAAAGATTTTTTTGGTTCAAACTCTGATAGTTTTAATTAAATAAACCTACTATTTTATCTAAGAAAGATTTTTTCTTTTCTTCATTTTTAATTATTGGAGGTACTTCATTAGGCTTAGTTTTAGAATCAATCAGAAAAATTATTTTTGATGAATTCTTGGCATTATCAGGAGTAGAATCTATCATAATATTTTCTTTGCTTAATTGTTTTAATGCATTAAATCTCTGCTGAAAAGTTTTAACATCACTATTGACTATGTTATTAATTCTATTTATACCTTCTTCATTATACATATTTAACCCTTGATATAAAGCGTTTAATCCTCCAGACATTTTTTTTGAGCCAGTATTAAGTTGACTTAAAGCATTAGATAGGGTATTAATAGCTTCATCTAAACTTGATGCTTTTTGATTAATATCATCTTCATACTCATCTATTATTTTTCGTAATTTAGAATCCATATTATTACTATCGAATTCTTTTTCAATCACATTTCTAATAACTTGGTTGGTATAATCTTGTGTATACTTCTTTGATATATCATTTGCTGAATTATCTATAATTTTATTAACTACTTCATTTAAATAATTCTGACCATTATTTTTTAAATATGTCAAATTATTATCCAAATCTTTATTAATAGCTAATAGTATTTCATGTTTAAAATCATTAGAATAGTCACTTAATTTTTGATTACTATTTAATGAAGAACTTATTTTAGTATTTAATTCTTGAATAAAAGTATTTACTAGATTTGAAATATATTCATTGTTATTTAGAACCTTTATTATTTGATCAGAAATATCTGTATTACTGATATTTCTCTTTACTTGGTTTATAGTATCATTTTGTACATCATTTACTATACCTTTAGCTTGTTCATAAGTGATACCATATTTTTTGGCAATATCACTAACATACTTTTCATTTTCTTTTTTATCAGTATTAACATTTAAATTATTAGTAAATTCGTTTATTTTATTAGTTATAATAGTTTTTAACTCTCTGTTAATATTATCTTTAAAGATGTTAGATAATTCACTAATCTTTGAATCGTTTTTTAACAAATTATACAAATTACTATCAATTGTTTTAGCTATTAAATTCTTAACATCTAAATTATTAATTATTTTACTAATCTCATCATTAATTACATCTTTAGTATTTTGTTTAGTAGAAAGAATGACAGCTTGTTCTAGTTCTTTCTTGTTTTCCCTTACAATCTTACCTGCTTCATTAGCAATTTCTTCTTCCAATGCCGGGATAATATCTACAAGATGTTTTTCTATTTCTTCAATTATTTTTTCTTTTAACACGTCTTTATCTTGATTTCGGTAATAATAATATTCTTTTACTATTCCTTGTATTTTACTATTTAATTCGGTAATTCCAGCATCCATTTGCACTGATCCATCACTAAGTTCTTTTGAAGCCTTAACAATGCTATTCATATTACTTTGGAGTAATGAAATTTTATTATATAAATCATTCATATTATCAAGAGCATTAAAATCATAACTACCAAATAAATCCGTTGATGCTATAGAATAAATTGAACTTAATTCAAAATCATCAGTATCATAAGATATTTCTATTTTATCAATACTCTTTAATTCTTCTAATTTAAGAGACTCATATAAGCCAGGGGAAGCAACAGAGACAATAACAGAGCTTTGACCATTATTAATAATTTTTCCATTTGTTACTTTGATATTCTTATTATTCTTATTATTTAATATTGAAGTTGTAAAAATAGCATAGGGAACACATATTTTTTCTAGTTTTCCATTGATATATCTATCTTCACATTTATTATTGCTATAGCTTAATACTATTTTAATTGTCCCTTTTTTTCCTAAAATATCATCAACATTTTTTTCTTCATCATTCAAATAATACTTAACATTTAAAGCTATAGGCAATTCTTTTCCATAACTTCCTTGATAATAAATGTCGTTTCCATTTGTTTTCCAAACAAGTTCATTACCATTTTGCACATAACTTTCATTGCCATTAATATTTTTGATATCTGTTAGATTACTATAATCTTTTAGTACTTTATCGCTAAAATCAAAGAGATGTTCAGAAATCAAAACGCTTTCTTCTTTTCCATTTTCAGATAATTTCGCATATACATTTTCTTCTTTAGTTAAAGCATAAACTCCTGAAGTTGGTAATAATTCTCCAATTATCAATGCATATGCTATTATTTTTTTTAAAACATTTTTCATATTATCATTCCTTTCTTAAATCCTAACGTTGTTTTAATTATTAATCTATCAAATACTAGTAGAACGCTAGGAACAATAAACATAACAACTAACATGCTTATAATTGCTCCTCTTGCCATAAGTAAGCATAATGAGCTAATCATATCAATTCTAGAAACCAGATAAACAGCAGCAGTTGCCGCGAAAAAACACATTGCACTTACAAATATAGAAGATATAGAAGATGTTAATGATATGCCTACGGACTTATTCTTATCATATCCTTTTTTTCTCTCTTCTAAATACTTAGTAGTAAGTAAAATGGCATAATCAATCGTGGCACCTAACTGAATAGTTCCAATTACAATTGATGAAACAAATGGAATACTAGTATCAGCCCAATATGGAACACCCATATTAATGAATATTGCAAATTCTATAGAGACGACAAGTAATAAAGGTAAACTAAGAGATTTTAACACAAAAAACATAATCAAGAAAATCACCGCTATAGAAATATAGTTAACGTTTCTAAAATCGATTGCTGTTATTTCTACTAAGTCATTCATAAGCGGACCTTCACCAGCTAAAATAGCATTTTTATCATATTTTTTAATAATTTTGTTAATCACACTTACTTGGCGATTTAATTCATTACTAGCAATTTCATAATTTGAATTAATGAGTATTAATTTATACTTGTCTGATTCTAATATTTTTTTTATCCTTGAAGGTATAATACCATTTGATATACCATATTTATTAAACAAGTTAATCGAAATAACACTATCAATTCCATCGACATTATCTAATTCATCAATCATCATATTTAAAGAATTATTATCTATGCTTGAATTTACTAAAACCATAGCTTGTGATATGAGGCCATAATCTTCTTTTAAATTCTTGCTAACAATCGAATAATTATAATCTTCTGGAATAGACGAATCTAATTTATAATAAACTTCAGTATTTTTTTGAGATAAATATGCGGGTATTAACATGATAATAAAAATTGTAAATATATATTTATAATATTTTAATACAAAGGGCTTAACAAACTTAAATTCAGGTATTAAAGGCTTATGTTTTGTCTTTTGAATTAACTTGTCAAATGTCAATAATAGGGAAGGATAAAACGTTAATACAGTTAAAACGCCAAGTAATACTCCCTTAGCCATAACAAGCCCAATGTCCATTCCTAAGCCAAATTTCATGCTACATAAAGCCAAAAAACCAGCTATTGTTGTAAGAGAAGAACCAACTACAGAAGTCATCGTTTCTTTGATAGCAGAACTCATCGCCATAGTATTTGAATCGTTTTTCTTTTTGGCATCCTCGTATTTATGATACAAAAAAATTGAAAAATCAGTCGTAACACCTAACTGTAAAACCGCCGCAATTGCTTTAGTTATATAAGAAATATTACCAAATATTACATTTGACCCCATGTTAAATATAATCGAAATACCAATGTTTCCAAGTAATAATAGGGGAACCAAATAAGAATCTAAGAATAATTCTAAAACTATCAAGCAACAAATAACTGCAACAATAACATAAGTTAAGGTTTGACTTTCGACTAATCTTTGCATATCTAAAGACATAGCACTCATTCCCCCAACTTTAACGCTAGAAGATATTTGCTCTATTTTTTTTACAGCATTAGTTGTTTCTTCATCACTAGTACCAGTCGAGAAGGTAATTAACAAAAGCTTAGAATCATTGTTCATAACACGATTAACAAAATCTTTAGGTAACATTTCAATTGGTATTGCAGTTCCCGTAAAGTCAGTAATACTTATAACATTTGTTACACAGTCAATCTCTCTTATTTTATTTTCTAGATCAATAAGCTCTTGATTATTTATGTTATTATCAACTAGTGAAACTGAAAAAGCGCCCATACCAAAATCATCTTTTAATATTTCTTGACCCTTTAATGTTTCTATATCACTTGGCAAATATACCAAAATATCATAGTTTGTTTTAGTATAAAAATAACCAATACAAGATGGAATTAACAATAACAAACTAATAATTAAAATAATAATTCTGTTTTTAACCACAAAATTTGCAAACTTATCCATTTCATCACCTCGCTGATTAATTCTATTACGATAGTAAAGATTTAACCACATCATTATCATCTTGTTGACGCTTATCCAACATTTTTTTAAATATATATGTATAAATAACGTACAAAATGTATGTTATTGACTTTGTGAATGTTAAAATGTATAATGTCAATCGAGGCGTTAAGAATGAAAAATAAAAATGATTTAAGAATTATTAAAACTAAAAGGGTGTTATTTAATACACTACTAACACTCATGAAAGAAAAAAATTTTGAAAAAATTAAAATATCAGATATATGTGACGAGGCTTTAATCAATCGTTCAACTTTTTATGCGCATTACGAAGATAAATATGAACTACTAATGGATTTGTTTGCAGAACAGAAAATATCTTTGTTAAAAGAATTAGAAGCAGAAAACGAATTTTCAAATTCCAAAGAATATATAATGAAAATGTTAAGCAAGATTATCGACTATATCGATGACAAAAAAGACATATATAGTGCTATTATTTTACACAATCAAAATGGCTTTTTAATTGACTTTTTAATTGATGTAATAGAGAAAGACGCTTTAAAGAGATTTGAAAATTTTAAGGATATAAAAGATTCAAATATTCCTTTAGATACTTTGGTGAAGTTTTACGCTGGAGGAATAATTAATATTGGTATTTCATGGTTAACAAGGCCAGAAAAATATTCAAAAGAAGAACTACTTGCTTATATAGACAAGATGATTCCCGAAAGAATTTAATAATTTCCAAAGCTATTTAGTTCAATTTAGAACAGTTTTACCAGAAAAATCTAGTATTTTTCTATTCTTTTTGATAAACTAAAAAACAGGTGGGTGTGAAAAATGAAAAAAGAGTTATTAGAGGAAATCAGAAGAGAGCTAGAAGAACTAAAAAAAAGGAAGGAATTTGATCAAGAACATATTTCCTTACTTATTAATAAATATATTAAAGAAATTTCAGAAAAAGATAGTTATAACATTTATATGTACATGGGCTCATTTAGAGTTGGTACAAATGGCAAACTTTTTTTTGAAGATAGAAATAGCACAACTTATGATTATAGATTATACCGAAATTTAGAACAAAATCATGATAAAAAAGTTAAAAGAGAAAACGTTGAAGTCTTTGAAAAAACAAACACGGTATTGATTCCCGAAGATTATTCAAAGAATTATTGCTATGAAGAAGAGTATGCTAATAAGCAAAGAGAGTTTATTTTATTATCTCTTAAAACAAGTCAAGATAAAGCCAAAAAATCAATGATAAGATCTTACAAAAAGTAATCCTGAAAAGGATTTTTTTTAAAAGAAGTAAAACGAACAAAAGTGCGCAAAAAAATCTTGATAATTAAAAAGAATAAGCGTATACTAATAAAACAAAGGAGGAAAAATGATGATAAAAGAAATTCAAGAAGAAATAAGAAAACAACTAACTCCATCAGATTATGCTAAAGGCACAAGATATAATGAAGATTATATAGAATATATAGGTAAAACAATTATAGACGACGACAATAGATATCAGTTCTTAGTGGAATCAGAATCAAGTTATAAAAAATATATGGTCCAGATTCAAACTCATAATAATCATATTTCCTCAATTTATTGCACTTGTCCTAAATATCAAGAAAGTCATTCTTGCAAGCATATTGCTGCTTGTTTAATTAGTTACTCAGATCAAATTCTTTGTTATCAAGATGAACAATCAAATGAAAAAGCTTCTTCGATGCTTTTGGCTAAATTAAAGATTAAATTTCAAAGAAACTCTAATCGAAAAGAAGAAGTCTTCCTTATTCCTTATATTGGCTTTCATAAAAGAAGATTATATACATATACAACATTAAATGTAAAAATAGGTAAAGATAAATTCTATTCATTACTAGGTAAAATGCACGGTTTTCTAGCAAGTTATCAACAAGGAGCAGAATATAGATTTGGAAGTGGTTTTGTCTACCAACCAGAAGTTCATTTTTTTAGTGAGAATAATATTAAACTTTTAGAGTTTTTAAAAGAGCTAAAAGATAATTATGCAATCGATGGAAATTATGCAACATTATCTGATAAAAATATAAAAAAATTATTTTCACTTTGTAAAGATGGGATTTATAATGAAAATGAAGAAACATATTATAAAATAAAGAATGAATTTCCATTTAAAATGATTTTTTCTAAAAGTGAAGATAAGTACACATTATCATTTCAAGATAATCTAAAAGATTTAAAAAAAATTACTGATGATTATGAATATGTCTTAAAAGATAACACTATATATCACTTAAGTAAAGAAGAACAATTTCTATTATCTGAATGCTTAGATTTACAACTTAATGAAATTGTATTTCCCAAAGAATTATTTGCCGATTACCAAAAAAATTTAATTAGAATAATAAAAAATAATATTCAATTAGACGAAACAACAAAAGATGTCATTATTGACTTAAAACCGGAAGTAGAGATTTACCTAGATATCTCAAGTAATCATGTTACAGCTACACCTAAATTCAAATATAGAGACAGATTAGTTTCTTATTTTGATGAAGTAGATGCTTTAGTTAGAGATGAAGAATTTGAAGAATCGGTAATTCAAAAACTATATGAATATAACTTTCATAAAATGAGTTCATTCTTTATGTTAGATGATTTTGATGAGGTATGTGATTTTTTGTCAGGTTCATTAGATGAACTTGCTGATACTTATAAGGTTTACACAAGCGAAAATCTGAAGAGTCAAAAAATTCTTAAAGAAAATAAAATAAAAACAACATTTTCTATTGGACAAGATAATATTTTAAAATATCATTTTGACCTAGGATCAATTTCTAATGATGAAATCAAAGAAGTTCTAAAATCTCTAGAGCAAAAAAAGAAATACTATCGCTTAAAAAGCGGAGATATTTTATTTCTTGAGGAAGAAAGTCTTCAAGAGTTAGATAAACTTACTAAAGAACTAGAAATTAACCCAAAAGATATGATCAATGGCGAAGGTGAAATTCCAAAATATCAGGCACTATATTTAGACTCCATCAAGTCTAAAAAATATCATATTATCAATACAGATGACACATTTAAAACATTCATTACTAAGTTTAATGAGTATAAGAATAAGAGCATCATATTTACTAAAGCCCAAGAGAATATTTTAAGAGATTATCAAAAAGATGGGATTAAGTGGTTATATACAATTACAAAATGTGGATTTGGAGGCATTTTAGCTGACGAAATGGGACTTGGTAAATCATTGCAAACAATTTATTATATCCAAGAACTTTTAAAAGAAAATAAAGATAGTAAATTTTTTATTGTTTGTCCCACGGCTCTTGTTTACAACTGGGAAAATGAATTTAAAAAATTTGCTCCCAAACTAAAATATCAAGTTTTTTCTGGAAACAAAGCCGCAAGAAAAAAGGCTTTAAATGAATACAAAGGAAATATTTATATAACATCATATGGTTTATTAAGAGAAGACAGTGATATATATGAAAATATAAACTTTGAAAGTATGATTATTGACGAAGCTCAAAATATCAAAAATCCCACAGCTGGGATTACTAAATCAGTAAAGAGCATTCATGCTAATACTTATCTTGCCTTAACAGGAACACCAATCGAAAACTCTATAGTAGAACTATGGAGCATCTTTGATTTTATTATGCCAGGTTTTTTATCAAATCTTACTAGATTTCAAAAAAAATATCAAATAAAAAACTTTGATGAACAATCAAACGCTTTGCTTACTGCTTTGAAAGAGCAAGTCCGCCCATTTATTCTTAGAAGATTAAAAAAAGATGTAATTAAAGACTTACCAGAAAAATTAGAAAATAATATTTATATTGATTTAAAAGAAGAACAAAAAAAAGTCTATGCTGCAGAAGTATTAAATGTTGAAGAACAAATGAACGAAATGATTTCTCAAGGTGGATTCCAAAAGAATAAAATGCTAATTTTAAGACTTTTAACAAGACTTAGACAAATTTGTATTGATCCATCTTTAATTATAGACAACTATAAAGGAGGAAGTGCTAAACTAGAAAGCTTAATTGATATTCTTAAAGAAGTTACCTCTTCAAACCACAAGGTTTTATTATTTACTAGCTTTAAAACTGCGTTGGAGAAAGTAAAAAAAATTCTTGATGAAGAAAACATTTCAAGTTACATTATAGCAGGAGATGTTCCAAGTCAAAAAAGACAAATGTTAGTAGAAGCATTTAACAAAGACTCTACTAAAGTGTTTTTAATCATGTTAAAAAGTGGTGGGACTGGTTTAAATCTAACTAGTGCTGATGTGGTAATTCATCTTGATTTATGGTGGAATCCACAGGCTGAAGCTCAAGCTACAGATAGAACCCACAGAATTGGTCAAACTAGGAATGTAAGCGTTATAAAATTAGTTTGTAAAGGAACGATAGAAGAAAGAATTTTAGAACTACAAGAAAAGAAAAAGATTTTAAGCGATAAAATATTGAGTGGAGAAATGGCCGACTCTGCATATCTATCTTCATTAAGTGAATCTGATATTAGAACTCTTCTATCTAGTGAAAATCATTATTAATTAAGTAGATATACAGCTATATTTAAGTAAGTTGCAATTATTAACCAAATTAGATAAGGAATCAAAAGATAAGCAGATATTTTATATTTGTTTTCTAATAAACTTTTGAAATAAAGAATAACTAAAGAAAGTAATAAAACAATCCATAGAATTGAAAAAAAGAAAAGTCGGAACTTAAAAAACAGAATGGGCCAGATTAGATTAACTCCTAATTGGAAGTAATATAGTTTTCTTATATCTGATGAAAAAACATCCTCTTTCCTAAAAAGATAATAAGAAAAGCCAATTAAAAGATACAGGATGGTCCAAACAATAGGAAAAACAATAGCAGGCGGAGCAAAAGCAGGCTTAATTAAACTATCATAATCCATATTATCTTTAATAAGCAGTGAAACAAATCCTGCTAGTATAACAGGCAATAATATTCTTATTGCATTTCTTAGTTTTTCTTTCATTTTTTGTAATCACCTGTTAATAGTATATCCAATAAAGAAAAAAATATGATATGATAACGTTAGGTGAGCCAAGTATGAACAAAGAAAAAATAAATAATGATATAGAAGAAATAATAGAGAATAATAAATATCAAAAAATTAATGATAATATTTATTTAACTAACTATCAAACAAAAGTGTTAGATGATTTTCATATTCCATATAAAGATTGCCAAAGCGCAAGAGATATCTTGTTTTTACTTGAAGATACTTATGATGATGAAGAATTTGAAGAATTAGAAGAAGTAGCTAGACAGATTGAAGAGTATAGTTACTATCATGAAACCAACAAATAAGAAAGGAAGGCATCAATTATGAAAACAGTATTGTTAACAGGAGCCAATGGGGGACTAGGAAAGTCTATAGCCTCACTTCTTTTAGAAAAAGGTTATTTTGTAATTTTAAATTATCATAAGAAAAAAGATAACTTAATAGAATTAATCCAATCTTACCAAAAACAAATATATTTAGTTCAAGGAGATATTTCAAAAACAGAAGATGTTTTAAATATAAAAAAGCAATGTGACATGCTAGGAAGAAAGGTCGATATTTTAATTAATAATGCGGCTATTGATCATGTGAGTGAAATTAATGAAAAAACAGAAGAGACCATGCTTAGAGTTTTTAAAACAAACACCTTAGGCCCATTCTTAATGTCTAAGATATTTGGCAATGATATAAACAATCAAAAAGGATGTATTATTAACATCAGTTCAGACAACACCATAGATGCATACGACTACGTAACTTTAGAATATGATATTTCTAAGGCAGGACTTAATATGTTAACAAAAGATTTGGCTCTATTTTATAAAGATGCTTATATAAATGCAATTGCTTTTTCGTGGATAGATACAGAACAAAATGTTATTCCAGATGATGTCAAACAATATATTAAATTTATTTCAAAAGAGAAGGCAGCGTCTAAAGTGCTAGAACTAATTAAGAAAAAACAAACGGGAATTATTGAGGTGGTAAAAGAATGAAAGATTTTTTAGAATTGGAACCAGAAACATGGGAATTATATGACGAAGCAATCAAGGCATTAAAAAATGAGTTTAATGAAATAGATGTGATAGGAGAATATAATCAAGCAAAAGTATTAGCTGCATTCTGGCAAAACAAAGTAAGTGAAGCTCATTTTTCTACAACAACTGGATATGGATATAACGATATAGGAAGAGATGTAATAGAGAGTATTTATGCCACAATTTTTAAAACAGAAGATGCATTAGTAAGAAATCAATTCATCTCTGGTTCCCACGCCTTAACCAAAACATTATTTGGAATATTAAGACCTGGAGATACTTTACTATCAGTTTCAGGAAGACCATATGATACTCTTCATCAAGTAATTGGGATAGTAGAGAATGCAAGTTCCTTAAAAAGTTTTGGGATTAACTATGCCGAAATAGATTTAGTAAATAATGATTTCGACTATCCCAAAATTGAAAATTATTTAAAAGAAAACAAGGTAAAAATGGTTGAAATTCAAAGAAGTAGAGGATACTCAACAAGAGAAACATTAACTCTTTCTCAAGTAAAAAAAGTAATTGAACTTATCAAAAGAATAAGCCAAGATACAATAGTTATGATTGATAATTGCTATTGTGAATTTGTAAATAAAGAAGAACCTAGTGAATTAGGTGCTGATTTAGTTGTTGGTTCCCTAATTAAAAATTTAGGTGGTGGCATTGCTCAAAATGGTGGATATGTAGTAGGTAAAAAAGAATATATAAATCTTGTTGCCGAAGCTCTAACTTTGCCTGGTGAAGGAAAAGAAGTTGGCCCAAGTTTAGGAGCAAATAAACAATTCTTACAAGGGCTATTTCTTGCACCTCAAGTAGTAAAAAGTGCATTAAAAACAGCACTACTAACTAGTTACATGCTCCAAGATCTAGGTTACGAAACTAATCCTAAATATACTGATAAACGCTCTGATATTGTTCAAACTATTACTTTTCATAATAAAAATGATTTAATATCTTACTGTGTTGGTATCCAAGAGGGAAGTCCAATAGATTCATTTGCAACTACAATTCCAGTAGATATGCCAGGATATAAAGATCAAGTTATTATGGCAGCAGGAGCGTTTGTTCAAGGATCATCGATTGAACTATCTTGTGATGGACCCATAAGAGAACCATATATTGCCTATCAACAAGGAGGATTAACATTTGACTCAGCTAAGATAGGAGTATTAAAAGCAGTAGACAAAATAATCAAAAGTCAAAAGAAAGGAGAATAACAGTGCCAGAAAAATTTTTCTTAGATACAGAAAATGGAAGTGAAGAATGTAGAATTATAACAAGTTTATATTCCGAAAAAAGAAAAAAACATTATTTAATATATCAACCAATAGACAAACCAACAGATGACATATTTGTCTCTTCATTTGATCCTGATAGCGAAGAAGACGAATACGATTTACTAGATGTAAGCGATGAAGAAGAATTAGAAGAAGTAGCACAATTGCTTGAAGAATTCTATGATGAGGTAGATTTAAATGCCTAAGAAAATGGATATTCTATATGAAGACAAAAATCTTCTGATTATCAATAAGCCAAGCAAATTATTGACTATATCAACCGAAAAAGAAAATTATAGAACGCTTTATCATGAAGCAAGTCAATATGTAAAAAAACAATATCATAAAAACAAAGTTTTTATCGTAAATAGATTAGATAAAGATACTTCTGGGATAGTAGTGTTTGCTAAAAATGAAATATTAAAAAAACAGTTGCAGAAAGACTGGAATAACTTGGCAGTAGTCCGTGAATACAGAGCTATTGTTGAAGGCAAAATGCCAAAGCCAAAAGATACCTTAAAAAATAGATTATATGAAGACAAAACTTTACAAGTTCATATTTCTAAAACAAACAATGGAGAATTAGCTATAACAGAGTACAAAGTGATTAATTATAAACATACTTACAGCTATTTGCAGATTTTAATCTATACAGGCAAAAAAAATCAAATCAGGGTTCAATTAAGTGCGATTGGACATTCAATAATAGGTGATAAAAAATATGGGGCTAAAAGAAATCCAATAGGAAGAATGGGACTTCATGCCTCATATTTAGAATTAAAAGTGCCGGGCTACAAAGAAACAATAAAAATTAATGCAAAGATTCCAAAAGAATTTGAGAAAATATTTGAGGTGAAAAACAATGGAAAGACTCCAAAAAGTAATAGCTAACTCAGGCTTTTGTTCAAGAAGAAAAGCTGAAGAGTACATATCTCTAGGAAAAGTATATGTAAATGGAAAAAAAGTTGAGGAACAAGGCACAAAAGTAAGCTATGAAGATGAAATAATAATAGATGGAAAAGTTTTGAATGCTAAAGAAGAAAAAGAATACTATCTTTTATACAAACCACAAGGAATAATTTCTAGTGTATCAGATGAAAAAGGACGAAAAACAGTCGTAGACTTAATTCCTACTAAAGCCAGAATTTACCCAGTAGGTAGATTAGATTATAATACGACAGGGCTCCTCTTACTAACAAATGATGGAGAACTAACGAGCATTTTAAGCCATCCTTCAAACAGAATAGAAAAAATATATCTGGCAAAAGTTAATGGAATTATAACACCAGAAGAATTCATGAAACTAAAAAAGGGATTAATTATCGAAGGGAGAAAAGTAATTCCAACTTATGTAAAAATAAAAAGAAAAAATATCCAAGGAGATACGACTAGCATATTAATTGGAATTGAAGAAGGAAGAAATCATATAGTCAAGAAAATCATGTCTAGCCTAGGTCACGAAGTAATAAAATTAAAAAGAGAGTCCTACGCATTTCTAACCCTAGAAAATTTAAAACCAGGACAGTATCGTAGACTATCTATTAAAGAAGTAAAGATATTATATAGTTACAAATAAAAAAAGCCATTATTCGGCTTTTTCTTCATTTTCATCGTCTTCTACAGATATTATCGCAACTGGACAAGAAGCCATTGCATCTTGTAAACTCTGACTTTCTAAATTATCTTGACTAATTGGGTGAGATAAACCATCGTCATTAAAAGCAAAATGTTCAGGATCAATTCCAACACAAGCCCCACAACCAATACAATTTTCAGTATTAACTATTAATTTTTTCATCTTCTATCATTCTCCTTCACTTTAATTAAAACATAAACCAACAATAAAATCAAATAAAAAGAATAGTAATGTCAAAATATGTAAAATAATTAAAAAAAAGAAAACAAATAAAATGACAATATAGAAAATATGTGATATTGTTAAAATGAATACATAGGTAAATGCTTTAGAAAAAGAAAGGCAGGATCATATGAAAACAAGAACAGACAAATATTATAATGAGGAATCAAGTTCGTTTAAATCACGATCATCAAAAAATTCACAGTTATATGAAGAAATAAAAAAGAGTGAACTAAGTGATTTTAATATAGGAAGCAATGCAAGAGTAATCGGAGAGAGTAATTCCCAAATAGACATTGATAAAATCAAAGAAATATTAGAAAAAAACTATCAAGAACAACCAAAACGACGTTCATTAAAGTTTGATATCCCAGAGCAACAAGAAGTGAAAATAGAGCAAACCAGGGAATATGATATTAATGCCATTTTAGAAAAAGCAAGAGAAGATAAAGAAGTTGATTATCAACAAGAACGTTTAAAAAAAGTTAGAGATACACAATTTGATATTTTAAAAAGTTTAGAATTAGACGAAGAAGAAAATTACAAAGCAAGTCAAGAAAGTGCAAAAGAGGAATTACTCGAGTTGATTAATACAATCAATATGAATGAAAAACAGAAAAAAGAAATAGAAGACAACTTAGAAGATTCCTCACCATTAGATCCACTTGATCTTTTCTCTGACTTAAAAGGCGACGAAAACACTGTAGTTGCAGGGGCCAAAGAATTTACTACCACTAATAATGAATTAACATATGAGGAAAATAAACCTCTAATTCAGAAAGAAGAAACAAAAGAAGAAAAATCTGAAACCAAAGAAATAAATAGTGCTTTAGACGAAGAGCTTGATAACTCATTTTATACTAATAGCATGGCATTTCACAAAAGTGATTTTGCTAGCTTAGACGAACCAGAATCAGGAGTTTTAAACATAATGATACGCATTTTAATTATTTTAGTCTTTATTGCTATAATAGCAGGGGTAGTATTATTTTTAAATGAATTTCTAAAACTAGGATGGTTTTAATTAAAAGACCATCTTTTTCATATAATAAAATATGAAGAAAATCAAAAATAATATCATTTTGATATTTCTATTAATAATTATAAACACAAGTCTAATCATACATATAATTAATAAACGTGTAATTCCCAGCATGACACAAATAGTAACAATAAACTTGGAAAATGAAATATATAGAATTGCAAACGACTATAAAATGCTAACATCAACCTTATCTTCAAACAAAAATATAGTAAATATTATGACAAATTCCAAAGGTGATATCATAGCAATGAACTATGATACAGAAAAAATATACGATATTGCTTCAAATATAGGAACCTACTTATTAGAAAAAATAACCAAAACTAGCAAAGTCTCTTCATTATCATATTCCATTATTCCAAAGGATAACAAGATGGTAAATGGAATTATATTAAACATACCATTAGGATTGATAACGAATTATCCATTCCTATCTAACTTAGGACCAAAAATCCCAATAAATGTACAATTTAAAAACACTTTTTTTACCCAAGTGAATACCAAAGTGACCGATTATGGCATCAACAATGCCTTATTAGAAATATATCTGAATATAAAAATAGATTACGAAATAATAGGAATCAAAGACATTGAACAGCATGAAATAAACTACAAATTATTACTAGATTCAAGAGTGGTTCAAGGAAATATTCCTGAATGGTACGCTAAAAGTTATGAAAAAATGAGTTCCAAAAAAGAATTGTCAATAAAACCACAAATAGAGAATTTACAATAAAAAAAAACCGTGATATACTTATAATAGGTGAGCAAGCATGATAGGAAAGCCATTTGTAAACCAAGAATTTTCTAGTGCAATCGAATTATACTTAAAACTCAAAGACCATAAAGAAAATCCAGGTTATTATGGCTTTTTTGTCGTTGTTATAAGAACACTCGTATATATCTATGGAGAATTAGATATAATTAATCCATACATAACTCAAAACGAGGGAAATATGGGAGGATTAGACAATAACATCACCAAATTTGGCTTTCCAAAAGATAAATTACAAGATTTTAAACAACAATTTATTGAGTATGAAAAAGAAAAAAAAGAGAACGCCAAACCCAATCATGCTTTCTATAAAATAGAAAAATATTTAATAGATATGTTTTTCTATAAAAAAAATGGCACCCAAATAAACCAAGAAGAACTAAATCAAATTCAAGAATTGATATATATTCCAACTAATCCAAATCAAATTATGCAACAAGAATTACAATCTAATTTATTAAAAACTGATGAATTAGTACAATACTTTTTGAGCAAACAATACGAAAGTACTCATAACTATAACTTAGAAGAAATAAAAAGATATACATTAATTCCTGAAGCATACTTTCTTCTAGGATACAACATAAATCAGATAAACAATATGACAGATCAAGATTTAAATGCAGTAAACAAACAAGTCTTTGACTTTTTCAAAGTAGATTATAATGCTGAAAATAGAGATGAAATGCTAGGCAGAGCAGTTAATTACTATAAGAGATATGGGAACAGAATCACTAGTGGAAATGGATATGTTGATTTATTACTATTTCTAAGTATTATTGCAACAACAATATTTATTGTCACATTATTTGTGTATAACTTTTTATAGAAATTATGGGGGAATAACAATATGAATTATATTAAAGTAAATAATCAAAAATATTTAGTAATGAAAAACGAAAAAGATGCTATAGATTTAGAAGTTTTGAATAATAAAATGACGGATTATTTTAACAACTTTGACTATATAGTTGGAGATTGGGCATATGGTAAATTACGCTTGAAAGGATTTAATAGTAAAACAAATAAAAATTTTAAAGAGTTAAATGATATTGATAAAGTTGAAGATTATTTAAAAAATTATTGCGCATATCAATGTAGATATTTTATTTTAGCAAAAGAAAATGAATAGTTATTTGTTGCCAAAAAACAAATAATTTGTTATAATCAAGGAGAATATGATTTAGAAAAGAATTGAGGGAGATTATGAAAGAAAAAGTGATATTAACGAGGCCAAATGGAGTTCAGAATGACTGCGATGTGATATGCCATTTCAAATCAATTGATGACAGCCATCCAAATATTAAGAATATTCCTATTTTGGTAGTTGACAAAAAGGAAATGAATAATGGAAATCAGGTATTGGAATTTTATTGGGAAAAAGACGGATTATACCAAGCAATAGATGATGACATTGCATGGGGAGAAGTAAAAGCAATTATTATTGATATAATAAGATCAAATTTCGAAATGGTAGGTGAAGTATAGTGACACAATTACAATACATAAAAAATGATACTGTTTCAGCATCGCTAGCAGGAAGAAGTCTAGCTTTAAATGCTACTCAAGTGAGTGGATTAAAAGAAAATTTTAAAAGTAAAATAGTTATACCTAGCACTCCTCCTATCACTTCAAGTGATACTAAAATAGAAACAGCTCCACCTGTAGATAATGTCATTCCTGCACCTGTAAATCAAAGTGTTGAAATTCCTGGCCCAGAAGTTCCAAACATTGATGTAGCACCTGTAACTAATGAAGTAATTAGCCCTGAAACTACACAAGAGCAACCATCATCAGTTACTAATCAAATAAGCGAGGCAGATGCCCCAGTTATTGATCTTGGAATTCCTTTTGACCAAGGAAATCAAATTGAGGAAAATAAAAGTGAAGAACCTCAAACAGTAGATGTAACACCTATAATAGAGATTCCAAACGAAGGACCAGTTGTCACAGAAAGTCCTGAACCTGTTCAAACACAACCTGAGATAGAAATCGTTCCAAATGAGTCAAGTAAAAAAACAGAGTATGATGAGTTATTAGGAAGAATAAAAACTATTAATGAAGAATATAATAAGAAAATTGCAGATTTAAATGCTGAAAGAACACAAAAGATAGAAGAAGCAATGTTGGAAGCAAAGGCAGGTATTGAAACTCTACAAGACAAAGCAGCTGAACACTTGAAAAATGCTCAGGCAGCAGAACAAATTGCTCATATAGCATACGAAAATGCACAACAAATTCCAAATGTATAAAGGTTATAATATTTTATAACCTTTTTTTCATATATTATAGTATGAAAGACTATATTAAGCGTAATTATAACTTATCTGTTTCTGAATCAAAAGAATTTGAAGATTATTCATTTTTTGAATGGAATAAAAAGATATATTACTTTTTTAAAACGACAAGAAGTCAAAAAGAAATAGAAGAAATATTGTCTCTAACTGAAGAATCCATAGCTAAAGGAATAGCGGTAATGAAACCAATTCGCAATATATATAATTCCTATATAACCAAAATAGATAAAAATGACTATATTCTTCTAGAAGCAGAAAAAACTAATACTGAATATAGTATCATTGATATAATAAAACGCCAATCAAACCAAGTAATAACTCGTGATTATAATATGTTAGATAGAAGTAATTGGTACGATTTATGGTCTAAAAAAATGGATTATTTAGAATATCAGGTTCATGAACTCGGAAAAAAATATCCAGTAATACTTTCATCATTCAATTACTTTGATGCATTAGCTGAAAATGCTATTTCATACGTTAGAGAAGCTCAAAAATATAAAACACCAATAAAAAAAGTATTATCCCACAAAAGAATAGTGTATCCTAATTTAAATGTTAATTATGACAATCCGCTTTCCTTTGTTATAGACATTGAAGTTAGAGATATAAGTGAATTTATTAAACACATGGCTTTAGAAAATATAGATTATGCCTTAATAGATTTAAAAAGCTATATTGAAATTGTAAAGCCTGATATATACAGTTTAAGCATGCTTTACGCAAGATTATTGTATCCTTCATATTATTTTGATGCACAAGAAAAAATCATCAATGAGAACAGTGATGAAAAACAAATAATTAAAATAATAGACCAAATTAATTCATATGAAGTTTTTTTAAAAAAAGCTTGGGAGTTAATAAGAAGTTATGTTCCAATAGAAGAAATTGAATGGGTTTTAAAACTATAATTCAACATTAATAACTCCCTTTAAGTCTTCAACTTCTTCCTTCAAATATTCTTCTATATTATCTTTTAAAGTAACGTCTTGAAAACCACAATTGGCACAAGCACCGGTCAATTTTACATAAACATAACCATCTTCATATTTTATAAATTCTATATCCCCACCATCCATGTTTAAAAAAGGTCTTAAATCATCAATGGCTTCCTTAATTTTATCTTTATTATCCATAAATAACCTCTCCAACGATATTATAAAATTTCTTGCTTAACAAGTAAAGAAAAATCGTTTATAATAGTACTAGTGGTGAAAAAAATGATAAAAAAATATAATATTGGAGATTATGTAGAAGGGGTAGTTACAGGAATTGAAAACTATGGCATATTTCTTTCTTTTGGAGATTATACTGGTCTAATACATATTTCCGAATTGAGCGAGCATTTTGTAAGTGATGTGTCCATGTATGCTAAAGTGGGAGACAAAATCCCATGTATTGTTTTAGAAATTGACGAAAATAATAAAAGATTAAAATGTAGTTTAAAGAATACAAAATATGGCGAAGAAAAAGACTTTAATATTGACCATGGATTCGCTCCACTAAAAAAACAGCTGCCAATTTGGATTGAACAAAAAGTAGATCAATATAAAATAAAAAATACCAAAGAGTAGTAATAAATTTGAAAAAAAGCAAAAAATAGCATGAAATTAACAAAAAAACTTGATTATTTGAAAATAAAATATTATAATGAAGAAGTCTTATGAATTAAGACAGTGCCTTGCTCAAGTGGCGGAATAGGTAGACGCACAGGACTTAAAATCCTGCGAGATTTAACCCTCGTGCCGGTTCAAGTCCGGCCTTGAGCACCATATAATGATGCAGGAATACCCAAGTCCGGTTGAAGGGATCGGTCTTGAAAACCGAGAGGTCGAGCAATCGACGCAGGGGTTCGAATCCCTTTTCCTGCGCCATTCTTGTTTATCGCGGGATAGAGCAGTTTGGTAGCTCGTCGGGCTCATAACCCGGAGGTCGTTGGTTCAAATCCAGCTCCCGCAACCATGGTTCGTTAGTCTAGTGGCCTATGACGTCTGCCTGTCACGCAGAAGATCACGGGTTCGACTCCCGTACGAACCGCCATTTGGCCGCATAGCTCAGTCGGTAGAGCAGAGGACTGAAAATCCTTGTGTCACTGGTTCAATTCCCGTTGTGGCCACCATTGGAAGAAAATAAAAAGTCTTTTTTAAAGACTTTTTTTTAATAAAGAAAAGAGGCGAAAGATGACTTTTTTGAGTTCAATTGAATCAGCATTCATTGTTTTTCCGATTGTTGCTTTTATCTTTACAATACCTTATTTGGCGTATCAATATCATAAGTATGGCTCTGTTCCGTTTTATCGCTCAATAATCATTTACTCATTTTTGCTATATTTATTATGTTCTTATTTTTTAGTTATTTTACCTTTACCAGATAAGAATTACGTTTTTGAAATGAGAACACCTCAATTCAACTTAATCCCATTTCATTTTATTTCAGAAATAACAGCAAGAACTTCCTTCCATGTAAGTGATTTTGCAACATATTTTCCAACTCTAAAAAATCCTGTTGTTTATGAAGCAATATTTAATATTTTTTTGTTAATTCCTTTTGGTATTTATTTAAGATATTACTTTAATTTTAATTTCAAGAAAACATCATTCTATAGTTTTTGCTATTCTTTATTCTTCGAACTAACACAATTAACTGGATTATACTTCATATATTCAAGAGGGTATAGAGTATTTGATGTAGATGATTTAATTCTAAACACATTTGGAGGAATCATAGGATTTTTTATAGGAAACATCATCCAAAAAATATTACCATCTAAAAATGTAATTGATGCAGAAGCATATAGTAGTGGAAAAAAAGTGCCTTTTTTAAGAAGAAGCATCTGCTTTTTTACTGATATTTGTATTTTGGGAATTGTTTATATAACCAGCTGCTTATTATTAAATAAAATAATTAATATAACCTATTCGATGTATATAATTATCTTTTTGATTGCTGCAATTTGTTACTATGTAGTTGCTCCATTATTGTTAAACAATAGTACATTAGCAATGAAATTTTATCACTTAAGATTTAAATCATTTAGAAAGATTGGACCAATAAAACTATTAAGCTATTATTTTTTTAATATTTTTGTATACATATTTATTCCGATATTTTTTATTGGCGGTAGCTTGATACTATATAAATATAGTATAATTACTGTAACGATTTTAAAATATTTACTAATTGCAACATTTACTATTTCATTTTCGATATACATGGTAGCAATCTTAAAAAGAATATTAAATCACAGAACAATACCAGAATATTTATCTAAAATAGAAGTAGAAAATACCTTAACTAATAAATGAATATCTGCTCCACGTGCTTTTCATTTTTAATTTCATTTATAAAAACAGATGCGCCTTTGTAAGGTGATAAAAGATACACTGTTTCTTTAGCACGTGTTAATGCTACATAAAAAAGTCTTCTTTCTTCTTCATCTGGATAACTGTCGGATTTTTTTATTAAATTTATTATATCCTGCTGTTTAACTCGTGAAGGTATACCAAAATAATCATTTTCTACATCTAAAAGTATCACAATATCACTTTCAAGCCCCTTTGAAGCGTGAATTGTAAGATAGCGAATATTATAATGTGGAAAATCAGGGAAATGTATATTATTATTTTCATCAATTTTATACACTACTGAATATCTTTTGATATTAAAGTGATTTCTTGCAAGAATGAGAATACTTTTATTGGAATCTATCATTTTAAGTACTGACAATAATGCTTTGTTTCTATTTTTGAAATAAACAATTCTTATTGGAAAAGCCAAAGATTTAGTACTTTTTAAAACTTTAGATATTTGATAAGGATTTTTTTGGACAAAGTTCCCAGCAACATTAACTAATTCTTGACTATTACGATAGGTATTTTGAATTTTGAATAAAATAGTTCCGGGATAAAACTTTTGGAAATTCAAAAATAAATATAAATCGCATCCGGAAAAATGATAGATGGATTGAAAATCATCTCCTATAACGCATAACGATGCGTCAGTCTGTTTCAAAATTTCCTGAACAAAAGAAAATCGTATTTCCGATGTATCCTGAAATTCGTCAATAATAATGTATTTATAAGGTAAACAAAGATTATTTCGCTTTAGTAAATTAATAGCTTCAATAATCATATCGTCAAAATCTAAAGCAGCATTTGCTTTTTTTTCAGCCTCATAAATCAAATAGACACTATAAAAAAGAAAAAGAATAGGATACTTTTTATGATTTTTTAAGACAAAAGAGCGAAAATCAAATGAAACATTATTTCTAATTAAAGAAAGAAATGATACCAACAATTTTTTGAAAGCAACAAGTTCTTTAGAACTAATAATGCTTTGCCAATTCTTTTCGGTTTTGAATACATATCCAAAATAAGAATAAACGATTTTTTGTAAGAATCTATTCCCATGACAATGAGCCAAGAAAAACTCGTCTGTTACATAAGAAAGAAGATTACTATGGCTAATGAAAAAATTCTGACTACCAAACTTTAATATTTGTAGAGCAAGTTTATGAAAGGTAAATGTAGGAATATCAAAAGAGCAAATATCTTGAAGTTTTATTTTTAAACTTGAGGCTGCCTCATTTGTAAAAGAAATACAACAAAATTCTTCTGGCTTATACAAGTCATGCTCTAAAAGCCATTTTATTTTACCTAATATTGTTAGAGTTTTACCAGCGCCAGCTCCGGCGACTACCATAGAATATTTTGCCTTAGAAGTTGCAATAATAGTTTGTTCCTCATCAAGTGTATAATTATTAACATGTATTTTTTCCATGATTGATATTATAATTTCTTTTAACATATCTGTCAATTTAATGAATAAAGCTATAATAACAGTTTTTTTTTTGATATAATAAAAATTAGAAAGAAGGAAAAAACATGCTAAGAAAAACATATGCAGTCATTGATGGCGATATTCTTAGGAACAATACTAAAGAAATTATTAAAGAATATCAAGATTACGATTACTATTTTGGAGTAGTAAAAAATAATGCCTATCATCATGGCATGAAATGTGTGTTAGACCTAATCAAAGGTGGAATTAATTACTTAGCTGTTTCCTCATTAGAAGAGGCAATTCAAGTAAGAAAATATACTCATGATACACCAGTACTATGTTTAGAGCCAATTTCTTTAGATAATATAGATGATGCTATAAACGCAAGCATTACTCTAACAGTAGATTCGCTGGCCTATCTTCAAGAATTAATTAAAAATGATTTATACGCGCCATTAAAGATACACATAGCAATAGATTCGGGAATGAACAGGCTAGGAATTAAAACTAATGAAGAATTTAATGAAGCTATAAAAATAATAAGACAATTCAAAAAATTAGATTTAGAGGGAATTTACACCCATTTTGCAACATCAGGAACTTGTGATCCATATTGGGATAAGCAATTAAAAACATTCCAAGAAATAACTAAAAACATTGATTTGTCCACAATCAAGATAGTTCATTTAGGAAGAAGCTTGACATTAGTAAATCATCCCAAAATACCCTTTGCAAATGGAATTCGTTTAGGAATTATTCTTTATGGTTTTTCTCAGAGTAGAAAAAAAGTAAAAGGATTAAAGAATAAACTACGTGAACTAAAGATTAATTATTTAAAAAAGAAGTATAATTGTAGTGAGACATTTTCAGAAAACAATTTAAAGCTCAAGACTGCCATGTCTTTATACAGTCAAGTAATTAGTAGCAGAGAAGTGCAAGAAAATGATGTGATTGGTTATAATACTTATAAGATTCCAGAAAAAGGCTTTATAGCTACAATTCCAATAGGATATGCAGATGGTGTAACAAAAGAATTTCAAACTGTATATATTAATGGAAATTACTGCCAAATTGTATCAGATTCAATGGATATGATAATGGTTTATAGTAAAGAAAAAATAAAGATAGGAGAAAAAGTTGAGATTTTTGGCAATCATATTTCAGTATCAGACGTTTGCAGAAAAACTAATATGAACGCTTATCATTTATTTAATCAAATTAGCCATCGTATTACAAGAGTACATAGTACCAAAGAAGGAAGAGAAGAAATACAATACTAGGAGGAATGAATATGGATTTTGAAATTTTGATTTTAGGATCGGACGCCAATGCTTATTACATGGCAAGATGTGCCCACGAGGCCTACCACAAAAAAGCACACTTAATTGGTAAGGATCCTCTATCATTTACCAAGTATTCTAACATTTTGACAATTGAATATCAGGAAAAAATGTGGGACGAAAAAGAATTTGTCAATATTTTAAATAAATACGCTAAGAATTTTTCTTGCCAGATATTGGTCATTAGTACTAACGAGACATATTCATCATTTCTTGCCAGAAACCGCAAAATCTTATCAAAAAATCTTATTTTCCCAAAGCAAGATATCAATATTTTAGAATCGCTAACTAACAAAGAAAAATTTTATAAAAAATATAAGAATTCTGTATTAGATTTTCCTAATACGTACTACTTTGACGTCCAAAAAGATACTATTATTCCAACTTTAACTTATCCAATTGTTCTCAAACCAGCAAATGTAGTCGAGTACAATCACCTTAGATTTGCAGATAAACATAAAATATATAAATTAAAAAGCAAAAATGAAGTTGTAGAAACAATAAAATCCATTAAACAAGCTGGCTATAAAGATAGATTGATTTTACAAGAATTCATACCCGGAGATGATTCGTATTTGTTTGACAGTGTGGTTTACATAGATAAAAATGGCAAGTGTAAAGTAATAAGCTTTGCTCAAATTGGACTTCAAGAAAGAAGCAAAAGCATGGTAGGAAATGCTGCAACACTCATAAATGGGTACAATACTTTTGACGGAGATGTTGATTTGATGAAGCAAAATATAATTGCTTTTATGGAACAAATTGGCATGAATGGTTTTTTTGAATTTGACATGAAATATGATAAAAGAGATAAAAAGTTTAAGGTTCTTGAAATTAATGCGAGACAAGGAAGATGTAGTTACTATTTAACTCCACTTGGAGCTAATTTAGTTGAAATACTCGTTGAAGATTTAATTCTTCAAAAAGAAATTCCTTTTAAAGATTTAAAAGAAGAATATCTATTATCCTTTGTGCCTAAAAAGATTGTGAAAAAATACATTACAAACAATGCGTTTAAAAAACGAGCATTGGATCTCTGGACAAAGAAAAGAGTAAGTCCAATGGAATATAAAAGAGATAGTAATTTAAAAAGATTTTTGATGATAAAAAAAAGATTGTGGCATTATCAAAAAGAATATAAAAATAGTTATTGGGAGGAATAAAATATGTGTGGATTTGTAGGATTTGCAGATAAAAAAGCAAAAAAAGAAAAAGATAAGATAATAAAAAAAATGACTGATCAGATTATTCATCGAGGACCTGATGGGGAAGGGTATTATACAGATGATATAGTAGCATTAGGACATAGAAGATTATCTATTATTGATATAGCTGGTGGAAATCAACCAATGTATACTAAAGATAAAAAATTGGCCATTATTTTTAATGGAGAAATATATAATTATCAAGCCTTAAAAAAAGAACTATTAGATAAAGGATATGAATTTGAAACTAAATCAGATACAGAAGTTCTTCTCTATGGTTATCAAGAGTGGAAAGATGATCTTTTCGCAAAACTAAGAGGAATGTTTGCTTTTGTCATATATGATAAAGAAAAAAAAGAACTAATCGGAGCAAGAGATTATTTTGGTATTAAACCATTTTATTACTATAAAGACAAAGACGAATTTTTCTTCGGTTCAGAAATTAAATCATTTCTACCACATCCAGATTTTAAAAAAGAAATCAATACCGATGGGTTAAAAATGTATTTGATTTTTCAATATTCCGTAAAAGAAGAAACTTTTTTCAAAAATGTTTATAAGCTTAAACCAGGCCATTATTTCCATTATAAAAATGGAGAATTATCAATAAAAGAGTTTTATCAACTATCATATGATAAGAAGAGTAACCAAAAAGATTATGAAACCGTTAAAGAAGAATTGAAGAAAGTGATAGAAGATTCAGTATACTACCATCAAACAACAAGTGATATTGAGGTTGGAGCTTACTTATCAGGAGGAGTAGATTCATCCTATGTGGTAAGTTTAGGAAAACCTGATAAAACATTTTCAGTAGGCTTTTCTTATGATGGATTTGACGAAACAGATTATGCCAAAGAATTGTCTGATAAATTAGGATTAAAAAACTATCGAAAAAAAATTAGCCCTGACGACTTTTTTGATGCTCTCTCAAAAGTTGAATGGCATACTGATGAACCGCACGCTAACTTATCGACTGTTCCTTTATATTTCTTGTCAGAGTTAACAAAAGAACAAGTAAGTGTAGCATTGGCAGGTGAAGGTTCAGATGAAATGTTCGGTGGATATAACGAATACAACGATCCAGCACTCTTACGCATGTATTTGCATTTTCCCTTAGTAATTAGAAAAGGAATCAGAAGTATCTGTCGACATTTACCTCATTTTCCAGGTAGAAATACTTTGATAAAATATGGACTTCCATTTAACGAAAGATATATCGGACATGGAACATTTATGGAAGAATGGGAAGCTAATAAAATTCTTTCAGATAACTTAAAAAATAATGAAACTATTGCCGAAGTACTAGAACCATATTACAGTAGAGTAAAAAATGAAGATGAGCTAACCAAAAAAATGTACATAGATTTTCATTTTTGGCTACCCCAAGATATACTTTTAAAAGCTGATAAAATGAGTATGTCCCATTCTATAGAACTTAGAACACCTCTAATGGATATAGACGTTTTTAAGTATGCCAGAACAATTCCAAATAAGTATTTATTAAAAGACAAGCAGACAAAATATATCTTTAGAGATATTGCCAAAGAAATAATTCCAAATGAATGGGCAAAAAGAAAGAAATGTGGATTTCCAGTTCCATTTTCTAAATGGATTCGCGAAGAAAAATTTTATAATAAAATAAAAGAATCTTTTTCTAAAGATTATGTAAAGAATTATTTTGATCAAGAATATATTTTAAATTTGCTAGAAAACCACTATCAAGGAAAAGAAAATAATGGACGAAAAATATACAATATTTACTGTTTTTTGGTATGGTATGAGGTATATTTTGCGTAAAAAAAAGAAGAAGAGTTTTACTGATGTAAAATTCTTTTTTGTTTTATAAATGTTTTTTTTGTTTTTATGCGCTTTTTTATTGACAATTAGACAAGTTTTTGGTAACATTTTAAGTGTCCTGAAAAGAATTCGGGCGTTTAGCTCAGTTGGTTAGAGCATCTGCCTTACAAGCAGAGGGTCTGGGGTTCGAGTCCCTAAACGCCCACCATTATTTTTTTGCCGAAATAGCGTAATTGGTAGCGCAACTGACTTGTAATCAGTGGGTTGTAGGTTCGAGTCCTATTTTCGGCACCATTTTTTATGGAGGGATAGCGAAGTGGTCAAACGCGGCAGACTGTAAATCTGTTCCTTCGGGTTCCATAGTTCAAATCTATGTCCCTCCACCATAAATAATTGCCACGTAGCCAAGGGGTAAGGCATCAGACTTTGACTCTGACATTTCAGTGGTTCGATCCCACTCGTGGCAGCCATTCTTAATTGGTTCGCTAGCTCAGCCGGTAGAGCATCTGACTTTTAATCAGAGGGTCGAGGATTCGAGTTCCTCGCGAGCCACCATTTATAAAATTAAAATCCTATATTGATAGGATTTTTTCTTTTTTATATATAATTCTAGAGTTAAAACAAAAGATTTTCATTTTTCTAAAAATCATGATATAGTAATAATGGTGAAAGTTATGTCTAAACTAAAATATATATTTAAATGCATTATAAAGATGGACTATAAAAATATGTTCAAAATTGCAAAGAAAGTAAGTAAAAAAGCTAAAAAGCCATTTTTATTTATCTGTATAGATATGATTAATTGTGGCTTAAAATATGGCGCTGGATACTATGATTATCAGGAATTTGAATTCTATTTATTAAATAAATTTGAACGTCAAGAATACTTAACAAGAGCAAAAAATAATCAAATAATACAAAAATATAATAACAAAGACTTTTTTTATATTTTAGACAACAAAGAGATTTTTAATAAGCGGTTTCAAAAATATATTAAAAGAGATTTTATGATTTTAAAGAATGATAATCAACTAGAATTTGAAAAATTCTTAAAAAAGTACAAAGAAGTTATAGTAAAACCTGTTGACGGCGAAGGTGGAAAAGGTGTAGAGAAAATTAATTATACTAAAGAATTAGATGTATTTAAATTATTTAAAAAATTACTTGATAATAATCAATCATTAATAGAAGAATGTATTGAACAACATAACGATATAAGTAAACTTTATAACAAGTCTGTAAACACCTTACGCTTATTTACGTTCTTTGACGGCAAAAATGCAAATGTGATAAACCAAGTTTTTAAAATCGGAAATGGCGGAGTAACGGATAATTTCAGCTCAGGTAGCATGTATACTTTTGTAGATGAAAAAGGAGTAATTATAGTTCCAGCAATAGATCAAAATGATAAAATATATGAAGTTCATCCAATTACAAATAAAAAGATTCTTGGCTATCATATTCCAGAATTTGAAGAAGCATGTAAATTGGTTTGTGAAGCGGCAAAAGAAATACCTGAAATAAAATATATTGGTTGGGACGTTGCAATTAGTAAGAATGGACCTGTTATAATTGAAGGAAACTCATTTCCTGGCGTTTTTCAAATTAAGCCTAGCTTCAAAAAAAATATGGGATTAATTCCAAAATATCAAAAGTATATGGATATCAAGTAGAAAAAGAGTGAAAATATGAAAAAAAGTGGATTTTTAGAAGGTACCATAATTGCCACAGCCGCAATTGTTATAACAAAAATCTTAGGAATGCTATATGTAATCCCATTTTATGCCGTAGTAGGAGTTCAAGGTAGTGCACTTTATGCTTATGCTTACAATATTTATGTTATATTTTTAGATATTTCATCTGCAGGTATTCCAGCAGCAATGAGCAAGATAACAAAAGAATACCAAACACTTGGCAAAGAAGACGCGAAAATGAGAGCATATAAAATTGGCAAAAAAATAACAAGATATTTATCTGTCTTAGCATTCATCATTTTGTTTATTTTTGCTAATCAGATTGCAGGTTTGATTTTAGGAGATCTTCAGGGTGGTAATACAATTGAGGAAGTAGGATTTGTTATTAGGTGCGTTTCGCTAGCAATTTTAGTAATTCCTTTCTTAAGTGTCACCAAAGGTTATCTTCAAGGTCATAATATTATAGATGTATCAAGCACTTCGCAAGTTATAGAGCAAGTAGTAAGGATAATCATAATCTTAGCAGGAAGTTATTTGGCATTAAATATATTTAATCTGTCATTAAAAACTTCAGTTGGAATTGCTGTTTCAGGAGCATTTATTGGTGGTTTAGCCGCAATGCTTTATATTTTATACAAGATTAACAAGCACAAGAAAATATTATTAAAAGAAAGTGTAAAAAAAGATGATATAACAGATTCTGAAATAAAGAAAAAGATTATATCATACGCGCTTCCATTTATTATTATTGATATCGCCGTTTCAATTTATAGTTTTATAGATATGGTTTTTATTTCAAGGACAATGAACTTTTTGGGATTTGATGCCCAAACAACTGAGTTTATAACAACCTCAGTTACTACTTGGTCAGGAAAAATAGGAATGATTGTAAACTCAATAGCTATGGGACTTACTGTTAGTTTAATTCCAAATATTGTTGAAGCATACACGTTAAAAAAATGGAATATAGTAGAAGAAAAGCTAAATAAGGCATTACAAATAATATTAGTCATTTGCATACCTATGGTTTTGGGAATTGCATTACTTTCTAAACCAATATGGAGTATATTCTATGGTACAGAAGCGTTAGAACTTGGCACATTAGTACTTTCTGTCTATATTTTCATTCCTCTATTCTTCAATTTATACATGGTAACATCATCAACACTGCAAAGTTTAAATAAATTTAAAGCAGTTTACATTACAACTATCTTAGGATATGCAACTAATGCCATTTTAGATATTCCTTTGATGTTGATATTTCATAAACTAGGATTTGATGCTTTTATTGGAGCATGTGTAGCAAGTATGCTTGGCTATTTTGTAAGTGTAGTGACTACATTAGTATATCTAAATAAAGAACACAAACTTGAATATAAACAAACATATAAGACAATTGTTAAACTGCTCATTCCAAGCATAATTATGGTAATCAGTGTCATTTTATTAAAACGAGTTGTACCTGTAAATTATAATGATAAAATATCATGTATTATTTACACAGGAATAATAAGCATGATTGGAGCGATAGTTTACTTAGCAATTGCCTATAATCAAGGAATTATAAAACAACTTTTTGGAAAAGATATTTTAAATAAGATAAAGGAAAAATTAAGATTAAAAAGGAGTAAAAATGAAAGTAGAGATTAAAAGAATAAATAAATATGTCTTTTTAGCATTTATATTAAGTTTAATAATTAGTGGAACTCAAGAGTTTGTAAGCGTTAGGGCAGCAAATATTAGCTTAACTACTTATCAAATAAAAGGGGTTAAAATAGTTCTAATTGGAATGGTATTTTACATTTATTCTTATTTTACAAAGAAAAGATGGTCCACATTGCTTGCTAATTTAATGTGTGTTTTTGGTTATTCGTATACTTTTTTTACTGTATTTCAATCAACTGCTGCATTAGAAAGTGGAGCAAGAGAGTTTGTAAGCTATGGATTAGGTTTATATATGTACATATTATCATGCTTTCTTTTTTTATTAAGTGGCATATTGTTAGTAAAAAATTATTTTGATTCACCAAAAAAAGAAGACTACGAACAACTGTTAGAGATTCCAAATGAACCTCACTACATAATATCTAATTATGTATATGGATTAGAGAAAAGCGGAGACTTATATAACAAATTAACTGTTATATCCTTTCTTGACAGTTCAAAAGAAATTCAAATTGATATAAATACAAATGATTTTAAGTCATTAAAGATACCTTTAAATAATATCACAGACATTCAAATAAAATCGGGTTTAATTTTAAAAGAACAAAGGCCTGAAGTGGAAAACAATGAAATTGCTAATCAGTTACTTTTAACAGCTTTAGTAGGAACGTGGGGACCTCTTATTGCTCAAAGTAAAATATTTCAAGGTATAGAAGCTTACAATAAAACAAGAATAGAAACAGGGTTTGAAATTGAATTTTATTATACAGAAGACAGCCAAAACAAAAAGCTTCTATTTCAAACCAAAAAGGATCCAAGTAGTTTTGTCGATTATATAAAACTTCAAAAAACAGTAAATTAAAAGGATTGCTGTTTTTTTTGTAATGTTTTGTCGAATAACTAGAAAATATAAAAAAAACAATTAAAATAGTTATTTCACAAAAGAAAGGACACAAAAAATGGAACAAAACATTACTGAATCAATAGACAGATTAAAAGAACAGTTTTATAAAATTCAATGTCAAAATTGGATATTAAGCAAAGGAATGGGGAGTGGGGCAGCTGGTAGAACTCTAGAAGAATTGCTATGCGTTAAAGAAAATCAAGATGTATTACCAGATTTTAACGGCATAGAAATAAAAACAAAAATTAAAAACGGAAAATTCCCCTTATCTTTGTTTTCTTGTGCTTTAGACAATAAACCTTTAGAGAATAAAAGGCTGCTATTTACATATGGTTATCCTGATAATTTAAATCATGATTTTAAGAGATTTAATGTGACAATTGATGCTATACACAGAAAGTATTTTCGGAATTTTACGAGTTTTAAATTATATGTTGATTATAATAGCCAAAAAATAAGATTAATAATATATAACAGAAGAGATGAAATTATCGATAATACTATGTCATGGTCATTTAAAGAATTAAAGTCAAGATTAGAGCACAAACTATCGTATATGGCTTTGGTAACGTTTAAAAAATCTAGTGTAAATGGCAATGTATATTTTAAATATGAAGAAATAGTTATTTATAAATTAAGAGATTTTTCGACATTTTTGAAGATGATTGAAAAAGGCAAAATTGTTGTTACGTTTAAATTATATCAATATCATGAGCAGGAAAAATATGGGCAAATGCATGATAAAGGAACAAGCTTTGACATCAAAAAAGAGTATATTCACGAACTATTTGAAGAAATCTAACGCCAAGTATAAAAGTAAAAGGGGTCGCATAAAAAAACTCTTAAAGAAAAATCTCTAAGAGTTTATTTTTTTAATGGTCGAGAAGACAGGACTCGAACCTGCGACCCCTTGGTCCCAAACCAAGTGCACTACCAAATTGTGCTACTTCTCGATAAGACTAATATATTATATCATAAATTTGCGCATTTGCAAACCTTAAAAAAGTGGTGCACCCAAAGGGAGTCGAACCCCTAACCTTTAGATCCGTAGTCTAACGCTCTATCCAATTGAGCTATGGGTGCAAATCAAATGCAATATGATTATATAATAGGAATCTCAAAAATGCAAGCGCAAATTGATGAGGAAGTATTGTTTTTTATTGAATTGGTAGTGCACTTGGGTTAAAATAAACTATAGAAAGGGTTATTTTGGGAAAGGAGGGAAAAACTATGAAAAATGAATCAAAAATCAAAGGATTAAGTAAGGCAATATCAATTATTGCATGTATTATCAAAATATGTATAAGAGTAGCGCTAGTATGCTTAGTTTTAGCCATGTTAGTGATTCCTTATGCTCTTTCAAATGTGAAGGTAAGCGAAAACTCAATTGAAATTTACGAAAAAAGAATTGACTATGAAGAAAACATTGAAGGGATTATCATTACTATTGATAATAATCAAGAAAAAATAACAAGTCCTCAAGACATCGCGGCATTAAAAACGTTTCTGAATTATTTTAAAGAAAACAAATCCCAACTTCTTACAATTTATATTGAGTTGACTTTTGTTTTCATCGCAGCAATAATCGTTTGTATTGACTTTGCATTGCAACATCTTCAAAAACTATTTAAAAACATTCACGACAATGATAATCCATTCTTAATAGAGAACGTAACTCATTTAAGAAAAATGGGATACTTCTTAATTGCAACCTTAGTTATTTCTATAGTGTCTTCAATTTGGTCAGATTTAGTATTCCAAGGAAGATTTACCCTTAATTTTAGTATGGTTAATATCCTTGAAATCTTATTCGTATTGTGTTTATCTTATATTTTTGAGTATGGGGCAAGCTTAACAGAAAAGAAAACAAGAAAGGAAAGTAAGAATGAATAAAGAAGGTTTTATCAAAGAACTTGCCTCTAAGACAGGGTTAAGTGAAGAACTTTGTAATAAAGTAAATGAAGTTCTAGAATCGACATTCTTAATCGGAAAAAACAACAAGGACAAGATTTTAAATGAAATTTGTTCTAGGTTAAATATTCCAGCAGAAAAAGCAAGTGAAATCTATAACGCAGCAATGGATATTTTAGGAAATGGAATTTTAGAAAAACTGAAAAATCCATTCAAATCACAAGACTAACGGAAATTTTACTTCCGTTTTTTTTTAATTTATAGTATACTATTTTTAAGATAAAGAGGGATGGTAAATCATGAATGAAAAAGTACTTTCAAAGGAAGAATTAGAATCAATAGATGGCTATTTTAGAGCTTTAAATTATGTATCTGCGGCTTCACTTTATTTGAAGGATAACCCACTTTTAAAACGACCATTGGAGTTTAGTGATATTAAATCTAAATTAGTAGGGCATTTTGGTTCAGCGCCTGGGCAAAACTTTGCTTATATACATTGTAATCGAGAAATAATTAAAAATAATTTGAATATGATGTGGATATCTGGACCAGGTCATGCTGGTCAATCTGCTATAGCAAATTCATATTTTGAAGGAACATACGAGTATTATTATAGAGATTATCCTCAAAACGAAGAAGGGTTAAAGAAGCTCATGAAAAAATTTTCATTTCCTGGAGGAACTTCTTCACATGTAGCTCCAGTAGTTCCTGGAAGCATTCATGAAGGCGGAGAATTAGGATATAGCCTTGCTCATGCTTTTGGTGCAGCTTTTGATAATCCAGATTTAATCGTCTCTGTTGTAGTTGGGGATGGAGAAGCTGAAACAGGTCCACTTGCAACGTCTTGGCATGGAAACAAGTTTTTAAATCCTAAAACAGATGGAGCGGTACTTCCAATACTTCATTTAAATGGGTATAAAATTGCTAATCCAACTGTTTTATCAAGAATTTCTAAAGAAGAGTTGATTGCATATTTTAGAGGATGTGGATGGCTACCATTTATAGTAGAAGGAGATAATTTAGAAATTCACCAAAAAATGGCTGAAACAATGGATGAAATCATTGATAGAATAAAAGAAATATGGCGTATTGCAAGAGAAAATAATATAAATGAAAGACCACTTTGGCCAATGCTTATTTTAAAAACTCCTAAAGGATGGACTGGGCCAAAAAAAGTCAATGGTAAACAGATAGAGGGAAGCTTTAGATCTCATCAAATTCCTTTGGAAATAAAGGACAATGATGAAAACTCATTAAGAAAATTAGAAACGTGGTTAAAAAGTTATAAGCCTGAAGAATTATTTGATGAAGAAGGATCATTAAAAGAAAAATATAGAATGTTTATACCAGATTTTGACCATGCTATGAGTAATAATAAACATGCAAACGGAGGTTCTTTAAGGAAAGATTTGCTTTTACCTGATTTTAAAAAATATGCTTTAAAATTCACACGTCCAGGCGAAATAGAAGCAGAAGATATGAGAAATCTAGGCGTTTATTTGAGAGATGTTTTTAAATTAAATGATAAAAATAAGAATTTTAGATTATTTGGCCCAGATGAGGCTTTATCAAATCGCTTTAATGCTGTATTTGAATGTACAAATCGTCAATGGGAAGGAAAAAAGCTAGAAACTGATGAGTTTTTAAATACAGAAGGAAGGGTGTTAGACTCTTACCTTTCAGAGCATATGTGTGAAGGTTGGTTAGAAGGTTATCTATTAACTGGAAGACATGGACTTTTCCATTCTTATGAGTCATTCATCCGAATTGTTGATTCAATGGTTTCTCAACATGCTAAATGGATTAAAACAGCTAAAGAAATACCTTGGAGAGAACCAATTTCTTCATTAAATCTTCTTGTTACAAGTCACTGCTGGCAACAAGATCACAATGGATATACTCACCAAGATCCAGGTATGATTAATCACATTATTACTAAAAAAGCAGAAATTGCAAGAGTATACTTACCATGTGACACTAATACTTTATTATCTGTTACTAATCATATTTTAAAATCAACTAATTATGTGAATTTAGTAGTGGCAAGTAAACATATGCGTCCACAATGGTTAACCATGAATCAAGCGATTAGACATTGTGAGGCAGGAGTAGGTATTTGGTCATTTGCAAGTAACGACTTAGATAATAAACCAGACTTAGTTTTAGCTTGTGCTGGAGATACACCAACTCTAGAAGTCATGGCAGCTACTTCAATCCTAAGAAAATTCTTACCAAATTTAAAAGTAAGAGTAGTAAATGTAGTAGACTTAATGAAGCTTCAAAATGATCATCCTCATGGCTTAAGTGATAAGGAATACGATTATATTTTCACTAAGAACAAACCAATTGTTTTTGCTTTCCATGGATATCCAAACGTAATACATGAATTAACTCACAGAAGAACAAATCAAAACTTACATGTAAGAGGATATATAGAAGAGGGAACCATTACAACTCCATTTGATATGAGAGTTCAAAATAAAATGGATAGATATTCCATAATCTTACTTGCTTTAAAATATTTACCTGAATTTGACGGAAATAGACTTAAAAAACATTGTCAAGACATGTTAAAAAAACACAGAGAATATATCATTGAGAATGGTATTGATATGCCAGAAGTAGCAAACTGGAAATGGGATATTTAATCAAACTCCCTCGAATTACGACCAAAATGTTGATTTTTTCTTGAAAATAGGGTGATATGTAGTAAAAGAAATCAATCTTGAAATATAGTGCCAAAAAGTGTTAAAATAATAATAGAATAGAGGTAAAGAAAAATGAATAATAAGAAATTAGGAATAGGCTTATTTATAGCCTTAATAGCCTTAGTAGCAGGAGTATCTTACGCGTACTTCACCGCATCATTTCAAAACCTAGGTACTAGAGAAACAAGTATCACTCTAGCAGAACTTGGAAGTTTGAAATTAACCGCAACAGAGGCTGCTTACACAAGTGGAGATCAGTACCCTGGGGATATAGCAATCCAAAAATTTGAAGTAGAACCTGTAACAAAAGGTAAAGGAATCTATGAACTAGATTTAACAGGAGTAATAGATGAAGCAATATTTGCAACAGACGTAGAAATATCACTTTATAAATCACTAGATAACACCGAAGTAACCGTTACGGAAGGCGAACTAACTCAAGAGGGAAGTAACTTCTCTAGAGTAGATACTTTAGTAACCAATGGACTTACACCTGTTTATACAGGAAGTCTAAAGAATGGATTAAATATATTATTCCAAGAAGAGTTTGAAGTTATAAGCGAAAGTAGTACTTTAAAAATAAGACAAAATTCAGAATCTACATCTTATCCAAAATACACTTTCTATTTAGTCTATAACTACAAGAATAATGGAAATCAAAATAATCAAATGGGCCAAACTTTCTCTGGAACCATTTCAGGTAAGATTATTGATAAACTATCAGATCCTGCATTAGATACTCTAGAATCATTACAAGAACTAAATCCTAACTTAGTAGTTACAACATCAACAAGTATGAACCCTAATTTTGCAAGGGTTGCTCCTCAGACTAGTGCCGGAAGCACCTATGATGCAGACTATGGATGGGCATCTTTAGCAAATGGAACAGATACATATGTAACATATGCGAGTGATTTTACCTATAATGAAACAACAGGGGTATATACG
>OCTW011616061.1_pt1 | contig 49716 bp, 42 predicted proteins | sample 1539671 | NCBI WGS metagenome assembly OCTW01 (sample SAMN02144230, study PRJEB22623) | gut metagenome | biome: sheep rumen | host: Ovis aries | place: New Zealand
GGTTGTTCACGGCATCTGCCACGACGGAGACGGACCCCGCCGCCAGGCCCACGAGACCCTTCGTCGTGCACAGGAGGATGTTGCACACGATGCACACGATGCTCGCGAGCGTGCCGTGAGCGCCCCTCACGTCGGGGCGGTCCGTCTGGTCCGCGTCGTGGATGAACCTATGTACCAGCCACTCTGTCATTGTGCCTTGCTCTTCTCGGCCCTTTGCACCTTTTCCAGCGCCCCCGTGAGGTCGATGTCCAGGTCGACGTCGCCGTCGATGCCATCCACCTTTCCGGAGTCCGTGTACTGCCAGATGCCGTAGCGCAGCGCCATCGTGGGCGCCTTCGCATACTCCGCGTACCAGAAGCCGTAGCGCGAAAGCGCGGTGAGGTCGTAGTGCGCCAGGTCCGCGCGGCTGCCATAGACGCACGCGTAGTAGCCGTTCTTCTGCAGCTCCTTGCAGAACGCCCTCGCGATGGCGGTCATCTGGTCGTTCGTCAGGCTCGACACGCGGTCGTCGCCGCTGGTGGAAGGCTCCATGTCGAACACGACGGGGTACTCGGTGGCATAGCCGTCCAGCTGCTTCACCACGTAGCGCGCCTCCTCGCGCGCCTCCTCTGCCGTGATGGCCTGCGAGTAGAAGTACACGCCCACGTCCAGCCCGTTCTTGCGCGCACCGTCGAAGTTCTGCTCGAAGCGCTTGTCGTGCGTGATGTTGCCCTCGACGCTGCCGCGGTAGCCAATGCGGATGTACGCGAAGTCGATGCCGTCCGCTGCGACCTTTGCCCAGTCGATCTTGCCGTTGTGCTCGGACACGTCGATGCCGGTGCGCGAGACCACGGTCCCGCCCATCTTGTAGCTGATGCGCCCGCTCTTGGTGGTGGCGTTGTCCCAGTCGTACGTGGTGGTGAAGATCTTCGTGCTGTCGTCGATGGCGGTGGACCTTCCTCCCTTCATCACGACCTTGCTGCTGGACTCCTGCGTCTGGGCCGGCTGCTGCGGCGCGCGCATGATGCTTGTGCCCGCAAGCACGCCGACGCTTGCCACCAGGAGCACCGCCACGATGGCGATGAGCGGCTTGAACGGAAACGGCGGCCTGGTGGACCCCAGGTCGCGGATCTTGCGAAGCCGGCTCTCCTGCCGGCGGCGGCTCGTCTGGCTGCGCGCGCCGAGGCTGGTCTGGCCGTACTCCTCGCGCCGCAGCTCGAGGCCGGTGTCCTTCGGGCGGAGCATCTTGCGCGGCTGGCGCGCCTCGCGGCCGCGACCGTCACGGGAGCGCACCTCGCGCCCGCGGTCTGCCCTGGTGCCACGCACTTCTCGCGAGCTGCTGGCGTCGCGCGACACACGGGAGCCCGTGCCCCTGTGGTTGGCGTGGGACGTGCCGTACCTGGCGGCGGGCGACGTGCCCATGGAGCTTCCGAGGCTGCTGCGCGAGCTGCCCCTGCTTCCGCGAGAAGTGCGTGGCGTGCCGGCCGTACGCGGCGTGCTGGTCCGGGGCGTGCCGTGGGCCGCGCCGCGCGCGGACGTGCCGCGGGACGACTTTGGCGCCTGGCGGGCGTCACGCGTGTCGCGACGGGGCTCGGCCGCCCTGTCGCCCGAACGCTCGCTGCTACGACGAGAAGGCACGTGGCCCTGGGCCCTCTGCCCCTTGGGGCGCGACTGCCTCTTGCTGGGCCTTCGCTTTTCTGCCAACGCGTCGCACCTCCCTGGGGTCGCCCGTCCGTCATGTCACTAGTCGTATTATTGTCGCACCCCGAGCGCCACGGCGCGAGCGCGACCGCCGCGACCGGCCGCAATGGCACAACATCATCAGAGCCAAAGGGACGCGACTTGCGAAGTCGCGCCGTCGGCAAGGCCTACATACGCTCGTAGACCATGCCTTTGCAAAAAAGTGCCGCGGGGAGAAGAACTCGTCCTTCTCCCCGCGACTATATGGAGTCATACAAAACTACGGCAGTGATTAAAGTTGATGCATTCAGGATTAATGTTTGATGCAGCTGCATGTAGCTTGCTGTCCGTTGTCAGGAGGACGGTCGAGTCATCGATGAGCGAGAGCAGAGAACAATCGGCTACGCCAAGGTAGTTGTATTGGGGCAGCTTGGTGGCTTCTTTGCTTGGGACGTACTTCTCGACTCGAACAGCTTGACCTTCCTGCACAAACTCTTTCAGCCAGCGTTTCTCGTCCTCGTCTGAGGTGTCGGATAGCAGGTCAGAACATTCGGTAATTACATTAGGAGTAACGACGGCCTGACGAAATCCCGAGACAATGCTTAAGGCTAAATCGTAATCCTCGGGAACGTATTCCTTGACACGGCGCTTTCGACCGAGGGCGCCCTTGTCGACTGATCCGACTGCGAGTAAGACAAGAATATTCGCATCGAGGGCAATCCTAGTTGCCACCATAAGCAAGCACCTTGCCCGTCTTATCGTCGATGGTGACGGTTTTTATCGTGCGATTGTCTTTTAGTGGCGTAGGAGTAATGCCAGCAAGGGGAGAACGAGCCTGATCCCATGGCCTCGAGAATCCAACCTCAATTCTCCAGCAGCCATCCTCTTCGTCGAATCGCGTTCCCTCGACGGCAAAACGGATGTCACGCAGTAACTGCACGTCTGTGTCGGCATCAGGGTACTCGTTAGTCATGCCTTCCAAACTCGAAACGTAGTCGGCAGCAATTTTGACGGCCTGCTTCACGTCCATTTCCAACCATCCCTTCAGTCGAAAGTTGAATGTCTGAACAGTATACGGCGGTGGAGACGGCGAATTGAGAAGCATTATCTTGAGAAAATTCCAATCTGAGGCCGATTTGTGCAGAGTTGTGCAAAAAAGAGCCGCGGGGAGAAGAACTCGTCCTTCTCCCCGCGGCCTTGCCTGTAACGCTTGCGTGTGCGGGCTGTCGCCCGAGCTACCCGAGCGAGCTCTCGCTCTGCCGTCCTCGCGCTACTTCTTCACGCGGTCCGCGACGGCCTTGGCGACGACGTCGGCCACGGTCTTGTCGAGGGCGGACGGAATGATGAAGTCCGGGGAGAGCTTGTCCTCCGGCACCAGGCTCGCGATGGCCTCGGCGGCCGCGATCTCCATCTCCTCCGTGATCTGCGGGGCGCGCGCCGCAAGGGCACCCTTGAAGATGCCGGGGAAGACCAGCACGTTGTTGATCTGGTTCGGGAAGTCGGAGCGGCCCGTGGCCACGACCTTCGCGCCGCCTGCCTTCGCCTCGTCCGGCATGATCTCCGGCGTGGGGTTGGCCATCGCGAACACGATGCCGTCCTTCATGGTGCTCACCATCTGCGGCGTCACGAGGCCCGGCTTGCTGACGCCCAAAAACGCGTCCGCGCCCACCAGCACGTCGGCCAAAGATCCCGCCTCGTGGTCCTTGTTCGTGATCTTGGCCACGCGCTGCTTGTACGGGTTCAGGCCGTCGCGCCCCTCGTAGATGGCGCCCTTGCGGTCGCACAGGATCACGTTGCCAAAGCCCATGTGTGTCAGCAGCGTCGCGATGGCAAGGCCGGCCGCGCCAGCACCGCTCATCACGATCTTGAGCTCGCCCATCTTCTTGCCGGTCACCTTCACGGCGTTCAGCAGGCCCGCGGCCGTCACGATGGCCGTGCCGTGCTGGTCGTCGTGGAACACGGGGACGTCGCACAGCTCCTTCAGGCGGTCCTCGACCTCAAAGCACTGCGGGGCGGCGATGTCCTCAAGGTTGATGCCGCCAAAGCTCTTGCTGATGAGTTGCACGGTGCGCACCAGCTCGTCCGTGTCGTGCGTGTCAACGCAGATGGGGAAGGCGTCCACGTCGCCAAACTCCTTGAAGAGCAGGCACTTGCCCTCCATCACGGGCATGCCGGCCGCGGCGCCGATGTCGCCCAGGCCCAGGACGGCCGTGCTGTTGGTGATGACGGCCACCAGGTGCGAGCGACGCGTCAGCTCCCAGGACTTGCTGTAGTCTGCCTGTATCTGCCGGCACGGCTCCGCAACGCCGGGCGTGTACAGGAGCGCGAGGTCCTCGTTCGTCTCGGCCTTTGCGCGAGAAACGACCTCGATCTTGCCCTGCAGCTCCTCGTGGAGCCTCAGGCTCTTTGCGCTTGTCTCGTCCATCCTCTAGACCATCTCCTCCGGTTTGAAAACCTCGTCGAACTTCTCTTCCGTCAGATACCCAAGGGAGACGCACGCCTCGCGGAGGCTCGTTCCCTCGTCAAACGCCTTGTGTGCCACCTTCGCCGCGCGCTCGTAGCCAATGTAGGGGTTCAGGCACGTCACCAGCATGAGCGAGTTGTGCAGGTTGTGGGCCATGCGCTCGCGGTTTGCCGTGATGCCCGCGGCGCAGCGCTCGTCAAACGAGCGGATCGCGTCGGCCAGCAGCCGCACGCTCTGCAGGTAGTTGTATGCGATGACCGGCATGAACACGTTGAGCTCGAAGTTGCCCTGGCTCGCGGCGAAGCCTATGGCCGCGTCGTTTCCCATCACCTGCACGGCCACCATCGTGACGGCCTCGCACTGCGTGGGGTTCACCTTGCCGGGCATGATGGAGCTGCCCGGCTCGTTGGCGGGAATCGTTATCTCGCCCAGGCCCAGGCGCGGCCCGCTTGCCAGCCAGCGCACGTCGTTCGCGATCTTCATCATGTTCGCGGCAAGCGCCTTTATGGCGCCGTGCGAGAAGACCATGGCGTCCTTGCTGGTGAGCGCATGGAACTTGTTGGCCTCGGTCTCAAAGTCCTCGCCGGTGAGCGCGCTGACGCGCTCTGCCACCAGCACGTCAAAGCCGGCGGGGGCGTTGAGCCCCGTGCCGACGGCCGTGCCGCCCAGCGCCAGGCGCCGGAGCATCGGAAGGCTTGCCTCGAGCTGCTCGCGCGAGGCCAGAAGCATGCCGCGCCAGCCAGAGATTTCCTGGCTGAAGGCTATGGGCACCGCGTCCTGTAGGTGGGTGCGGCCGCTCTTCACGACGCCGGCGTTCTCGCGCTCCAGGCGCTCGAACGTTGCGGCAAGCTGGTCGATCGCGGGCAGGAGCTCGCGCGTGACGGCCAGCACGGCCGCGATGTGCATGGCCGTGGGGAAGGTGTCGTTCGAGGACTGCGAGCGGTTGACCGAGTCGTTGGGGTGCACGGGCCTCTCGAGCGCGACGCCCTCCGCCGCGGCGATCTGGTTCGCGCGGTTTGCGAGGACCTCGTTTACGTTCATGTTCGACTGCGTGCCGGAGCCCGTCTGCCACACCTTGAGAGGGAACTGGTCGTCGTGCCCACCGGAAAGAACCTCGTCCGCCGCGCGCTCGATGAGGCCTGCGGCCTTGGGGTCAAGCACGCCAAGCTGGGCGTTTGCCTGCGCGGCCGCCTTCTTGAGGATGGCGAACGCGCGCACGATGCCTTGGGGCATGGTCTCCGTCCCGATGGGGAAGTTCTGGTAGGAGCGCTGCGTCTGCGCGCCCCACAGCGCCGCGGCGGGAACCCTGACCAGGCCCATGGAGTCGTGCTCCATGCGATAGCCGTCCGACTGGCCCGCGTTCTGGTTTGTGCATGTGGAGCCGTCTGCCATGTGCACCTCCGACTTGCGTCTGCCTTGCGCCCGGTTGCGCGCGACCCCTGCGGGAGCGCGGCCCCATCATGGAGCGCGACCACCATTCTACTTTCTCGCCCGCACGCCCGCGCCGCCGTAGCGAAGATTTTATGCAGCGATTCGCCCCGACCCGCGAAAACTATGCCCGCGCCGCGCCCCACGTGGCGCCGCCAAGCTGGGGCGCCGCGTTCTTCTCGCCTGCGGAATATGCATTTTCGAATGCATGAAAAAGCAAAAGTATTTGAGAAGAACTGATAAAAGCAACGCATCTTGCACTTCAGTATGCCAACCTGTGGTAAGAATATAAGCAGAGAGAAACACGATCCGTGGGGTGGACCCGCGGGCGTAAGGAGGCGTCATGGGCAAGAGGTTTGTGGTCGAGGACTCGTTCTGGCAGGTGTTCCCCGACGTGGAGATCGGCGTGCTGTGCGTGGATGGTATCAAGCCGACCGACCAGATCGGCGAGGAGGAGGCCAAGGCCGCGGAAAAGTTCCTGGACCGCGCGAACGCGAGCGCGGAGGAGTGGCTGACGAGCTCCACCATCAGCCAGAACGAGGTCGTCGCCGTGTGGCGCGACGCGTACCGAAAGTTCAAGACGAAGAAGGGCGCGCGCTGCTCCGTCGAGAACCTGCTGAAGCGCGTCCTGAAGGACAACCCCGTGGGCCACATCGTCCCGAGCGTCGACGTGAGCAACGCGATATCGCTCAAGTACGCCCTGCCCATCGGCGCGGAGAACATCGACGCCATCGAGGGCACGTTCCGCCTTGCCATGACGGACGGGGGCGACTACTTCCTGCCCATCGGCGAGGATCAGAGCGACCCCACGCTGCCCGGAGAGATCGCCTACCTGGACGACGCCGGCGCGGTGTGCCGCTGCTGGAACTGGCGCGACGGCCAGCGCACGGAGGTCTCGGACGCGACGCCGCACTGCATGTTCATCATGGAGAACGTGATGCCCGAGCGCTCGGCGGACCTTCACGCGGCCATCGACGAGCTGGCCGAGAAGTGCGAGCAGCTTCTGGGCGCGACGGTCACGAACAAGGACTTCGTCACGAAGGAGCATCCGGAGACCGAGCTGGTGTAGGCGCCACGGGGAGTGGCGCCGGCGTGAGCCGCCGGCGCCGCCAGCCGCGCCCGCTACGCCAGCTCCCCAAAGTCGCAGCAGCGCTCGATGGCGGCGACCACGGCCTCCATCCCGCGCGCGTCCGCCGCGTCAAACCTCCCCACTAGCGGGGAGTCCACATCCAGCACGCCCACGATGCGCCCGCCCGCGTGGATTGGCACCACCACCTCGGAGTTCGAGGCGCTGTCGCACGCGATGTGCCCGGCAAACTCGTGCACGTCGCGCACCAGCTGCGTCGAGTCCGTCGCCACGGCCGTCCCGCACACGCCGCGCCCCACGGAGATGCGCACGCACGCGACCTTGCCCTGGAACGGCCCCAGTACCAGCTCGCGCCTGCCGTCCGCTGCGTCCGTGCCGTCCGCAGCAGACGTTCCGGCGGGGCGCATCAGGTAGAAACCCGCCCAGTTCAGGTCTTCCACGCCGTCCATCACCAGCGCGGACGCGTTCGCCAATAGCGGCACCCAATGTGCGTCCTCCTCGGCCAGCGCCTCGATTTGCGCCGCAATCAGCCCAAAGTCCGCAAGCCCCTTCGCCATGTCCGCCTCCAGGTCGCAATGTCGCCCGTCCAAACCACACCAGCGTAGCAAGGAGCCGCCCACTTCGCGCGGCACGCGCACCCGTTTTGCGATATGGTTACGTGGTTGGACAGCATGCGCGCCAGGGTCCCAGAGCAGGCCCGCGGCAGGGCCGCGCCGGGCGAGAAGAGCCTGGCCCCCGCCAGAAGGCGCGCCCTTGAACCAAAGGGGGATCCCGCAGATGGACCGCACCAGGATTGCGCAGCTCTATGCGCACATGGACGAGTTTGGGGACAAGACGGTCACCGTGGCCGGCTGGGTCCGCTCGATCCGCGACATGAAGAACTTCGGCTTCGTCGTGCTGAACGACGGCAGCTGCTTCAAGGACCTGCAGGTCGTCATGAACCGAGAGAAGCTCGCCAACTACGAGGAGGTCGCGGCCCTCACCGTCGGCTCCGCCCTCATCATCACCGGCGAGCTTGCGCTCACGCCGGACCGCCCGCAGCCGTTCGAGCTGCAGGCCAAGACCATCGTGGTCGAGGGCGCGGCGCAGCCTGACTACCCCATGCAGAAGAAGCGCCAGACCCGCGAGTTCCTGCGCACCCAGCAGCACCTGCGCAGCCGCACCAACCTGTTCCGCGCGGTGTTCCGCGTGCGCAGCGTCGCGGCGTTCGCCATCCACCGCTTCTTCCAGGAGCGCGGCTTCGTCTACGTCAACACGCCCATCATCACCGCGTCCGACGCCGAGGGTGCCGGAGAGATGTTCCGCGTCACCACGATCGACCCGGCCAACCCGCCGCTCACCCAGGACGGCAAGGTCGACTACAGCCAGGACTTCTTCGGCAAGCAGACCAACCTCACCGTCTCCGGCCAGCTCCAGGCGGAGAACTTCGCCATGAGCTTCGGCGACGTCTACACGTTCGGTCCCACGTTCCGCGCGGAGAACTCCAACACCCGTCGTCACGCGGCGGAGTTCTGGATGGTCGAGCCCGAGATGGCGTTCTGCGACCTCGAGGGCGAGATGGACGTGTCCGAGCAGATGTTGAAGTACGTCATCAACTACGTGATGGAGCACTGCCCTGATGAGCTCGACATGTTCAACAAGTTCGTGGACAAGGGCCTGAAGGAGCGCCTGCAGCACGTCGCCACCAGCGACTTCGCGCGCGTCTCCTACACGGACGCCGTCAAGATCCTGACGGACGCCCAGGCGGCCGGCCACAAGTTCGAGTACCCGGTCAAGTGGGGCATCGACCTCCAGACCGAGCACGAGCGCTACCTCACGGAGCAGCACTTCAAGAAGCCGACGTTCGTCACGAACTACCCCAAGGACATCAAGGCGTTCTACATGCGCCTAAACGACGACGGCAAGACGGTCGCCGCCGCGGACTGCCTCGTCCCCGGCATCGGAGAGATCATCGGCGGCTCCCAGCGCGAGGAGCGCCTCGACGTTCTCGAGCGCCGCATCGAGGAACTCAGCATGGACAAGGACCAGTACAAGTACTACTTGGACCTCCGCCGCTACGGTACCTGCCACCACGCCGGCTTCGGCCTGGGCTTCGAGCGCCTCGTCATGTACCTCACGGGCGTCGACAACATCCGCGACGTCCTCCCGCACCCCCGCACCGTCGGCAACGCGGACTTCTAGTTCCACCCACGCGCGAAGCGTCATCCCAAGGGCGTCCCGTCAACTCGGCGGGACGTCCTTCTTTTCATCTGGCAACGGGGAATTGTAATTGCTACCTACGTTAGCCCATTGACCGAATGCATGGCTAGCATTACGCTACAACACCAATCAGGCTAAATTGAAGCACCTTGCTTCGGTGTGGCCAGCTGATTGCTTTCGTCTGCGTTGGGAGAGAGGAACATATGGTAAAACTCGTGATGGCCGATCTGGACGATACTCTGATTCCCTTCGGTGCGGATCATGCCAGCGCGAGAGCCATTAGCGCCATTCATTCCCTCTTGGATGCGGGCCTACATTTTGGTCCGGTCACGGGTCGTGTTCCCGCTACCATGGAATGGATGTTCCAGGGCGACGTGGCGTGCTATCAGACTGGGGCGTTCGCAAACGGACAGATTGTCACCGTCGATGGCAAGACGATTCAGCGTGTCATGATTAGCGGAGAAGAGCTACGTAAGGTTGCGGTCTCCCTGGACAATATGGACGTTGACGCATGGCTTGCCGTGTACAACCCCGAAGACCTGAAAGACGTAAACCTTGTCACTCGCTTTCCGGAGTGCGTGAAAGCTAACCCGCCGGAAACGTGGGGCAAAAGCGTGTTTGGAATTGTGTCGGACGTGCAGGACCGGGAATACCTCAAAGCGAATATCCAGTGCTCGTGCTCGCGTGACCAGATGATTCTGATACGTGATAGGTTGCGCGAGCTGGTGCCTGAGCTCAGCTTTGTAATGCCGAGTATGACTGCTAAGGTCGTGGACGTGAATGCGGGGGAGTGGGACAAGGGCGACAGCGTCCGTTTGATTGCCAATTACCTTGGAATTTCGCTGGAAGAGGTCGTTGTCTTCGGCGACTCCGAGAATGACCTTCCCATGATTGAGACAGTACCAAATTCCGTGGCGGTTGCAAACGCGGATAGCGATGTGAGCAGCGCGGCACGTTGGCATATCGCCAGCGCAAAGGACGATGCGGTCGCAACGGCTATGTTGGACATCGCTCGGACATCAAAAGAAGGTACGGAACCTTCCTTCTTCCAGTAGTTGGTGTACCAAGTCATCCGCTTATCGCTGTTGAGGTCACAAAGACCGTCTAAAAGAGCAATAGGCTCATCCATGGTGGTCTGGGTGTAAAGACACCTCGGCTTTGCTACGCTTCCCATTGTAAAGCGTGACGAGGTGGCTCTATTGGAGTTCGGGGTTAGATGAATCAGAGAACAGTCCACATAGTCCAGAAGCTATCGCATACGTCGGATCGATGCAGCCTTTCGAGTTTGGCTGACGCATTCGGGGTATCTGAGCGAACCATACGCAATGACATTAAATCGCTCAACAAGTTCCTGTCCCAGGAGGGGATAGGGAACATCACCTTTGGTTCAAAAGGTGTGATAGTGCTGCCTGCTGGCTTTTCACGCGCCGAGGAACTGCTTCCTGTTGAGGACACCTTTGCGTACAAGATGTCCAGTGAAGAACGGAAGCAGCTTGGTGCGGCTCTCCTTGTTGGCGCCAAGGGTTATTACACGTTGGGAGAGATTGCTGAAAAATTCTCGGTGAGCCGTGCCACCATCCTCAACGATTTGGATGGCATTAAAGAGCGTATCCAAGAGGCTGGCTTGGAGGTCGAGTCAAAGCCAAGCCGTGGGATTCGCGTCAAAGGCGCTGAAAGTGTAAAGCGTAGCTACTTGCTAGATTTTGCCAGCAAAAAGGCTCCCATCGTCGACCAATGGCTGGCTCTTTCCGATAACGCCGAAATCCGACTTGACACGGTTACGGTGAAGAAAGTTCTAAATGAGCAGTGCCATGCGTTTGGCATCACCATGATGGATGCCCCATTTCAGCTCGCTACAAAACACTTGTGCATTTGCGTCACGCGCAATCGAAATGGTTTTCGCTTGGAGAACTTCGGAGGATCCTACCACGGCATTGATGCGTCGGGGGGGGGTGTCAGTGATTTTGAGAACAAGGTAATCGACCTTGTCGAACAGTATTGTTCGGTCGAAATGGGAGAGAACGAAAAGCTCTTTTTTGCGGCCTTGAGCCAATCGCTCAGACTTCAAGGCGGCGCACAATTCAGCATGTATGACATGCAAATACAGAAGCTCTCCCGCGTCTTTATCCGCGACATGTCGAATGCAGTAGGCATTGACATGAACGGAGACTATGACTTATTCGAATACCTTTCGAACCACCTCGAATCGATGTTCACAACTGGTCCCTCTCATTTTCCCGATGTGCCAGCGCTTGCTGAAGTCGTTAATGACCAGCCAGAGATTCTTGAAGCGGTGAAAGAAAACCTCGAACCGCTCGAGAGATTTGCCGGCAGGCAAATATCGTCAGTTGAGATTACCTATATTGCACTTCATATTTGTGCTGCGCTCGAACGCCGAAAGAATAGGGGTGTGAGACCTAGGGTCATTGTCGTTTGCGACGGAGGCATCGGTACTTCTCAGCTACTAGCCGAAGAGCTCCGAGGACACTTTGAGATAAAGCTAGTCAAGGTAATGCCGGCACATGACGTGCCTTATATCGATTCCTATCGTGCAGACTTGGTTATATCGACTGTCCCATTAAACAATTGCCCGGTAGACCATATCGTGATTAAGCTTCCGCTGCGTGATAGGGAGTATCGGCTTATCCATGAGAAGCTTGCATCCATCGAATCGAGCGTGAGAATGTCAGCCTCTAGTGTTGACGAGCTTAGCTCGCAAGGATTGCTTGAAAAGATTGAACCCGTAATCGAGAAATACGGTGGTGCAGAGAGTGGGTTGCTTAACGAAATAAGAATCGAAGTTCGACGTTACTTTCGCGAGGCTCAGCACGTTGAGGATCAGTTGGTCTCCCCATATCTTCATCAGCTGCTACCCGCAAGCCATATTGAACTCAATGTTTACTGCTCCGACTGGCGTGACGCAATTCGTAAGTCAGCCCAGCTGCTGCTGGATATGGGATACATCGAAAGTCGTTACGTGAATGCGCTGATTGGGGGAGTCGAGAAATACGGTCCCTATATCGTTCTCGCCCCGGGTTTTGCAATACCGCACTCTGCACCAGAGAATGGCACGGTGAAAATGGGAATGAGTCTCATACGGCTGAGCAAGCCGGTATGTTTCGGCAGCGAGGAGAATGACCCAATTGAGTTCATCTGTACGCTTAGCGCCGTTGACAGAAAGATGCACCTGAAGGCTTTCGCAAACCTGCTTGATATGATTACTGCGCAGGGTAGCCCGTTCTTGCGTGAACTCCGTGGAGCGAATACTCCTGCGGAGGCGGCTGCTATTATCGAACGCAATGAATACATGCTGATTCGACAATAGTTTTCCGTTTATACCAAGTGGGAAGAGGACACCGGGGACTTGCGTCCCTGGTGCCTTTTCTTCGTCGAGATAACGCTTGCCGGGTAATCGTTACCGCTCATTCATATATTGGGCTTCAACAAGATGTGAAAAGGAATTAACCAGGCTATTTCAGCTCAACTCCGTGTGAAAGACCTTCATCTTGTGTGGCTTTTTTGAGGTCGATATCGTCATTTTTGACAAGAAAAGAAGCGGCCGAAAGCCAAAAGGTGAATGAGGGGTGAAGAGCACCATGCTGGGCAAAGAAATCATCATGCGCGAGCTTACGGCAATCGATCTAGATGTCGACAACTACGAGCAGGTATTTGAAATTATGGGGGCACGGTTCCTCGAGAAGGGCTATGTCAACGAAGAGTACCTTCCGACAATTAAGGAACGAGAGGCGCAGTATCCCACCGCGTTGCCGGTGGAGCCGTATCCAATCGCCATTCCCCATACCATGGCCACTGCGATTATCAAGCCATTTATTGCCCCCGTGCGTCTTAAGAATACTGTCGAGTGGGGCGACATGTCCGATCCTGACAATAAGTTCAATGTGAAGCTCGTCTGCATGCTTGGATTCAAGGATCCTGGTGAGCATATCGAACTGCTTCAGATTCTTATGTATAACTTCCAGAAGCCAGAATGGGTCAACCCGCTCTTCGAGGCAAAGACGGAGGACGAGTTTTACGACGCGTTCGTAAAAATGGAGTGGACTCACGACTAGAGGTCTGCGCGTTATTTGCTAATCGGGCTGTTGGGGCCCGGATAGAAAGGGAGGAATCATCATGGCAGTCAAGGTTATCGTTGCGTGTGGCAGTGGCGTTGCGACGTCTCAGACCGTTGCTTCGAAGGTCAACCGCCTTCTTGCGGCCGACAAGATCGATGCAAAGGTCGAGGCGGTGGACCTCAAGTCCGTTGATCGCTACCTCAAGGACGCGGCGGCGTATATCACCATCGTTCGCGACAAGAAGACCTACGATCTTCCCGTTATCGACGGCATTGCTTTCCTGACGGGTGTTGGTCAGAAGCAGCAGTACGAGAAGCTCGTCAAGGCCATCAAGGAGTACAAGGGCTAGGGCCTTCACCTGGCGATATGTCGTAGCCGCCTTATACGACCGTTGCATAGAGAAGTCGACAGAGATTGAAACAAAAGGAGAGTGAGACGTATGGACTTTGCAGCCGCTAGTGCTTGGATTAACGGCTTCCTGAGCTCCGTTGGCGCCGCAGTTTTCGTGCCCATCATCATGATTATCATGGGTCTTATCGTAAGGATGAAGCCGAAGGATGCCATTTCTTCCGGTATCCTGCTCGGCGTCGCCTTCACCGGCATGTCTATGCTCATCAGCTACATGGGCAACATCATCTCGCCTGTTGGCGAGGCAATGCTGAAGCACATCGGCATCAACCTGCCCATTCTCGACGGTGGCTGGACTACGATGGCGGCAATCGCCTGGTCCTGGCCCTACGCAATCCTCATGTTCCCCCTGATGATCGTGATTAACATCATCATGCTCATCGCGAACAAGACGGATACCTTCAACGCCGACCTCTGGAACGTCTGGGGAAAGATTTTCACTGCCGTGGGCGTCGTTGGTCTCACTGGCAACGTCGTTCTTGCGTTCGTTATTGCGGCAATCCAGATTGTCTTCGAGCTGAAGACCGCTGACCTCTTCGCTGACGAGATTAACGAGCTCACTGGCATTCCTGGTGTAACCTGCACGCACAAGATGGTGTTCCTTGCTGCGATCTACTATCCCATCGATAAACTGCTGCGTAAGATTCCCGCACTCAACCACAAGGCTGACGCGGAGGCGCTGCACGAGAAGGTCGGCATCTTTGCCGAGAACCATGTCCTGGGCTTCATTCTCGGCTGCCTCTTCGGCCTCCTTGGCCAGTACGATCTTGGAAAGCTCCTCACCCTTGGCGTTCAGTGCGCTATGTGCCTCACTCTCTTCCCTGTTATCTCTAAGTACTTCATGGAGGCACTGTCCCCCATCTCCGAGGCGGTTTCGGATTACATGCACGGCAAGTTCGAGGGTCGCAAGCTCGTTGTTGGTCTCGACTGGCCGTTCCTCGGCGGCTCTAACGAGATCTGGCTGACCGTTATCTGGGGTATCCCCGTTACCGTTGTCTTTGCGTTCCTGCTTCCGCAGAACCAGATCCTTCCCTTTGCGGGCATCGTTAACATTGCGCTTGCAGTTCCCGCTTACCTCGTGACCAAGGGTAACCTGCCCCGCATGATTATCCTCGCCACCATCGGTGTGCCTATCTTCCTGCTCGTTGGCACCGCTTTCGCACCCTTCATCTCCCACCTTGCCACTTCTACCGGCGCAGTTGCCGCCAAGGCCCTTGGCTCTGCCGGCCTCATCTCCAACTCCTCTATCGACGGACCCTGGTTCACCTATGCGTTCTCGCAGTTCCTCGATATTGCGAATGGCAACCCGCTGCCGCTCGGCATGCTGATTGTCTGGCTCGCGGGCTACGGTCTGATGTATCACGACCTGAGCAAGGAGCAGAAGGCTCGCAAGGCGGCCGCTTCTGCGGAGGCTGTCGAGGAGTAACTGGCACCTGGCTTAGATAGCTTTCGCAGGTGTTCGATAGCCATCGAAGCCGACAGGTGACAAGGCGCGCCTGTCGGCTTCTTTAAAAACCTCTTAGAAAGGAATCTAAAATGCTCGAGGATCTCAAGCTTAAAGTCATGAACGTCGCAAAGCAGGCACAGCGTGAGGGAATGTGCAAGCACAAGTCTGGCAATTTCTCCGCTCGTGATGAGGAGACTGGTCTTGTTGTCATCACTCCGACGAGCGTTGACCGCGAGGACCTGGTTGTGCCGGACATGATCGTCATGGATCTTGACGCGAACGTCATCGAGAATCAGACTGGCCTTCGTCCCACCTCCGAGTCTCTGATGCACCTCAAGATTTACCAGACTCGACCGGATGTCAAGGCAATTGCGCACACTCACTCGCAGTTTGCGACTACCTTCGCAATTCTCGAGAAGCCGATTCCCGCTGTCGTATATGAGGTCGCAAACCTGAACTGCTCGAAGGCGCGCATTCCTGTCGCCCCTTACGGCCGTCCTGGTACGCCCGCTCTTGCTGAGTCTGTGGTTGAGCCCGTGAAGGAGGCAGATGTGTTCCTGCTTCAGGGTCATGGCTCCGTTGCGGTAGATGAAGACAACATCGACGAGGCTTACCTGAAGGTCTGCTACATCGAAGAGCTTGCGGAGCTCTACTACCACGCGCTGACAGCCAACGGTGGTCAGGAGCCCAAGTCCTTCCCCGCAGAGGAGCTTCAGAAGTGGGAGTACCCGAAGGAGATCAAGTTCCCTAACGCTAAGTAGAGCCTCCTTCCGAGCGGCTTGCGTCTCGCATATGGGACGTAAGTCGCTTCATGTACTGCGTGAATAGCGGCCGTAATAGATTGAAGCGAGTCCATGAGCAAGAGGAATAAGAAGAAGAGACCCGTTAAAGGCGGCAACGCCTCGAAGCGTCGTAATCAGGAGAGCTTCCGGCTTCCGAAGGTGAGCGAAAGGAAGAACCCTGATCCCATAGCACCACGAGACTATGTGATTACGGTCATAGAGCTCGTATTGTTCTGCGCAATCTGGCTAATCGCTGTCCGTCAGCTTTTCTTGATGAAGACCGTCCTCGCGACGTTCTTGATAGGTGTGCTGTACTTTGCCGGGGCGTTCTCCATGTATATCGTCCGAGCGGCGCTGGAAACACGTCGTCGCTATGGAAAGACGGATAGAAAGACAATGCTCTATTACAACCAGATGATCAAGGGCGATCAGAAATGGTCGCTGTATATCGGAATGTCCTTCTTTGCAGTGTTCCTCGTGATGCGCTGGCTGATTCCCTCGCCTAACTTCAACATGGTCGGAATCGATATCGCTACGGCTTTTTATCTTGGCTATATCTGGACAGCAAAGTACAAGGGTGAAGAATCACTGCCCTTCGAATACATGGAAACGGTTTTTCTCCTGCTGACAGTGGTGAGTAATTACATCGTTTATTTCCTGGGCTGAGAGGATTTCTGAAATGAAGAAGATTATCAACGCTCCTGAGGCGTATGTCGACGAGATGCTGAAAGGCATATACGCTTCGACCGACATGGTCAAGTATGTTGCCGATGACCTGCACTGCTATTGCATAGCAAACAAGAAGCCCGGTAAGGTCGCAATCATTACTGGCGGCGGCACTGGTCATCTGCCTCTGTTCCTCGGGTATGTTGGCGAGGGTCTCATCGATGGCTGCGGTGTGGGTGGCGTGTTCCAGTCGCCGTCCGCAGAGGAAATATATAACATTGCCACCGAAGTCGAAGCGGGCGCTGGCGTTCTGTTCCTCTACGGGAACTATACCGGCGACATTATGAACTTTGATATGGCAACGGAAATGCTCGAGATGGATGACATTGAGGCAAAGTCCATTGTCGGGGCTGATGATGTGCTCTCAAACAAGAACGTAGAGGCTCGTCGTGGCGTTGCTGGCATCTTCTTCATGTACAAGGCCGCTGGTGCGAAGGCGGATCAAATGGGTACTCTCGATGAGGTGCTTGCGGCTGCAAAGAAGGCTGGCGACAACGTCCGAACCGTAGGGTTCGCTCTCACTCCGTGCATCGTTCCTGAAGTGGGGCACGCAAACTTCGAGCTGGGTGAGGACGAGATGGCATTCGGCATGGGTATCCATGGCGAGCCGGGCGTCTGGAATGGGCCAATTAAGACGGCAGATGAACTTGCGGAAGAATCCGTTAACGAAATTCTTGCCGACATGCCATTGGCTGAGGGAGACGAGGTTGCCCTTCTCATCAACGGCCTTGGTGGGACCTCCCTCGAGGAGCTCTATATCCTGAATAATTCGGTGAGGAAGCAGCTCGAGGCCAAGGGAATAAAGGTCTATCGTTCTTGGACTGGCGAGTACGCAACCTCGATGGAAATGATGGGTGCGTCCATTTCGATCTGCAAGGTTGATGATGAGCTGAAGGGGTACTTCGATTATCCAATCAACACCCCCTTCCTCTGCCAGAAGTAATTGAAGTCGAGCATTCGTGTATCGACTTGATAGGAGGTCGCAATCAATGGATAAGCTCAAGATCGAGGATGTTCCCGAGGCACTTGAATATGTGGGACAGCTCTTTGCCGAGAAAAAGGATGAGCTTTGTGAGATGGACGCCGCCATGGGCGATGGTGACCTAGGACTCACCATGAGCAAGGGATATGGTGCCCTCCCTGGTTTCCTTCGCGACTTGACTGGCGAGGGTGACATCGGAAAGATGATGTTCAAGGGCGCCATGAAGATGCAGAATACGGTGCCCTCCACGATGGGAACCCTGATGTCTTCGGGTGTCATGGAGGCCGGCAAGGCCTTCAAGGGTAAGACGGAATTGATGCCGGCTGATATGGCGACCTATGTCGTTAAGTTTGCCGAGGGCATCAAGAAACGTGGTAAGTGCGAGCTTGGCGACCGTACCATTCTGGATTCCGTGGACGCCGGGGCAAAGAAGGCAACGGCACTTGTGGAATCTAATCCAGACGCCTCCTTCTTGGATGTCATGAGCGCAGCTGTCGAAGGCGCGGAGGAGGGCTGCGAGGCAACGAAGGACATGCTTCCTAAGTTTGGCAAGGCAGCCGTTCACTCTGCAAAGGCGAAGGGCGTCATTGACCAAGGCGCTCTTGCTGGAAAATACATGCTTGAAGGTTTGCGCAACTACTTTGCCGACCAGCAGTAAATCCCCTTTTAGTGGCAAGAAGGTCATACTTTCTTGCCGCTTTTAATTCGAAGAATGAAAGGTGAATCACATGCTTTTCAACGATCCCAAGACGTTCCGCGAGGACATGCTCAAAGGCTATGTCGCCGCGTACCCTGATTATGTCGTTGAGGTTCCTGGCGGAGTAGCACGAGCGACGAAGATGCCTGAAGGCAAGATCACCGTGATCAACGGAGGCGGATCCGGACACTATCCCGCGTTCTGCGGAATCATCGGCGACGGGTTCATGGATGCGACCGTTGTGGGCAACGTCTTTACCTCACCGTCTACGGAGGACGTGCTCGGTGTTGCGCATTCCGTCGACAACGGGAACGGCATCTTTATCGTTGGCGGCAATTATGCGGGCGACAAGATGAACTTCAACATGGCACGTGACCGTCTTATAGAGGAGGGCGTCGACTGCCGTACCTTCTACATCACCGACGACGTTGCCGCCGCAAAGCCGGAGGAGAAGGAGAAGCGCCGCGGTAACGTTGGAACCTTCATGGTGTTCAAGGCAGCTGGCGCGGCCGCGGCCGCCGGGGTCTCGTTCGACGAGCTCGTCAGGATTACCGAGAAGGCCAACGAACGCACCCGCACCATGTCCATGGGCTTCCGTGGCTGCACGCTTCCCGGAGAGGCGGCGCCGCTCTTCCACGTGCCAGAAGGAAAGATGGAAGTTGGTCAGGGCATACATGGAGAGCCTGGCGTGGGGGAGGACGACCTCAAGTCGGCCTCCGAGGTCGCGAAGATCCTCGTCGACCGAGTGCTTGCCGAGGCTCCCGCCGATGACTCGAAGCGCATAGCCGTTATTCTCGACGGACTTGGCTCGACTAAGTACGAGGAGCTCTTCGTGGTATGGGGCACTGTCAGGGAGCTTCTTGAGGAGAAGGGCTATACGCTGGTAGAGCCTCTTGTGGGCGAGTATGTCACCTCGCTTGACATGGAGGGCATCGCTCTTGCCGTTGAGTATCTGGACGACGAGCTCGAGGGCTACTGGAGCGCTCCCTGCGATACGGCTTCCTTCCGTAAGGGGGAGAGCTCTATGGCCGCTGGCGAGCGCAAGGTGTATGCGGACGTTTCCGAGGCTGCAGAGACTTTCGAGCTTGGCTCCGCAGCTTCTGACGCGGCTGCGGATTACATCGTGGACGCGTTCGAGCGCATGCGCGAGGCCATTGCTGATGCCGAGGAGGAGCTGGCCAAGATTGACGGAGTTGCAGGTGACGGCGATCACGGTCGTGGCATGGTGAAGGGATCCACTTTCGCAGCGGAGGCCGCAAAGGCTGCTCGTGAGAAGGGCGCCGCCGCTGGATCCGTTCTGCGGGAGGCCGGAAGAGCTTGGGCTGCAAAGGCAGGCGGAACCTCTGGCGTGCTGTGGGGATCTGCGCTCGAGGCCGCTGGCGCCGTCGTCGGCGACCATGCGGATGCCTACGATGCCGATATCGCCGCAAAGGCTGTGAAGGCTGCTTATGAGAAGATGCTGTCCCTTGGTGGGGCGCACCGTGGCGACAAGACCATGCTCGATGCGCTGATTCCCTTTGGCGAGGCGTTGGAGGAGCAGGCGGCAGCGGGCAAGTCGCTCAAGGAGGCATGGGCCAATGCTGCCGAGGTTGCCAAGAAGGCTGCCGAGGACACTGCGAACATGGTTCCGAAGGTGGGGCGCGCCCGCCCTGCAGCGGAGAGAAGCCTTGGCACGCCCGATGCAGGTGCAATCTCGATGGCGCTCTGCATCCGCACCGTGCTGCCGAAGGAGTAGCGCGGAGCCAGGGAGACCGTAGCTAGAACAGTGGTCAGAGGCAGATGAGAAGAGCGGGGGCACCGGTGAGGCGCCTCCGCTCTTATATACGCCGTTTTCCTGCTAGAACTTGGTCTCGACGGGAGTGGAGTAGGTGATTTGGAACGACCCGTCCTTCTCGTACAAGACGGTGTACCCGCAATTTGCCTGCTTGACGCTCCAGAAATCCTCGAGGGGAATGTCGAGCAAGCGTCCCATGATTGCGCAGTTTATGCCGCCGTGTCCTGCGACAAGGATGCCGTCGCGTTGCCTGGACTCGGGAATGAGAACGTTGTCGATAAAGTCCTGGGCGCGCGCGTACACGTCGTCAAACGTCTCGGCGCCGATGGGAGCGTGAAAGCGCTCCGGGTGGCTTTCGTAGTTGTAGGCCTCGTTTGTCCAACGGAACCACGGCCAATGCCTGTAGCTGTGGCTCTCGAGGAGGCCGTAGCCGTGCTCGACCAGCCTAAGGTCTTTGTGTATGGGGACGTCGCGATCTTTGAGCGCGAGCCTTGCCGTCATATATGCGCGGTCGAGCGGACTTGAGTAGCAGACGTCGAAGTGGTAATCCTTAAGGCTTTCTGACAGCTGTTTTGCCTGCTGAACGCCCGTCTGGTTGAGGGGAATGTTGACCTGGCCCTGCATCTTCTTCTTTACGTTCCAGTAGGTAAGACCATGGCGTATCAGCACTACTCTGCAGCCCATCAGGCCTCCAAATGCAGTCGAGGTTGTTGGTTGTCGTAATGGAGCCGAGGCATATTGTCCCGTCTACATGATGCACTTCAATAGTCGCACGATGTGCGCGGGCGTTGATAGTCCAACATCTTTCGAGATTTGTGAAAGCGACCGCCGCGAGCTTTGGGTGTGTGCCCTCTGCCATCCTGCGGAGGCGCGCAGCGCGCCCGCGGGCGCATATGGTGTAGCCTGTCTGTAGCTCAGGTTGCCGCAAGATGCCGGACGGCTGCGATTGCGAGGCCCCATGATCGAGTACTACAAGACGTCGCACGAGGTTGCCGCGGACGGCACGAAGGTGCCGTTCACGGGCAGGGTCGACGCTCCCGTGCGGGGGTGCTGGATCAGCGTGGTGGCGCCCACGCAGGAGGAGCGCCGCTGGATGCTGGAAGAGCTGCACGTGAACCCGGAGTTCGTGACGTCCGCGCTCGACGACGAGGAAACGTCGCGCGTGGACCTGGACGCAGAGACCGGGCAGGCGCTCGTGATCGTGGACTGCCCGTTTGTGGAGGACGAGCGCGAGGCCGTGGACCCCTCCATCGTGCAGTACGACACGCATCCGCTCTCCGTGCTGTTTCTGCCGGAGCAGGACGCCATCATGACCGTGAGCCTCAAGCCCAACGCGACGGTGGACGCGGTGGCCGGCGGGCGCATCGCGGGCGTCAACACGGCGCAGCGCACGCGCCTGCTGCTGCAGATGCTGCTGTTCATATCGCGGCGCTACCAGGCGGACCTGCGCTCCATCAACCGGCAGTTCCGCGAGAACGAGCGCAAGCTCCGCCGCTCCATGCGCAATGCGGACCTCATCAAGATGCTCGGCTTCGAGAAGTCGCTCGTGTACTTCTCCACCTCGCTCAAGGCGCTGGACGCCACGGTCAGGCGCATTGGCTACGGGCGCACCGTGCGGCTGTACGAGGACGATCGCGACCTGTTGGATGACGTCTCAATCGAGATCAGGCAGGCGATCGAGATGTGCGGCATCTACACGGAGGTCTTCAACGAGACGATGGACACGTTTGGCTCGCTCATCAACAACAACCTCAACCTCACGATGCGCACGCTCGCCATCATCACGCTGGTGCTCTCGATGCCGACGATGGTTTTCTCGTTCTACGGCATGAACACCGCGCTGCCGCTGGACGAGGCATGGGTGTTCCCGCTGGTGCTCTCCATCGTGCTTTCCGTGGTTGCCGCGGTCTGGATCATGCGCAGCCGCCTGATAAAGTAGCGCCGAAGCCGTGGTAGCGCGGACGCCGTCCGCGCCGCACAGGGATTGGAGTCTCATGGCAAGCAAGGGTAAAGACTCGCATGCCGCGCCGCGCCCCGGCATAAGCCGTCGCGCCGCCGTTGCGTTGGGCGGCGTTGCCGTGGTGGCGGGCGGCGTGGCCGTCGCGCGCGGCGTGCTGGGCGGCACTGGCGCCGACAAGGCGGGCGGCTCCGCGGGCGAGAAGAGCGACGACTCCGGCGGAGGCTCCGCCTCAAAGCGCGGCGGCTCCAAGGCCGCGACGTCGGCCACGGGGGAGAAGGCCGTCGCGCGGAAGGTCGCCTCGCTCACGCTGGAGCAGAAGGTGGCCCAGATGTTCTTCCCGCAGCCGGAGGCGCTCACGGGCATGGGCCAGGTGACCGCGGCCGGTGACACCACCCGCAAGGCGTTTGCGAGCATCCCCGTGGGTGGCATGTGCTACTTTGCGCAGAACCTGCAAAGCGAGTCCCAGGCAAGGCAGATGCTTTCCGCCTCCAACCAGATATCGCTGGACGAGGTTGGCCTGCCGCTCCTCATGTCCGTGGACGAGGAGGGCGGCACGGTCAGCCGCGTGGGCGGAGACAAGGGCTTCTCGGTCGAAAACGTCGGCAACATGCGCGACGTGGGGGACACGGGTGATGCGCGGCGCGCGTACGCCGTGTGCAAGAAGATCGCGAGCTACCTGGTGCCGTTGGGCTTCAACCTGGACTTCGCGCCGGACGCGGACATCGTGAACGGCACGAGCCAGACCATGGCGAAGCGCTCGTTTGGGACGACGGCGGACGCGGTGGCGCCCATGGTGGAGTCCGCGGTGAAGGGCTTTCTGGACGGCGGCATCATGTGCTGCGCAAAGCACTTCCCGGGCATAGGCGGCGCGCAGGGCGACAGCGAGACGGAGGCTATCACCACGGACAAGACGCTCGACCAGCTGCGCCAGGAGGAGCTGGTGCCGTTCGAGCGCGCGATCGCGGCCGGCGTGCCCATGGTGATGGTCGGCCACATCAGCTGTCCCAAGGTCACGGGCGACAGCGCGCCGGCCTCGCTCTCCCGTGCGATCGTGACGGACGTCCTTAGGGGCGAGCTCGGCTTCGACGGTATCATCATCACGGACTCGCTGGGCATGGGAGCCGTCTCGGGGCTTCACAAGGCGCGCGACCTTGGCGTGGCTGCAATCCAGGCCGGCGTGGACATGCTGCTGATGACGCCGGACCTTCCGGCCAGCTACCAGGGCGTGCTCGACGCGGTGAAGGCCGGCACCATCACGGAGGAGCGCATCGACGAGTCCGTCACCCGCATCGTGCGGGCAAAGCTCGCCCTGCAGGGGTAGCTCGCTACTGGCCCAGGATCTCTCCCACGATGCGGGCGCTTTCCGCCGCGTCCTTTGCGTAGTAGTCCGCGCCCACCATCTTGGCGTACTCTGGGTTCAGCACGGCGCCGCCCACGATGACCTTGCACCACGGTGCCTGCTGGCGCAGCAGCTCGATGGTGTCGGCCATGGCGGGCACGGTCGCGGTCATCAGGGCGGAAAGCCCCACCACCCGCAGGTGCTCGCGGACCACGGTGTCCACCACCACCTGCGGGTCCACGTCGCGGCCCAGGTCGATCACGTCGTAGCCGTAGTTCTCCAGCAGCATCTTCACGATGTTCTTGCCGATGTCGTGGATGTCGCCCTTCACGGTGCACACCGCGACCTTTCCCTTGGAGGCAACCTCGACGCCCTCGGCGTCGTTTGCCTCCTTGATGGTGTTGAAGCCGGCCTTGGCGGCCTCGGCGGACGCCATGAGCTGCGGCAGGAAGAACGTGCCCTTCTCGAAGCGCGCGCCCACCTCGTCGAGGGCGGGAATGAGCACCTGGTTGATGGCGTACATGACGTCGTGCTGGGCGAGAATATCGTGCATCAGGGCAGGCATGGGGCCATTGCGCCCGGCAAGCACCATCGCCCGGGCCTGGGCCACGGGGTCGTCCGCCGCGGCCGTGGGCGCGGCCTGCCCCTGTGCGGACGTGCCGGCTGCGGATGTCGCGTTTGCGGCGCCACCTGCAGTGCCGCTGGCGGCTGCCGTGGCTGCGGACGGCACGGCGTCGCTCCTGCCGGCGTAGGCTGCCACGTACGCCTGCGCGCTCTGGTCCTCGCCGGAAAGCACGCGCCAGCTGTTGACCACGTCCATCATGCGCTGCTGGCACGGGTTGATGATGCACAGGTCGAGCCCTGCCGCAAACGCGGCCGCGAGGAACGTGGCGTTCACCAGCGGACGGAACGGCAGGCCAAAGCTGATGTTGGAAACGCCGAGCACCGTGCGCACGCCGGGAAGCTCGCGCTTTACCAGTGCGATGCCGTCCAGTATGGCGCGCGGGGCGCTCTGGTCCGTGGAGGCCGCCATGCACAGGCAGTCCACCACCACGTCCTGGCGCGGGATCCCGGCGGCGTCCGTTGCGGCCACGATCCTGCGCGCCACCTCAAGGCGACCCTCCGCCGTCTGGGGGATGCCCTTCTCGTCTATGGTCAGGGCCACCAGCGCGCAGCCGTAGTGCGCCGCGATGGGGATGACGGCGTCCATGGTCTCTTGCTTGCCGTTGGTTGAGTTGATGATGGGCTTGCCCGGGTAGCTGCGCACGGCCGCCTCGATGGTGGCCGGCACGGCGGAGTCCACCTGCAGCGGCAGGTTCGTGACGCCCTGGAGGTCTGCCATGAGGCGGCGCAGCGTCGCGGACTCGTCTATCTCGGGCAGGCCGGCGTTCACGTCCAGCACCTGGGCGCCCGCGTTCGTCTGGCTGATAGCCTCCTGCATCACGTAGTCGTAGTTGCCGGAGCGCAGGGCCTCCTTCATGCGGCGCTTGCCCGTGGGGTTGATGCGCTCGCCGATGACGCCCACGTGTCCGGCCGGCAGGCTCACCAGGCGCTGCGAGCTCGTGACCGCGAAGTCGCGGCGCACGTCGCGCGCGGCCGGGGTGCGGCCGGCAAGGAGGTCCTTCTCGCCCGCGACGTACTCTGGCGTGGTGCCGCAGCAGCCGCCGATGACCGTGACGCCGGCGTCCAGCATGTCGCGCACGGCCTCGCAGTACTCCGCGGGCTTGATGTCGTACAGCGTGACGCCGTCCTCCACGTGGGGAAGGCCCGCGTTTGCCTGCGCCATGACCGGCACGCCGGACCACGGCAGCATGCGCCGGATGAGCGGCGCCACGTCCTTGGGGCCGAGCGAGCAGTTGATGCCCACGACGTTGGCGCCAAGCGAGCTCAAGGTCTTCGCCGCGACCTCCGGCGTGGTGCCCAGGAAGGTGCGGCCGTCCTCGTCGAAGGTCATGGTGCAGAATATGGGCAGGTCGGAGCACTCCTTTGCCGCGAGCACCGCCGCTTTGGCCTCTGCGAGGTCCGCCATGGTCTCGATGATGAAGAGGTCTGCGCCCGCCGCGTCCGCCGCGCGCACCTGCTGCGCAAACAGCTCGTACGCGTCGTCGAACGGCAGCGTGCCCATGGGCTCCAGGAGGGACCCCGTGGGACCGATGTCCGCGGCGACGTAGTGCGCGCCGGAGGCCTTTGCGCAGGCGACGGCCGCCGAGAAGACCTCTTCCACCGTGGCCGCGTCGCCGAGCTTGGGTGCGCTCGCGCCAAAGGTGTTTGTGGTGACGACCTCGGAACCCGCCTGCACGTACGCCTGGTGGATCTGCGTGATCTCTTGCGGGTTGGTGAGGCACAGGAGCTCTGGCACCTCGCCGGCCGCAAGGCCGCGCGCCTGCAGCTGTGTGCCCATGGCGCCGTCGAACAGCAGGAAGTCCTCGCCCGCGAGCACGCGGCGCAGGTGGTCGTCCTTCACGCGTAGGGGACGGCGGTCGTACGTGCCAAAGTACTTGCGGGTGTCGATGGTGCCCACGCCCTTGCTGGCGGCGGCCGTCTTGGTGGATGCATCAGTCATGGCAGGTCCTTCCTGTGGTGGCGCGAAGGTTGCAGAACGCGCGGCAGAAGCAATCCGCGCAGCTTGCGTGCGTGGAGGGCTGCGGGGTGTCGAACATGCCCACGACGGCCGTCACGCTCTTGGTGGGGGTCATGAGCAGCGTGGGGCTGAGCGTGATGCCCAGGCGGCGGCGCGCGTCCAGCGCGTCAAGCAGCACGGGCTGGGTCTGCATGGGCATGTCGCCGTAGCCCGGCGAGAAGCGGAAGTTGGTGTAGAGCCCCTCGCGAGCGGCCATGCCCACGAGCGTGGCCTCCGCCGCGTCCGCCGCGCGCTCCACCATGGTGGTGGCCGCGGCGTCGAACAACACCTGGCCAAGGTGGTCCGTGAGCGAGAGGCGCTTGAGCTCACGCTCCACGCCCATGCCTATGGTGACGGCGAGCACGCCCACCTTGCGGGCGCCCGCCATGTGGCGTTGCATCGACTTTCCCACGAGCGTGAGCGCGGTGTCCTCCAAGGCGATCTGCGGGGTGCCGTCGGGAAGCTCTTCTCGCCCGGCGACGTTGTACACGGCGATGCTCGCGCGTGCGCGCCCGATGGCAAGGCAGCTTGCGATGGCCGCGTCCAGGCGGTCGTCGAGCTCCGGTGTCACCTCCTGGCCGCGGTAGCCCAGGTAGCGCAGGACCTCATTGCGGTCCAGCGCGTCTATCTGGTAGCTTGTGAGCGTCGGTGCGACGGGCATGGGCTAGGCCTCCACGTATCCTGCCTGCAGCAGGCAGTCGTGCGTGGCGTTTGCGACGGACGGGCGGTTCATGGTGTAGACGTGCAGGCCGTCCACGCCGTTGCGGGCAAGGTCCACCAGCTGCTCGCACGCGTACGCGACGCCCGCGTCCTGCTGGGCCTGTTTGCTATCGCCGGCGGCGACCAGGCGCTTGATGACGGCGGCCGGGATAGACGCGCCGCAGGTGAACGCCATGCGCTGGATCTGCTGCACGCTGGTGAACGGCATGATGCCGCACACGATGGGCACCTTGATGTGGGCGCGGCTGCAGCGGTCGCGGAAGCGGTAGAAGTCCTCGTTGTCGAAGAAGAGCTGCGTCACCAGGAAGTCCGCGCCGGCGTCGACCTTGGCCTTGAGGTGCTCGATGTCCGCCTCGGGCGAGGGGGACTCAAGGTGGCCTTCCGGGTAGCACGCCGCACCCACGCACAGGCCGGCCTGCTTGAGGTACGCCACCAGGTCAGATGCGTGCTCGAAATCGATCACGTCGCGGCCGGGCGCGCGGTCGCCGCGCAGCGCCAGCACGTTCTGGACGCCAGCCGCCTTGATCTTCTCTACGTATGCGTCCACGTCCGCCCGGGACGACCCCAGGCACGTAAGGTGCGCCAGCGCCTGCGTCTTGTCGGACGCCTGGATGGCCTTCGCCACGCTGACGGTGTTTCGCGAGTTGCCCGATCCGCCCGCGCTGAACGTGACCGATATCCAGTCCGGCGAGTTCTGCATGAGCCTCTCCGCGACGTCGGTGGCCTGCGCAACCGACATGTCCCCCTTGGGCGGGAAGATCTCGTACGAGAAGGTCTGCTTGCTCTTGAGGATGTCGGCTATGCGCATGGTGTTCCCTTCGTGTTGCCCGGTGGCGCGGCGCACGGATGCGTCGAGCGTGGTCTACCCATGGTAGCGTTGGGGCGCGGGCGGCGCGAAAACGGAACCGTTCGGTAATAGTTGCGTATTCGATAACGCGCCATCGCGCGGCGCGATGGCCGCGGCTAGTACAGCGGCAACTCGCCCGTGATGGGGTCGATGTCCTCCGCGCGCAGCGGCTCGAACGCGAGGCAGGTGTACGTGGCCTCGCCGTGGAACTCCGTCAGGCCGGCGTCGCGTATGAGCGCGACGGCAAAGCCGCGCTCGCGTCCCTGGTCCGCGATGTCAAGCAGCGCCTCCTCCGAGTCCACGTACACGCAGACCTTCGCGACTCCGGCGTCGAACCAGTCGGAAAGCGCCGTGTGCGGCGTGCCGTCAGAATCTAGGTACACCCACGTGGGGCTCCCGTCCTCCGCGGTGGCAAGGCGCACCTGGTCAAGGCGCCTCTCGCGCGCCAGCGCCATGAGCACGGCCTCCACGCACGCGTGGCCAGCCTGCGCGGCGATCTTGCCCTTGCGCATCTTGAGGTCGCGCCTCATCACGATCATCTGCTTGGCGAGGTAGGAAGAGCTTGACATGGGGTCTCCGCTTCGATTATGGGGGATGTGTTTCTCGCCTCACCACTATAGCGGCGCGGCACGCAAGGCGGTGGATCTTCTCGTATGATTGACGCACTTTGTTGGTTGACCCCGCTTGCCGCGGGGCGTGAGGTTGGGGGTGGCATGGCGGACTTTGGTGGCGTCGACGCGCACAAGCTGGCGATGGCCGTGATGATGGGCAGGTCGGACGAGGCGCTGGCTATGCTGAAGCAGCTGGATTTGGGCACGATCGCGGAGCTTGTGGAGCGGGCGGGGGTCTCTGCCAGTGCCGAGGAGCTGCACCGGGCAATCGCGGGATCTGCAAGCATGGGCGAGCTCTTGGACAAGGTCGAGAAGAGCACGGGCCTTGGCTTGAGCGACCTTGCGGGCCTTGCGAGCGGCCTTATGGGCAAGCGCGGGTAGGGGAGCGAACGACGCCTACGGCCCGTCGCCCGGAGACCTGCCGCTACGCGATCTTTCCGAGCTGCCCGATCGCCCAGAGCGGGACGTTAACGAGCCAGCTTATCTACCGGCGGATTTAAAGACTCGCACGTTTTACCCTAGGAAAAACGTGCGAGTCTCCCACATTTTCCAAGGGAAAGTTGTTCCTTTGGCCTGCCTCGGGCCTGTCGTTGGCCTGCCTCGGGTCTGGCATCGGCGCTGCTTGGGTGGGCCCGTGCGGCGCCCTGGGCGAGCGCTGCATCCCCGCGGCAGCAAAAAGCCGCCCGCGTCCGTGGACGTAGGCGGCTCAAGGTGGCACGCGCGCCAATGGCGTGACGGCCAGGCTAGTCCTCGACCTCGAGCAGGGTGATCTCGAAGTTCAGGGCCTTGCCCGCCATCTCGTGGTTGAGGTCAAACGTGATCGTGGACTCGTCCTTCTCGACCACCTGCGCGGGGAACGGGCGGCCGTCCATGCTAGATAGCATGACCTTCGCGCCGGGCTCGAGCTCCTCCGCGCCGGGCAGCTGCGCCAGGGGGATGGTCTGAACCAGATCGTCGCGGTGCTCGCCGTACGCGTCCTTGGGCTCGAGGCGCACGTTGACCGTCTGGCCGGGCTCCATGTCCTTGACCGCGTTGTCGAAGCCGGCGATCATCTGGCCTGCCATGCAGGTAAATGCCAGCGGCTCGTTGCGGTCGTACGAAGAGTCGAACTTGGTGCCGTCGTCGAGGGTGCCCGTGTAGTGGACCTTGACCTTCTTGCCTTCGTTGCTCAAGGAAAGCTCCTGTCTGTCGCTTGTATGCGGATGGCACAAGGTTACCCAAAAGGCTCGCGCGCCATGCGGGCAAGGCGCCCGGCACGCACCTGCCCACCGAGCCGCCACAAATGACGGGGCATCGTCCTTCTCACCCGGCGCTTCCCGCGGCGCGTTTGCCACGTGCCGTCCGCCGTCCAAGGGGGCCGGCGCGGCCGGTGGCACATACAAGCTCGACAACGGTGCGGTAGACTAACTACCTGCGCCCGCGCGGGCGCACGGGCAGTGCGTCGCACCCGCGGCGCCGGGATGGAGGCACGTTTTGGGCAAAGAGGGTTGTGTCGGCGTCTTCGACTCCGGCGTCGGCGGCATCAGCGTCCTGCGCAGCATGGTCGCCGCGTTGCCGCACGAGGACTTCGTGTTCTTTGGCGACTCGGCAAACGCGCCGTATGGCGAGAAGAGCACGGACGAGGTGCTGGGGCTCTCGCGCGCAAACGTGGAGCGCCTGCTGGCCGGCGGCGCCAAGGCCATCGTGATCGCGTGCAACACCGCGACGAGCGTCGCGGCCGCCTGCCTGCGCAGCGACTACCCTGAGCTTCCCATTGTGGGCGTTGAGCCCGCGCTCAAGCCGGCGACGCTTGCCCCCAAGCACGACCGCATCCTGGTCATGGCGACGCCCATCACCCTGAAGCTGGACAAGTTCCACAAGCTCGCGCAGGAGTGGGGGTCTAACTCCACGGTCATTCCCGCGCCGTGCCCCGGCCTTGCCGCCCGCATCGAGCATGGCAACCTGGACGCGCCGGACCTCACGGAGCTGCTGCAGCGGCTGGTGGGCGAGTACCGCGGCAAGGTGGACAGCGTCGTCCTGGGCTGTACGCACTACCCGTTCGTGCGGCGCCAGATTCGCTCCGTGGTGGGCGACGTCCCGTTCTTCGATGGCGCCGAGGGCACGGCCCGCCGCCTGCAGAGCCTGCTTACGGAGGCGGACCTCCTGAAGCCGGAGGACGAGCCCGGCTCCGTCACGTTCGAGACCAGCCTGAGCAAGCCGGGTGAGCTCGACCTGTACCAGTGGTTCTTCGACCAGGAGTGCTAGCCGCGCCGTTACCTTGCGGATGACTTCCTGCCGGCGGCATCGCCCCAGAAGAACAGCGCCACGGTTCCCGGGCCCGTGTGGCAGCCGATGGTGGCGCCGATGTCGAACACCTGCGGCTTGCCATCCATCTGCGGAAACGCCTGCTCCGCCATCGCGGCGACGTCGCGCGCGTCGTTGGCGCACTCGGAGTTGCACAGGAAGACGCGGCCCGTATAGCCCTCGCCCCCAAACGCGGTCTCGCGCATGATGCCGACCACGCGCCTTTCGGCCTTCGCCTTCGTGCGGATCTTCTCGATCACGGCAAGGCTGCCGTCCGGCGCCACGTCCATCACGGGGCAGATGCGCAGCAGCCCGCCCGCGACGCCCGCGGCCTTGCTGATGCGCCCGCCGCGCACGAAGAACGTCAGGTCTGACGAGAAGAACCAGTGCTGCACCTCCAGACGGTGCTGCCTGGTCCAGGCCGCAAGCTCCTCCAGACCCATGCCATCGCGTCTGAGGCCCGCGAGCCTGTCCATGAGCATGCCGTATCCGGAAGAGGCGCACAGCGAGTCCACCACCACGACCCTGCGCTCTGGGTACTCGTCCCTAAGCAGGTCGCGCGCCGTGCACGCGGAGTTGTACGTGCCGGAGATGCCTGAGGACAGCGTCACGTGCAGTACGTCCTTGCCGGCGTCCAGAAACGGTCGCCAGAACTCCTGGTACTCGCCCACGGACACCTGGGACGTCACCACGTTCGCCCCGTCGAGCATACGCGCGTACAGTTGGGCGGGGGAGTTGGTGCGGCCAAAGTCGTCGCGGCAGGCCTCGCCGTCGATGTTGTAGTTGAAGTACACGTACTCGATGTCGCGGCTGCGCAGAAAGTCCTCGGTCACGTCGACCGTGGAGCAGCAGCTCAGGATGTAGTCGCTCAAACGGGCTCCTTACCGCGCCGCCGTCACGGGGCGCACGTGCAGGCTGCGGCCCTTGGCGGCCGTCCTTCTCGCCTGGTTTTTAGACAGAGTACCCAATAAGTGTTGGAATTTTGTGGCACGTGGCGGAATTTGCGGCGACATGACGCGGAATCGAGGGCCTTCCCAACCATGCTGTGTTTATTCGCGGAATTGGCCATCTTCATAACTCTGAAATAGTCTGCGTATTCCGCGAGCGGTAAAATAATGGCCGTAGACGTCACCTGTATGTGGGGTGCAGCCAATCGCAGGTGACACGGACCAAGGCGTAAGGAGAAGCAATGCCGTACAACGTTCTGGCGGAGTTTGGGGCCACTGCCCTCATGATCGTGTTCGGTGTCGGGGTTCACTGCGACACCGTGCTCAAGGGCACCAAGTACCACGGCTCCGGCCACATGTTCGCAATCACCACGTGGTCGTTTGGCATCTCCGTCGCGCTCTTCATCTTTGGCGGCGCCGTCTGCATGAACCCGGCCATGGTGCTTGCCCAGTGCATGATCGGCCTGGTGCCCTGGTCCAGCTTCGTGCCGTACGTCGTGGCGGACATGCTGGGCGCGTTTGCCGGCGCGGTCCTGGCGTGGTTCATGTACGCGGACGACTTCAAGGCGTCCGAGGGCGACCCCGAGGTCAGCGCCGTCGCAAAGCGCAACATCTTCAGCACCAACCCCGTGATCCAGAACCTCCCACGTGACTTCTTCTGCGAGGCCACCTGCACCTTCGTCTTCATCTCCGCCATCCTCGCCACCGCCAGCCGCGCCGGTGACAACGTCCTGCTGCTTGCCATCGCCGTCGGCATCATCGTGTGGGCCGTGGGCATGGGCATGGGCGGCATCACCGGCTTTGCCATGAACCAGGCCCGCGACCTTGGCCCCCGCCTTGCCTACCAGCTGCTTCCCATTAAGGGCAAGTGCGACAACAACTGGAAGTACGGCCTGATCGTGCCGGGCATCGCCCCGTTTGTGGGCGCGGCGCTCGCGGCGCTCTTCGTCCACGGCTTCCTGGGCATGTTCTAGGGGCTGACGCACGGCGTCGCCTTCGGGCAACACGACATCATCGGTTTATCGCAAGGGCGCTCCCACGGGGGCGTCCCTTTTTGTGGCGGGCATGCTGGCGGTGCTTCCCGCGACGCCTGCTGTGGGCATAAAAGTTTTTCTCGCCCGCATGCTGCCGCGACGCGGCCGTGCTAGCCTGAGTCAATCCGAATGCGTTTTGAAGGGGGCTCGCATGGGCAGACGCGGGGAGAAGAACGTCCCTCTTGGCGGAGGGCGGGGCCATGGGAAGCGCAATCGCGCGCGCAGGGTGCTGCTGGGGATAGCCGTGGCGCTTGTGGCGGCCGTGCTCGCCCTTGGCCTGGGAATCCACATCTACGCCGCAAGCTACAGCCATGCGACGGCGACCGCGCGAAAGGCGCTTGCGACCTCTTCCGACGTGCGGGTAAAGCGGCTCGACAGCGGCGACGTGCTGTTTGTGCCGCAAGATGCGGGTCGCGTCAGCGCAGCGCTCGTGTTCTATCCCGGCGGCAAGGTGGAGGCGACCGCGTACGCGCCCCTGCTGCGGAGCCTTGCGGAGCGTGGCATCGCGTGCGCGCTCACCCGGATGCCCGAGAACCTTGCGGTGCTTGCGCCAAACGCGGCGGACCGTAGCCGCGGCGAGCTTGAGGATGCGCTGAGGGCGGAAGGGCGCGACCCCCAGGACGTGCCATGGATGATGGGCGGCCACTCCCTGGGAGGTGCGATGGCCGCAAGCTATGCCGGGGACCACGCGAGCGAGTACCGGGGGCTTGCGCTGCTTGCGGCATACTCTTCCGGCGACATTTCCAAGAGCGGGCTTCGCGTCCTGCTTGTCTTGGGAACGCGCGACGGCGTGCTCAACCGCGACAAGTACAAGAGCTGCCTTGCGAACCTGCCGCAAGACTACCGCGAGGTTGAGATCAAGGGCGGAAACCACGCGGGGTTTGGCAGCTACGGCAGGCAGGACGGCGACCGTGAGGCCACGGTCTCTGGCGGGGAGCAGGTGGAGGCGACCGTCCAGGCAATCGTGAGCCTTGTGGGGACGCTGTAGGTCAGGCGCCCCCAACGCCGGAAGCCCGTACCGGCATCGCGCCGAGCGTGCCGGGGCGAGGGTGCGCGGCTCTTCTCGCCTGCGGCGCACGCGCGCGCCATAAGAATGGGGCCCGCCACAAGGTGACGGGTCCCATGCTGCTCTTGTGGGGCAAGCCTTACTTGGTGAGGGCTTCCTCGACGGCGACGGCGCACGCGACGGTGCAGCCGACCATGGGGTTGTTGCCCATGCCGATGAGGCCCATCATGTCAACGTGCGCAGGCACGGAGCTGGAGCCGGCGAACTGGGCGCTGGAGTGCATGCGGCCCATGGTGTCGGTCATGCCGTAGGAGGCAGGGCCTGCGGCCATGTTGTCCGGGTGCAGCGTACGGCCGGTGCCGCCACCAGAGGCGACGGAGAAGTACTTCTTGCCGGCCAGGACGCGCTCCTTGAAGTAGGTGCCAGCGACGGGGTGCTGGAAGCGCGTGGGGTTGGTGGAGTTGCCGGTGATCGAGATGTCGACGTTCTCGTGCCACATGATGGCAACGCCCTCGCGGACGTCGTCGGCGCCGTAGCACTTGACGGCGGCACGCGGGCCATCGGAGTAGGGGACCTCGCGCACGATCTCAAGCTCGCTGGTGTAGTAGTCGAACTTGGTCTGGACGTAGGTGAAGCCGTTGATGCGGGCGATGATCTGGGCGGCGTCCTTGCCAAGGCCGTTCAGGATGACGCGCAGCGGCTTCTTGCGGGCCTTGTTGGCGTTGTTGGCGATGCCGATGGCGCCCTCGGCGGCCGCGAAGGACTCGTGACCGGCTAGGAACGCGAAGCACTCGGTGTCCTCGCCCAGCAGCATGGCGCCCAGGTTGCCGTGGCCCAGGCCGACCTTGCGCTCCTCGGCGACGGAGCCGGGGACGCAGAACGCCTGCAGGCCGATGCCGATGGCGGCGGCAGCCTCGGAGGCGGTCTTTACGCCCTTCTTGACGGCGATGGCGCAGCCAAGGACGTAGGCCCACTTTGCGTTCTCGAACGCGATGGACTGAATGCCCTCGGTGATCTGGTAGGGATCGAAGCCGAGGTCGGTGCAGATCTTGCGAGCTTCCTCAAGGTCAGCAATGCCGTACTCTGCGCAGGTCTTGTTGATCTTGTCGATGCGGCGCTCGTAGCCTTCGAACGTGATTGCCATGTGTATTCAGCTCCCTTCCTACTCTTCGCGAGGATCGATGACCTTGGCGGGGTTGTCCCACTGGCCGTAGCGGCCCATGGCGCCCTCGACGGCCTCCTTGGGATCGGTGCCGGACTTGATGGCGTCGGTGAACTTGCCGAGGTTAAGGAACTCGAAGCCGATGATCTCGTCGTCCTTGTTCAGGGCCATCTTGGTGATGTAGCCCTGGGTCAGCTCGAGGTAGCGGGCGCCCTTGGCCTTGGTGCCGTAGGTGGTGCCGACCATGGAGCGGAGACCCTTGCCAAGGTCGTCGAGGCCGGTGCCGACGGGCAGGCCGTCCTCGGAGAACGCGGTCTGGGTGCGGCCGTAGACGATCTGCAGGAAGAGCTCGCGCATGGCGACGTTGATGGCGTCGCAGACGAGGTCGGTGTTCAGCGCCTCGAGGATGGTCTTGCCGGGAAGGATCTCGGCAGCCATGGCAGCGGAGTGCGTCATGCCGGAGCAGCCGATCGTCTCGATCAGGCACTCCTCGATGACACCCTGCTTGACGTTGAGGCTGAGCTTGCAGGCGCCCTGCTGGGGTGCGCACCAGCCTACACCGTGCGTGTAACCAGAGATGTCAGAGATCTCCTTGGCCTGGACCCACTTGCCCTCCTCGGGAATGGGCGCAGGACCGTGGTATGCGCCCTTGGCGACAGTGCACATACGCTCCACTTCTGCGGAATACTGCATGGTTCTCCTCTCCACCACATCAAGCGCGTCGGGCCTTGTCCCGCGCGCCACTGTCCGGTGTGTGACTGGCCCATGCGGCCGGTCAGACCCATTTTATGCCACGGCGTGTGTTTGTCGCCACAATACATTCAAGTTCGGTAGAAATATCGCTCGGGGCGTGACTTGACGCGGAAGAGTGGTCATTTGGTGCTGCGATTGGCGCCCGTCGTACCGCGTGGGGGAGGACTGCGAGCCCGTGTGACACGTCCTTCTCGCCCGGGGCTCAGGTGTTAGGACGTCGCCACGCTCGGTATAATTACTGACATGAGAATCGCGGCCAGACATATGAGCTGCTCCATGGCAAAGCTCCTGGAGAGTGCCTCCGAAATCCTGAAGAGATACGGAGTTAGAAGAGCTGTGCTCTTTGGCTCACAAGCAGCGGGTAAAGCTAAGAGCGGAAGCGACATAGACCTGGCGATATGGCCGAGCAGGGCGCTTTCGGCATCGGAATGGTTCGATATCCAAGATGAATTAGACGACCTTCCCACTCTGAGAACGTGGGACCTGGTCGATATGACCAGAGTGAGAAGCGACTCCCTGATTGCGAACGAGGTGGCGAGACATGGCATTGAGCTATATAGAGAGACTGAGCCAGCTATCCAAACTGAACGCCTCACTGTCTCAGGCAAACGATAAACCCGTGTTCACTGATGACTATGTTCTAAGTGGGTTGCTATCGAAATATAAGCTCTGCTTTGATTTGAGCTGGAAGCTCATGAAAGACATCATGGTGGATGCGTGGGCAATTGACGATTTTCCCAAGGGCAGTCCTCGCGAGGTCATATCGAGAGCGTTCTACAACGGCCTGATTAAGGATGACGAAATCTGGCTGGCGATGCTGAGGCTTCGAAACGAGCTCTCGCATATTTACGAAGTCGAGCTTGCGAAGGATTCGGCGCGCGACATCCTTGAGCGCTATATCCCTGCGCTTGCGGCGTTCGAGCGGGACATGCACGAGGTCGTGGCCGGGCTTCCGAAGTAGGCCCCGCGCCAGGCGGCGCCGGGCTGTGTGCGGGATTGTGCGCGTCCGCTGCAGCCGCGCGCCCGTGTGCTGCGAGTCCGCGTGACACGTCCTTCTCGCCCGGGGCGGTGCTGCCCATGCCATATAATCGGTGGAATGAGGACTCCCCGGAACATACCAAGCTGGGCGTACGCCGTCGCCGTGGTGCTGACCACCGTGGCGTACGGCGCCTCGTACGTGGTCATCAAGGACGCGATGGAGGCTGTGGCCACGTCGTGGCTGCTCGCGATGCGCTTTGGGCTTGCGGCGGCCATTCTGGGCGTGGCGTTTAGGCGGCGCATCGCGCGGACGATCGACCTCAGCCACGTGCTGGCCGGCGTGGTGGTGGGCCTGCCGGAGGCGCTGGGGTTTCTGCTGCAGAACCTGGGGCTCACGCAGACCTCGCCCGGGCGTAACGCCTTCCTCACGGCGACGTACTGCGTGATGGTGCCGTTTCTGGCGTGGGCGGTGGAGCGTCGCCGGCCGGGCGCAAACAACGTGGTCGCGGCGCTTATGTGCCTGACCGGGGTCGGGCTGCTGTCGCTCACGGGGCGGCAGAGCCTGAGTCTGGGCGCGGGCGACTGGCTCACGCTCTTCTCCGCGCTGATGTACGCGAGCAACATGGTGGCCGTAGGGCGCCTGGGCCGCGCGCACGACGCCGTGTGCCTGACGTTCTTGATGCTGGCGACGTGCGCGATAGTGTGCCTGGGGTGGGCGGTCGCGCTTGAGCCGGCGCCCGCTGCCTCCGCGTTTACGGCAGAGTTCGCCGCGCAGCTGGCGTACATAACGATTGCAACCACCGTCGTCGGGCTGCTCGTGCAGAACGTCGCGCAGCGGCACCTGCCGTCGTCCGAGGTTGCGCTCTTGCTCTCGTTCGAGAGCGTGTTTGCGGCGGTATTTTCCGTCGCGTTCTATGGCGAGAAGATCACGTCCTCCCTGCTTGCAGGGTTTGCCCTCATCTTTGGGGCGGTCCTGGTGAGCCAGTTTGCGCCCGGTCGCCGTCAGGCGGACGAGCTGAGGGCCGAGGCCAGGGAGGGAAGGCTGTAGTGTCGAGCGAAGCATTGCGCGAGGGCGCGCAGGAGCCGTTGCGGGAGGCCACCGCCGAGGGCACGGCCACCGCGGGTGTGCGCCGCGAGCCGCCGGTGTGGGTGTTCGAGCTGGGGCTGCTGCTTGCGGCCGTCATCTGGGGAGGCGCGTTCGTGGTCCTGAAGGACACGCTGGACGCCATGACCCCCATCTGGATCATCGCGGTGCGCTTCTGCCTGGCGACGCTCGTGATGGTCGCCATCTTCCACCGCAGGCTCGCGCGCTACCTGGACGCGAGCCACGTGCTGGCCGGCGTGGTGATTGGCCTTCCGGAGGCCATCGCGTTCATCATCCAGAACGTGGGCCTTTCGGGCACCACCCCGGGGCGCAACGCATTCCTCACGGCGACGTACTGCGTGATGGTGCCGTTTTTGAACTGGGCGTTCCTGCGCAGGCGGCCCGGCGCCAACAGCGTGGTGGCCGCGCTTCTGTGCCTGACGGGCGTGGGCTTTCTGGCGCTTTCCAGCGAGCGCGGCTTTGGCCTGGGGTTAGGCGACGTGGTGACGCTCGTGTCGTCCCTGTTCTTCGCGCTCAACATCGTGGCTGTGGGCCGCTTTGGGCGCGCGCACGACGCCATGGTCATCACGACGGTGATGTTTGCGCTCGCGGCCGTGCTGTGCACCGCCGTGGCGCTGGTGGCGGAGCCCGTGCCGGACTTTGCCGCGCTGACGCCGCGGTTCTGGGGATGCATGGCATACGTGGTGCTGGGCTCGACCGTGACGGCGCTGCTGCTGCAGAACGTGGGCCAGCGCCACGTGCCGCCGGCGCAGGCGGCGCTCTTGCTTTCGCTCGAGAGCGTGTTTGCGGTGCTGTTCTCCATCGTGTTCTACGGCGAGAAGGTCACGCCCCCTCTGATGGCGGGCTTCGTCCTCATCTTCGTGGCGATTACCGTGAGCCAGTTTGGGCTGGGCCCGCTGGCGCGCGCGAAGGCGCGCGACTGACGGCGCCGTCGACTGGTGGCGCTGTCGACTGGCGGCACTGTTTGAAGAAACACACCTCCGCCGTGCCCAAAACCCGCTACGCTAAAGAGATACGCGAGGCGCCCGTTATCGCAACCACGGGAACGAATGGCCTACATCACGGCACCAGCGACGTGAGCACGTTCTTCTCGCCCGCGTGCCCTGCGGTTGCCCGCGGGGCTGCATCCGCGGAATTGCCGGGTGGCGGGGGCGTGGCGTCGCGCAGGAGAGAGAGGGGTAGGAGGTCGTCGCTTGATATCCGAGAAGTCGCTGTCCAAGGTCTGCAGGCCGGCGGTGCTGGGGCGCGGGCGCATCATTGCGCAGCGCAGCGACCGCATATGGAACCGCACCTGCAGCTACAGCGGCTCGCGCACCAGCATCGAGGCGTGCGTTGACAGCTCGAGCGGCTACGAGGACCACTACCGCTGCGGCATCACCATAGACGAGGCCGCGGACGAGGTGGTTGACTACCACTGCACCTGCCCGGCGGCGCGGCGCTACCCGGGGCCGTGCAAGCACAGCATCGCCCTGGCGCTGGACTTCAACCGCAACGCGGGCGCGTACAAGGGCCACAGCCCGCAGAACCAGACGAGCACCTCGCGCGTGCTGGGCGAGTACCTGGATCGTGCGTGCGCGCCGGCGCCGGTGCGCGTGGCCTTAGCGGCGGACGCGGCGCCCGGGACCGTGGGGCTCAAGGTGACGATCGAGCATGAGTACGACTGGTACCTGCGCCTGAGGATCGCAGGTCCGCGCGGCTCGTACGTGGTGCGCGACGTGGGCGAGCTTGCGCAGGACATCATGGCGGGCGCGTTTCACGAGTACGGCAAGAAGCTTGCGTTCGTGCACTCGCTCGACATGTTCGACGCGCAGTCGCGCCCCGTGGCGGAGCTTCTGGTGCGCGCCGTGCAGAACAGGCGCTCGTTTGCGTCCTCGCGCGTGGCGCCGCGCGTGTTTGGCATGCCGGGGCTGCAGACGCCCATTGGCCGCGAGCTGCGGCTTTCCCCGCCAGAGCTGGACGAGCTCATAGCGCTGCACGTTGGCCGCACGCTCGAGGTCGAGGTGGTGTCGGAGGGCGTGCAGCAGCCGGCGCGCGACGTGACCGTTGCGGACGGCGACCCCCAGGTGGGCCTGCGCATAAAGGAGGCGCGCTACGGCGCGTTCGACCTGGAGCGCGAGGGCGAGGCGGAGTTCTTCACGACGCCGGGCCACCTGTACGCGCTGACGCAGGACGCGCTCTTTCGCTGCTCCAAGCGGCTGCTGGACGTGGCGCCGTTCCTCACGAGCGTGTATTCCAGCCACGCGCCGCGCGTGCTTCTGAGCGAGCGCGACGTGCCGCGCTTTGCGGCCGCGGTCCTGCCCCGCGTGGGCGAGGCCATGCACGTGGACGCGCCGCAGGAGGTGCTGGACCAGATGCCGCGGCCCCTGCGGCTGGACTTCTACCTGGACCACGCGCGCCAGGGCGTGACGTGCCGCGCGGAGGCCAGCTACGGCACGCGCCGCCTTTCCGTTCTCACGCGCGATCCGGACGCCGTGCCAGACTACGCGCGCGACGCCGCGGGGGAGGCCCGTGCGCGCCAGCTGGTGCAGCAGTACTTCAGGCTGCCGGCCGCGGGCGCCACGGTGGCGACCATAGGCGAGAAGGACACCCCCGCCATTGCGAGGCTGCTGCTGGACGGCATGGCCCGCCTTCGCGAGGCGGGCACCGTCCACGCGACGGACGCGTTCGACCGGATGCTGCGCCGCGAGGCGCCCAAGGTGCGGGTGGGGCTCTCCGTGCGGTCGAACCTCATCAACCTGAGGGTCTCTGCGGACGATCTGCCGCTGGACGAGCTGTTTGGCCTGCTTGCCAGCTACCGCCGCCACCAGCGCTTCCACCGGCTGAGCGATGGCTCGTTCGTGGACCTTGCTGGCGCGGACCTTTCGCAGGCGGCCGCCCTTGCGGAGGAGCTTGGCCTCACCGCGCGCGACCTTGCGGCCGGCGAGGTGAGCATTCCCAGCTACAAGGCGTTCTTGCTCGACAACATCATGACGGACGAGCAGAAGGACGAGTCGTTCCGCGCGTACGTGGACGGATTTCGCTCCGTGGACCCCACGCGCTTCGAGGCGCCCGCCTCCATCGCGGGGCGGCTGCGCCCGTACCAGCGCGCCGGCTTCCAGTGGCTCAGCGCGCTTGCGGCCATGGGCTTTGGCGGCATCCTCGCGGACGAGATGGGCCTGGGCAAGTCCGTGCAGATGATATCCTTCCTGCTCGCAAACCGCGGCAGGGGGACGATCCTTCTGGTGTGCCCGTCATCCCTGGTGTACAACTGGGTGGCGGAGTTCCAGAAGTTCGCGCCCCAGATGGACGTGGCGCCCGTGGTCGGCACGGCGCCGGAGCGCGCCCGCATCCGTCGCGAGCGCGGCCACGAGGTGCTCGTTACCAGCTACGACCTGCTGCGCCGCGACATAGAGGCATATGCCCCCATGGACTTCTGGTGCGAGGTCCTGGACGAGGCGCAGTACATAAAGAACCACGAGACGCTTTCCGCCCGCGCGGTGAAGGCCGTCACGGCGCGGCACCGCTTCGCGCTTACGGGCACCCCCATCGAAAACCGCCTGTCCGAGCTCTGGAGCATATTCGACTACCTCATGCCGGGGCTCCTGGGCGGCTACGACCGCTTTCGCGAGAGGTACGAGGACCCCATCCTCGCGGGCGACGCGGACTGCGCCAACAGGCTGCGCGCGGCCATAGGTCCGTTCGTGCTGCGCCGCCTGAAGCGCGACGTTCTGAGCGACCTGCCCGACAAGCTGGAGCAGGTGGTGTATGCGCAGCTTTCTGGCGACCAGCGCAAGCTGTACAGCGCGCACGAGCAGGCGCTGCGCCTCTCGCTTGCGTCCCAGTCCGACCAGGAGTTCACCCGCGGCAAGCTGCAGGTGCTCGCGGAGCTCATGCGCCTGCGCCAGCTGTGCTGCGACCCCCGCCTGGTGTACGACGACTACGACGGGCCCTCGGCAAAGCTCGACACGATCTTCTCGCTCGTGGAGCGCGTGGTGGACGCCCGGGCAAAGGTGCTCGTGTTCTCGCAGTTCACAAGCTACCTGGACCTCATCGCGCGGCGTCTGGACGCTAGCGGCATCGCGTACTTCATGCTGACGGGCGCCACTCCCAAGAAGCGCCGCATCCAGCTTGTGGACGCGTTCAACCAGGACGACACGCCCGTGTTCCTGATATCGCTCAAGGCGGGCGGCACCGGCCTCAACCTCACGGGCGCCTCCGTGGTGGTGCACGCGGACCCGTGGTGGAACGCCGCCGCGCAGAACCAGGCCACGGACCGCGCCCACCGCATTGGCCAGACGCGCGAGGTCACGGTGTACAAGGTCATCGCGCGCGACACCGTGGAGGACAGGATCCTGGCGCTGCAGGAGGCCAAGAGCGAGCTCGCCAACCAGGTGGTGGGCGAGGGCGGTGGCGCGTCGCTCTCGAGCCTGCGCAAGGAGGACCTCGTGGACCTGCTGGGGCACTAGGCGCCGCAAGTGCCGCCGCGTTGCCGCACTTGGTGTACCATTCACTCCTGCATGTCGTTTCCGCAGGCCATCCGCCCTGCGCAATCAGGGGAGAAGAACGTGGTGCTTTTTGGTGCGCTCATGAACGGTCTCGAGGCGTTCGTGGGCGGTGTGCTGGGGCTGCTGTTCAAGCGGCACGTCTCCGACGACTTGGGCGACTTCCTCCTGAAGGGCCAGGGCCTGTGCGTGGTGCTCGTGGCCGTACAGGGCATGGTGGCCAAGGGCGGATCGGTCGCGGTGGTCACCACGGCCGTGGCCCTGGGCTCCGTCGTGGGCTACGCCATCGACCTGGACAAGTGGGTGCGACGCCTGGGAGACTGGGCGCAGGCCAGGCTTGACGGGCTGTTCAGCGGCAGCGAGCGCCTGGGCAACTTCAGCGAGGGCTTCGTCGCGTCCACCCTGTTCTGCTGCACCGGTGCCATGGCGATCCTGGGATCGATCTCCGCCGGCATCCAGCTCGACCCGTCCACCCTCATCGCAAAGGGCGTGATCGACCTCGTGGTGTGCCTGCCGCTTGCGGCCACCATGGGCATAGGGGTTCCGTTCTGCGGCGTGAGCCTTGTGGTGTACGAGGGCATCCTCAGCGTGCTCGCAAGCCTGATGGGGCCGCTTTTGAGCGATGCCGTCATCCTGCAGATGGGCGTCACCGGCTCCGTCCTGCTGCTTGCCGTGGGAACCAACCTCATGGGCGTGACCAACCTCAAGGTGGCAAACATCCTTCCCGCCGCGTTTCTGCCCATCGTCCTCGTGCCGCTTGCGGGCGTGGTGGGCTCCATCCTGTAGACCTTATCGCGCGGCACGGGCGCACCTTCCGCATCGAGAGGGTGGCGGTCGCATAATCGTCCGGCGAAGCCGGGCCTTTTGCATACAATGGGACAAGGCCGACTGGCGTTGCGTGCTTGGCGCCGGCAGGTCAATGGCAAGACGGGAATGGCAAGGGGGACCTGAAGATGGCGGACCAGACCAAGAGCGAGGACCCGCGCGAGCTGTTTGGCATGTACCTCGCGCACGTGGGCGTGAACGCGGAGACCGAGGAAGACGTGGAGAAGATCGTGGGCGACTTCCAGCGCCTGATGGGACTTGCGCGCATGGAGATTGCCCCGGCGTCCCTCTTCGCGAGCGACTACATCGAGGTCATGAGACCTGGTCGCGGGCGTGGGACGAAGGGTCACATCGGCTTCCATGTGGACGACATCGACGCGGCGGAGAAGTGGTTCGAGGCGCGTGGCTTCAAGATCAACGAGTCATCGCGCGTGCTGAAGGACGGAAAGACCTTCCTGGTCTACTTCCAGGAGGAGATCGCGGGGTTCGCCATCCACCTGACCGTTCAGAAGTAACGAGCAGCAAGAAGTAACGAGCAGCAATGAGAGGGGCGCCGCGTCCACTGGATGCGGCGCCCCTTCTTGCGCGGTGTGCGTTGGGGTGGGAGGGTGCGTTCTTCTCGGCTGCGTTATGGTTCGTTGGTGTCACGGGTCACATAGCCTAACACAAGCAGCGAAGCACGGCCGAGCTTGTGACAGTGTCGCATATGCGCAGGTAGTTGAGTCGCTAGATCGTCGTGCCGAACCACTTCTGCTCGAGCGCGTCCATGGTGCCGTCGCTCTTGAGCTCCTTCAGGGCCTTGTTGATGGCCTTGGTGAGACCGGGATTCTTCTTGCCGACGACGATGCCATACTGCTCGCCGGTCGGAATCTCACCGCCCTCGGGAATCTGGAGGTCACCGTAGGCCTGCTTGATCTCGTAGCTGGTGACGGGGAGGTCTGCGACGCACGCGTTGTACAGGCCCGTCTGGACGCCGGTCATGGCCTGGATGATGTCGTCCAAAGGGATGACGGTGGCCTTGGGCAGGTTCTCCTGCGCCCAGGACTCGCCGGTGGTGCCGGACTGCACCGCGATTTGCATGCCCTTGGCGTTGAGCTGCTCCTGCGTGGTGGCTGTGGAGCCCTTCTTCACGACGATGGACTGGTTGGAGTCCAGGTACGGCTTGGTGAAGTCTATCTCCTTCTTGCGGTCGTCCGTGATGGTGATGGCGCCGATGGAGACGTCCGCCTTGCCGCCCTGCTTGATGGTGGGGACGATGGTATCGAACTGGACGGAGGGAAGGATCCGCGGCTTGAGCTTGAGCTTCTTGCAGATGGCCTTGTAGACGTCGACGTCGAAGCCCTCGAAGTCGCCGGTCTTCTCGTCCATGGAGACGAAGGGCGGGAAGTAGAAGTTGGAGATCATGGTGAGCTTGCCGGACTTGACCAGGGTGTAGCCGGAGCCGGACGTCGCGGACGAGGCGGTGCCGGAGGAGCCGCAGGCGGCAAGCGAGCCGGAGAGAGCGATGCCTGCGGCGCCGAGGCCGCAGAGCTGGACGAAGTCGCGACGAGACATGGTGTTGAGCTTCATGCTCCTGTTCCTTCCTTTGGATGGTGCAGTCTGGGGTGGCCGCCCGCGTGGACGGGCGACCGAGACGAGCGACGCGCTGTCGGTGTGGTGTGGCTACAGCGTGGTGCCGAACCACTTCTTCTGGAGCGTGGACATGGTGCCGTCGTCCTTGAGCGCCTTGATGGCGGCGTCGAGGTCCTTGCGCAGCTTGACGTTCTTCTTGCTGACGACGATGCCGTACTGCTCGCCCGTGGCGATCTGGAGGTCGACCTGGAGATCGGTGTAGGACTTGGTGCACAGGTACGAAGCGACGGGAAGGTCGAGCACCGCCGCGTTGTAGAGGCCCGACTGGACGCCGGTCATGGCCTGGATCGCATCGTCCAGGGGAACGCACGTGGCCTTGGGGAGGTTCTCCTTCACCCACGACTCGCCGGTGGTGCCGGACTGGACCGCGACCTGCTTGTCCTTGGCGTTGAGCGCATCCTCGCTCACCTTGCCGTCCGCCTTGCGGTTGACGAGCCCCTGGTTGGAGTTGAGATACGGTTTCGTGAAGTCGATCTCCTTCTTGCGGTCGTCCGTGATGGTGAACGCGGAGACGCCGACATCGGCCTTACCGCCCTGCTTGATGAGGGGGATGATGGTGTCGAACTTTGTCGCGGGCAACCACTCCATGGTGAGGCCGAGCTTCTTGGCGAGGGCGTCCATCATGTCGATCTCGAAGCCCTCGGGCTTGGTGCCGCCGTCGGGGATGGACTCAAGCGGGGGATAGGACATGTCCGACACGCCAATGAGGGTGCCCTTCTTGGCGAGGATGTACTCCTTGGCGCCTTTGGAGGACGCGCTCGATGCGGATCCGGAGGAATCAGAGCCGGACTTGGGGCTGCCGCCACAGCCCGCGAGCAGGCTGATGGTGCCCATGCCAGCGATCCCGAGTCCACAGAGGTTGACGAACTGGCGCCTTGACATGCCGTGGTCTGTAGCGGTTTCTGTGACGTTCTGGATCTTGTTCTGCATGATTGCTCCGTCCCTATTTACTTTCGCGGCGATCGTCTTTGTTGCCACGCTGGTAGCGCCCGGGGGTTGCTCCGTGCGTTGCACGAGAGTATCGACGTTTGCGCATCAACTGGCTCGCGAAACGGCACATTCGTAACAGGACGGTTATATTAGACGCCTTGAATTACATAAATACAGATTACTATTGCCGTTGGATTTCATATTAGTGCATGCATAGAGAACGAAAGCGTTATCCGCGCTTTACGTGGGAGCGATGGGTGGGCGAGATTCCGCATCGGCCTAACTGTGCCAGTTGCGTGATTGGCGCGAGGCGGAGGAACGGTTCTTCTCAGATTGTGTAATACTACACAAGCTGTGAAATATTGCGCACGTTGAGCAAGAATGTGAGGCACATGGGCAAGACCATCATGCACGGTGCCGCGACGGGCAGGAGGACGCCCTCCGCAACGGTGGACCGCAGGTCCGCGCGGACGCGCCGGGCGCTGCGCGACGCGCTTGCGGCGGAGATCCAGGCGACGGGCGACCTGTCGCAGGTGACCGTGACCTCCGTGACCGAGCGGGCGGACGTGACGAGGCGGACGTTCTACTCTCACTTTCGCGACATCCAGGACCTGGTGAACCAGACCGAGGAGGAGACGATCGCCGACCTGCGCGGGCTGGTTGGGGACATTTCCCGCGTGGACCTGGAGCAGCTGGAGCGCGCCATCGCGGACATGGAGCCGTGCCCCGGCTCCGTCGAGCTGCTGCAGTACTTCAAGGACCGGGGCCTGTACCTGGGGGCGCTCCTGGGCAAGGGCGGCGACCCGGCGTTTGCGCAGCGCATCAAGGACATGGTGCGCAGCGTCGTGACGGACCGCGCGCTGGACGGCCTGGACGCCCGTGCCATGGGGTCGTTCTTCGACTACTACCTGACATTCGCGGTCAGCGCCGAGGTGGGCGTCCTCGTGGAGTGGCTCACCGGCGGCATGCGCGAGAGCGTGGGCGTGATGGCACGCCTGATGACGGCGCTCATGTTCGTGCGTCCCGGCGACCTGTACGGCCGTCCCATCGACTTTGACGTTCCGAAGTTCGCGATAGGCCTTGGCCTGTTGAATCTTAAGGAGAGAAACGATGACTAGCACCGCAGATTCGAACGCCCGCCAGGCGGAGTCAAGGCAGGCCGTGGAGCTGAAGCAGGTAGACGCCGAGCTGAGCCCGAAAAACCCCATCGACCTTACGCACGCGCACCTGCGCCTGGGCATCGACGTGGGCTCGACCACGGTGAAGCTCGCCGTGATCGACGACAACGACAACCTGATCTACGCGAACTACGAGCGCCACCACACCGACGTGAAGGCGACGGCCAAGCAGGTGTTCCAGAAGGCGGAGCGCGCCCTGGGCAACGTGCCCATGCGCGTGTCCATCACCGGATCCGGCGGCATGCTGCTGGCGCAGTGGCTGGGAGTGGAGTTTGTGCAGGAGGTCATCGCGTCGAAGCACGCCGTCGAGGCGCTTATTCCGCAGACGGACTGCGCCATCGAGCTCGGCGGCGAGGACGCGAAGATCATCTACTTCGACAACGGCATCGAGCAGCGCATGAACGGCACGTGCGCAGGCGGAACCGGCGCGTTCATCGACCAGATGGCATCCCTCATGGAGACGGACGCCACCGGCCTGAACGAGCTTGCGAAGGGCGCGACGCACATATACCCCATCGCGAGCCGTTGCGGCGTGTTCGCGAAGTCTGACGTGCAGCCGCTCCTGAACGAGGGCGCCGCGCGCGAGGACGTCGCGGCCTCCATCTTCCAGGCCGTCGCGAACCAGACCGTATCCGGCCTGGCGTGCGGACACCCCATACGTGGGTATGTGGCGTTTCTCGGCGGACCCCTGCAGTACCTGTCCGAGCTGCGCAAGCGCTTCTATAAGACGCTGAAGCTGGACGAGGAGCACCGCATCGTGCCGAAAAACGCCCACCTCTTCGTGGCGACGGGCGCGGCGCTGGCTGGCGAGAGCGACAAGTACGTCACGTTCGAGAAGGTCATAAGCGACCTGGAGAACCTGGGCGACACGCAGGGCACCGAGGTTGCGCGCCTGGACCCCCTGTTTGCGACCGAGGACGACTACCGCGAGTTCAAGGAGCGCCACGACAAGCAGGTGGTGCAGAAGGGCAGCCTGGCCGACTACCACGGCCGCGTGTTCATTGGTCTGGATGCCGGCTCCACCACGATGAAGGCCGCCGTGGTGGGCGAGGACGGCGAGCTGCTGTACACGTGGTATGACAACAACAACGGCGACGTGCTGGGCACGGCCCGCAAGATCATGGACGACATCTACGACCACCTGAACGACGACTGCGTGGTTGGCCACGTGACGACGACGGGCTACGGCGAGGGCATCCTGATCGAGGCGCTGGGCGCGGACTCCGGCGAGATCGAGACGGTGGCGCACCTGCGCGGCGCAAAGGCCTTCGTGCCCGACGTGAACTTCATCCTGGACATTGGCGGGCAGGACATGAAGTGCCTACAGGTTCGCGGCGGCATCATCGAGCACATCAGCCTGAACGAGGCGTGCTCCTCTGGCTGCGGCAGCTTCATCGCGAACTTCGCGGACTCCATGGGCATGACCGTCCAGGAGTTTGCCGCCGCTGCCGTGAAGGGCGAGCACCCCGTTGACCTGGGCAGCCGCTGCACCGTGTTCATGAACTCTCGCGTGAAGCAGGCCCAGAAGGAGGGCGCGACCATAGGCGACGTGGCCGCCGGCCTTTCCTACTCCGTGATCAAGAATGCGCTCTTCAAGGTCATCAAGCTGCGCGACTACGATGAGATCGGCAAGTACGTGGTGGTGCAGGGCGGCACGTTCATGAGCGACGCGACGCTGCGCGCCTTCGAGCTGCTCACGGGCCGCGAGGTGATTAGGCCCGACATCGCCGGAACGATGGGCGCGTACGGAGCTGCCCTTCTCGCCCGCGACCGCGCCGGTGCGGCGGGGACCTCCGGCCTGCTCTCGCGCGAGGAGATCGACAACCTGAAGGTGAAGCACACCAACGCGCACTGCGGGCGCTGCTCCAACAACTGCCTGCTGACCATCAACAGCTTTGGCAACGGCCGCCGCTTCATCACGGGCAACCGCTGCGAGAAGGGCTCCGGCAAGCCCAGGAGCGAGCAGTCCAAGGCCCCGAACCTCTTCGAGTTCAAGAACCGCCTGCTGTTTGACCGCGAGAGCCTGCCGGCCGATGAGGCCCCGCGCGGCACCGTGGGCATCCCGCGCGCGCTGAACATGTACGAGAACTACCCGTTCTGGCACACGTTCTTCACGAAGCTGGGCTTCAGCGTGGTGCTGAGCGACAAGACCACCCGCAAGACCTACGAGGCCGGCACGGAGTCCATGCCGTCCGAGTCCGTGTGCTACCCGGCAAAGCTCTCCCACGGCCACATCATGAACCTTCTTGAGAAGGACCCCGACTTCATCTGGATGCCGTGCATTCGCTGGGAGCGCCAGGAGGACGACACCGCAACGAACCACTACAACTGCCCGATCGTGATGAGCTACCCGCAGGCGCTGGGGCTGAACGTGGACGAGCTTTCCGCGCCCGGCGTGGAGTACCTGGACCCGTTCATCCCGTACGACGACAAGAGCGAGCTGAAGCGCAGGCTGTACGAGATCCTGCAGGTGGAGCGCAAGGAGGACGCCGAGGCGGGCAAGGGCCGCTTCAGGGGACCGGACCTGACGCGCGCCGAGGTGGACGCCGCCGTGAACGCCGCCTGGGAGGAGGACCTCGCGTTCAAGGACGCGATGCACCGCAAGGGCGACGAGACCCTGAAGTGGATCGAGGACAACGACGCGCATGGCATCGTGCTGGCGGGCCGCCCGTACCACAACGACGGCGAGATCAACCACGCCATCCCCGAGATGCTGCACGGCTTTGGCTTCGCGGTGCTGACGGAGGACTCCGTGGCGCACAAGATGTCGCCCGAGCGGCCCATCCGCGTGGTCGACCAGTGGATGTACCACAGCCGCCTGTACCGCGCCGCACGCTTCGTGGCGACGCGCAACGACCTTGACATGATCCAGCTGCAGAGCTTTGGCTGCGGACTGGACGCCCTCACGACCGACGAGGTTCAGGAGATCCTGGAGGCCTCGGGCAAGATCTACACCGTACTCAAGATCGACGAGGTGTCCAACCTGGGCGCCGCGCGCATCCGCGTGCGCTCGCTCATGGCGGCGCTGAAGGAGGAACGCGCAGAGCTCGAGCGCAAGACCGCTGCCGGCACGGCCGTCGAGGAGGCGCCGGTGGGCGTACACATGGCGGACGGCTCGCTCGAGCAGGCGCGCCAGACGGACCTGAGCCGTCGCACGCCCGTGTACCGCAAGGCCCAGAGCGCCGCGTTCAAGAAGGTGCGCTACACCAAGGAGATGCAGGCCGAGGGCTACACCATCCTCGCGCCGCAGATGAGCCCCATCCACTTCGAGATCGTGGAGCAGCTGCTTCGCTCCGCCGGCTACAACCTGGTGCTGCTGCCGTCCGTCGACCACAAGGCCGTCGACACGGGCCTTAAGTACGTGAACAACGACATCTGCTACCCGTCCATCCTGGTGACGGGCCAGATCATGGAGGCCGTGCTCTCTGGCAAGTACGACCTGAGCCGCACGGCGGTGCTCATCAGCCAGACCGGCGGCGGCTGCCGTGCCACCAACTACATCGCGCTCATCCGCAAGGCGCTGAAGGACTCCGGCCACGCGGACATCCCCGTCATCTCGCTTTCCGTCGCGGGCGGCCT